>OJMK01001705.1_pt1 | contig 16750 bp, 6 predicted proteins | sample 1597201 | NCBI WGS metagenome assembly OJMK01 (sample SAMEA2452125, study PRJEB22498) | human gut metagenome | reverse complement strand
TTCTTCAAGGATTGCCAGCAGGGAGGTCCGTATTCCGTTTGTCAAGAAGGACAGGATCCAGAGTATCATTCAGGAAAATGCAACGGATTATTTCCCGATAGATATTTCCAATTATGTGTTATCTTACAGCATTATCGATATAGAAACAACAGAGCCGAAACCGGGAGAAGAACTGAAACAGTATCATCTGATGGTGTACGCTGCACCGACATCTATTTCGGCGGCGTTCCATGAACTTGCCGGATATGCCGGACTTTCCATGGCCGGAATCGGTTATACTGGTGACAGCGTATATTCTGCTGTGAAAGATACATTTGCAGATGGAGTACATATGCTGGTCAAGATTGAATATAATTCCACAAGTATCAGCGTACTTAATAACGGAGAACTGGCTCTGCAGAGAACGGTCAACTATGGAGTGGACAGCGCGATAGAGACAGTGCGTGCGTTTCCACAGTTTGGAGAAGACCTTACTCAGACAGAGGCACTTACAGTTCTGCATGACCGGAGATGTATGCAGGATACGTTGAATGGAATTGCTGCTGCGGAACTGGATCAGCAGGAAGAATTACTGGAAAATGCCAAGATGGAAGTTACCGAGAGCTTCCGTTACATGGTTGGAAATATTTCCCGAATCATGGATTACTATATTTCCAGAAATACAGATGTCACTTTTTCGTCGATTCAGATTTGCGGTCTGGGTGCCGGAATCAAAGGTATCCGCAGACTTCTTGCCAATGAACTGGGACATAGAGTAGAAGTCCTCTATGCACTTGATAAATGCACGTATCCGGAATTTCCGGAATCAGAGGGACTTTACCTCTATACGGCAGTCATCGCACCGGCCCGTTCCGGAGTGAACCTGATGGAAAAAACCACTCGTAAGAAAAAAGAGGCAGAAGATAATTTACGTGGTTCGGTGTTGGTCTGTGCAGTTGGCGTGATCGCAGGTGTGGCACTTGCGGGTGCCGGTGTGGCGAACCATCTTTATCAGCAGCACATGCAGGATCATCTGAATCAGAGAATCAGTGAAGAAAGTTCGATTGAAGAAATCTACAATACATACACCAGTGCCAAGACGAACTACGAGAACTACGAAAGAATGTATCAATATACCAATACACCAAACGAAGGACTGAAGACTTTCCTGGAGGAGATGGAACAGAAGATGCCGTCAGATATCACGGTAGAGACATTCAGTTCCACGGGAACGCAGGTAAGTTTTTCCATGCGGGTTTCCAGCAAGTCGGCGGCAGCCAATACCCTGATGCAGCTCCGTACGTTTGAGAGTCTTGCGACAGTTACTACGACAGGACTGGAAGAAGCAGAAGACAATACGGTATCCATGAGTGTGATCTGTACATATGCAGATCCGGCACCTCTGGATGACGATACTACAGAATAAGGAAACAGCAGAGTAAATAGGAGGCAGACTGGACATGAATTTGTCGATGCGTGACAAAAAAATACTGCTGATGTTTATCGGCATTCTTGTATTTTTCCTGGGTTGGTTCTTCGGATACCGTCCGCAGATGGAAATTGCAAGTCAGATAGAAGAATCCAACGGACCACTGGAAGAGCGTTTGCAGGAGCTGCTTGATCTCGCAGCCAACAAAGATTTTTATGTAAGTGAGACAGCATCCATCCAGGAAAAGATCAACGAATATACAACAAAGTTCCCATCTGATGTAAGACCGGAGGATGGAATCGTACTTGCCCGCAACATGGAAAATGAACTTGGATTCCAGATCACAAGTGTCGGACTTGGGGAAAAAGAGTTTATTGCATCTATAGACGGAAGCTCCGAAGAGGATCTTGCACAGGAAATAGATCAGACAATGTCTGAGCAGGCAAATGAGCAGACACAGGAACAGCTTGACAATATTGAGGGAACCGACAGCCAGGCGGAAGAAAATCTGCAAAATGCTTCAGATGCAGCAGCTGCAGATCAGAGCAGTGATTCACAGGTACCTGTTCTTTACCGTACGCAGGTAACTCTGCAGTTTAACGGAACCTATGCAGGTCTGAAAGAAGCGGTAACTTATCTTGCACAGCAGAATGGAAGAATGACACTGGACAATGTGAATGCGTCTTATGATACATCTACTGGAAATTTGACCGGTACGATTATTGTAAATATGTTCTCCATGACGGGAACGGACAACAGTTATTCAGAGCCGGATGCAGGAGATGTTGCATACGGAACAGATAATATTTTCGGAACGATCGAACAGGCAGCACCGGATACAGATGGAAACCAGACTGCTGACGGACAGGCTGCGAATCAGTCTGCAGAAGGCAGCGACGGCCAGACAGATAACGGTCAGGAAGGTGAAAATACGGAAGGTGAATCAGCACCTGCTGACGATCAGGGCCAGTCATAAGAAGATACGTATGTTAGAGGGGATGTTTTTCAGGCCCCTCTATCTGTCTATATATCGACAGTTCATTCTGAAAAGGAGAAGCCAATGAAAGACAGAAAAAGAAAGAATACGAATGCCGGAATGACGCTGATCGAACTCATCGTTGCAGTCAGTATTTTTTCCATAGCGGCGGTCGTACTTTTACAGAGCTTTGTTACTTCCGGGAGAATCAACAGCAAATCGAGACTGTATCTGGAAGCGACCACAATGGCGCAGAACCTGATGGAGGAAATCAAATCAAGAAAATTTGAAGAGGTTTCGCTTGCGTTTAATTATCCGATCGACAGTACCACCGGAGATACAAGGATCAATTTCCTGAACACACAGAAGAACCGAATTGAAAATGGAACGCTGGGAATCAGGGAAGTGACGCGGAATACGAATGACAAAGGTGACATGACATACAGTGATGTCAGTCAGTACAAAGATGGCGTGGATGAATCCAAAGTTACTGCATCCGTGATCTCCACAGATGGTGGAAAAACATATAAATTCAATCCACGTAAAAAAGGCAAAAATGCCTCAAAATATTATTTTGAACTGACCGATGTAAATGCAGATCACGAGAGCTTTGATGCGCTGGTGGAATTTGACGGAAGTACAGATTCCGGTTATAAAGAAAAAACTACTGCAGATACGGGGAATGGAAAGAATGATTACCTGTCACCGAATATTTCGGATATGAACAGCAAGACAAATGCACTTTTGACGGAAGAACAGTATCCGAACAAGGAAAGCCTCAGTGACAATATGGTGAACTGGTTTGATGACATAGCTTCCGGAGATACGTCAGAAATGCTGGATGATATTTACGACCATTCTGTCAGGGCTCTGACAATCCGGATCGAGGAAAACGGAGGAACTATCAAAGTACATGCAGACCGTCAGCTGAATCCATGGGACTGGATCCACAGTCATTATGAAGAAAAGCTGCGGAACAAGAATATTGGTGACAGCGAAAATGTCATCGAATCCAGCGGAATTGTCTACAGTTCTGAGACAGGCGAAAAGATGGAAAATATTTTCCTGTTTTATTATCCGAACTACAATTCCACAAGCTCTGTCAATCCGTTGGATCGTATTGTTCTGGATAATACAACGAATTATGAAGTGAATTTTTATGTGACAAAACAGCGGGACGAACAGAAGAAGGTTCCGACTTCTGCGCAGGAAGCGCAATACAGGATGTCTCTGACGATCAATGAAAATCCGGCTGCAAGAAATAAGACAAACTGGAACACCAATCCGGGCCTGTACAAGGCAGTGACAAAGCTTCGTACCAATCTGGATTGCAATATCAGCGATATGAATTCCGTATTGGATCGTCCAAAGATCAGCCAGATGTCGCTTACCTATCAGGCGTTCAATGACAGTGGCAGCAAAGGTGCAAAAGTAACAAACAACTCTGCAAAAAAAGTCCTTGACTGCAACAGACTGGATGACCGAGAAGCAGAAGACCGTATCTACACGGCGAAAGTCAGTGTATACAAGGCCGGTGCAGCTGAGAAGAATTTTCCGGACAGTGATCTTGTAGTGACACTGGATGGTTCAAAAGAAGATTAATTTTCCGGGAGGAAAGAATGAGAAACATCAGAAAAAGAGCAAAACAGCAGAATCGTGGATTTTCACTTTTTACAGTGATCATTGCTGTGTCATTAGTGGGAATCCTTGGATTGCTTATCTTATATATTGCATTGTCGAATTTTCAGATGAAGATTACGGACCTGAAAGGAAAGGACAGCTTTTATACAGCGGAGCGTGCACTGGAGGAGATCCGCGCCGGTCTGCAGGAGGACGTAGGAGAAGCCATGTCCAAAGCTTATACGCAGGTACTGGAAAATTATAATAAAGATAGCAGTTCAAAAGATGCCTCCATGGATCAGCTGAGAAAAAAGGAATTTGAAAAAAATTATATCAGTGAGGTGGTCAGTAAACTTCGCTCAACAGGCGATAAAGATATTTACGATCTGGCGCATCTTAAAGGGTTTGTAGATCTGTACAAGGAGATCAATGATAACGAGGAATCTCTGATCATCACAAATCCGAGCGGAAAAAAAGCGGAACTGAAAGCAATTCAGACAACAGGCAAAAACAGTGGTGACAGTGGCGTCCTGCTGAAAAACCTGAAAGTGATCTATGTAGATCCCAATGGCCGTGCTGCAGTGATCTGTACGGATATTTTTCTGAAAGTACCGGAAGTGCAGTTCCCGACACCGTCTACACTGCCGGACCTTATGAATATGATCGTTGTGGCAGATAAGGGGATCATCTGTGAAGGAACAGATGCAATACCTTCTACGATTCAGGGAAGTATTTATGCCGGACTTCTTCCTGGCGATGGAACCACAGCATCAGATACCAGTATCCAGGTGGGATCAAATGCAAGTCTCAGCATTGATTCCGGAGATAAAATAGTCTGCGAGGGTGAGATCAATGTAAATGCAAATTCCACATTTTCCAGTGGAAATGGTGTGAATCTCTGGGCGAAGGGTCTGAATGCAGATTCAGTAAAAAATGTCAGTCTCCTTGGCACAACTTATTTTGCAGATGACCTTACGATTTCCGGGAAAAACAACGATGTCAAGATTGCCGGAACATACTATGGATATGGTTCTGTGGATTCAGCACTGGATGAGAGCTGCAGAATGCAGGAACAGTATAAAAATGCGCAGATGAACGGGGCAGATCTGAGCAGTGCGATTGTTATCAATGGTAAGAACACAACACTGGATCTCTCCGAGGCGCAGAAAGTGATGCTTGCAGGAAGAAACTATATTGCAAGCTCCAAAGTAAGCGGAAATAGATCAAATAAAAATGATATCATCACCGGTGAAAGTATCACCGTAAAAGGAACACAGCTGGCATATCTGGTTCCGTCTGAGATTATTGGAGATGGAACAAAAGGAAATCCAATGACTTATAACTCTTATCTTGGATTGATTCCGGCTGGAGGAAATGGAACGATCGCGGTGAACCGCACAACTCCGGTAGCGGCATGGGGAGGTCTTTCTTTAAGCCAGATTGGTGTAGATCTCAATGAGCCGGTTCAGACTGTATTTTATAATGATAATGCCGGAGGCAGTCAGGTATATTTTTATCTGAATTTTACAGATGACCAGAAAGCGGCAGACTTTATGCAGATGTATTATCAGAATAATCCGAATATCAAGACAAATATGGACCGATATCTGTCCTTCTACTTTGGTGGAGAAAATTCCGGTATCAACATCAAGGACGGACAGGCGTATCTTCGATATATTACAAATGGAAATGCACTTTCCTATGATGGAAATAAAAAAGAAGGAAATCTTCAGGAATCTACAGAATCAGCAACAGGAGAAGGTCTTATTGATGAGCAGATCGGATATCAGAACAGCTGGTATGCGCTGAACCGCAAGATGATCTCCAGTGTAGATCTTCTGAATACAGCTGTCAAAGAAGATGACAATGGTACGACACATGATGAAACAGACAGCACAAGAAGCGTCTATGATAACCTGGTCAATGAGAAAAAAATGGTGGAATTCATCAAAGGAAAAGTGAATTCCGGAGATAAAAATACCAGTGAATGGAGATATACATTTACAGCATCTGAGGAAGATGGTGGTCTGCAGGCAATCATGTACCACAACGGAAGTAAAGACAGCACATATACAGAGACAGCAGCAGATGGAGCAATAACTACAACGGAGATCATACCTGGTACGGATACTCCACTTACGATCAGTGAGGATATGGCACAGAATCTGCGTCTGGTCGTATGCACCGGTGATGTCGTGATAGAGGAAGGCGTAGAATTCAAGGGAATCATTATGGCAAAAGGAACGATCACGCTGAAGGCCGGAGCAAAACTGGAATCTTCTCCGATCGATGCAGCCAGAGTATTCCAGGCACAGATGGATTCACAGGAAGAAGACAGCGTGAAGCCACAGGATTTCTTCTGGGATGGCGATCAGTATGTACTTGGTAATTCTACATCTTCAAATAATGAAAATAATGTAAATGGATCCAGTGTCTACAGTATTGCAGATTGTGTAAGCTATCAGAACTGGAAGAAACAGTAATACAGGATGGAAAAAGGAGGAAGAAGCATGAAGAGCAAAAACAGAGGATTTACCCTGATTGAGCTGATCGTAGTGATCGCGATCATGACGATCCTTCTGGGAATTGCAATCCCTTCTCTCAATTCGATCCTGGGCTTTCGGGTAAACCGGGCGGCCAATTCCATTGCCTCTGCACTGGACAAAACAAGGACAGAAGCGATGAATCGTCTGGTTGGAGAGATGAAACTGGAAAAAAGAGCAGACGGATATTATATCAGCTATTATCTGGACCGAGGCAAGGCAGGCGGGAAATCTGATGTACAGCAGGATCAGCCGGAAAAAATAGCTCCGGCCCGGATACAGATCAGTTACAGCGTGAATGGCGGAAATGAAAGCGTGCTGCAGGAAGGACAAAGTATTATTATCACTTATGACCGTGCGACCGGAGCTTTCCTGCCGTTACAGGATAACACATGGTCACAGAACGATATTCTGAGCACACTTGCCGCAGGAAATGACATTCCTCTGAAGCGGGAGGGCAATTACTGTACACAGATCACTGTAAGAGGCGGAAGCCGTTACAAGACTTTGCAGCTGATCCAGGAGACAGGAAAATATACGATGACTTCCGGATGGAATTAAATATAGAACAATTTTTGGAGGAGAAGATCCTATGAAGACAAAAGAAAGAAGAGAGAGATTACAGAATAAAGGTTTTACTCTGATCGAGCTGATCGTAACGACTGCGATCATAGCTATCTTTTCAGGCGTGGTACTGACTTTTATCAGCACAGGATCTAATACCTACCGAAGTACTTCCAGCAGTGCAAAGGTACAGATGGAGACGCAGGAGACCTTTGACCAGATTGAAGATCTGATCATCGATGTAAACAGAAGTTTATATTATGCAAATGGTTCAGGAGACAGTCTCGGAGCTGAGATCAAGAATGATATCAAACAGAGTGGCGGAGCAAACAGTACTGGTGATAAAACATTTATTATCTGCAATGAGTACAAAAACGGTACCGGAAACAGCCAGTATATCTGTGATGTTCTTGACTGGGATAAGGACGATGCAACAATCTATTACAGCCAGAAAGAGTACAAGGCGACCAGCAGCTCTGCAGGAAATGAGACTTCTGTAGAATCACTTATGGCAGCAGAGGATGATACAGAAGAAAATGCGGTAGATGCAGGTGCATCAGAAAGCGAAACAAAAGCAAAAGACCTCAAGATGAAGGTGGACAGATCTGTCCTGGCGACAGGAATCCTTGATTTCCGAGCCGATGTATCCAAAGTGGAATCTGACAAGATCGTGCGTTTCCAGCTCAGCACGCAGAATGGAACAAAAGAAATTGAAACACTTCACAGTGTCAGTCTGAGAAATACGGTGGAGGTAAAGAAACCGGCAGATTCTTATGACGACGCACCATCAACAAGTGTTGGAATCAAAATCATCAATGCACCGTCATCCGTAGATCCGGGAAATTCCTATACACTGGATTATAACTTGACAGGAAATGGAAAAATCGATCCGACAACCATTAAATGGGAAGTGACCGCAAATACGGAAAACGGAAGTTTCCCGACTGCAGATCCGACATATGGAAAACTGACGCTTAGCGATACGGCATCCGGCACGATCACGGTTATCGTTTCTGCAAGAACAGTGGATGGAGATATGATCACATCTGCACCGGTGACCATACCGATCAACGGAAAGACCGCAACTCCGGAGTCATTTACACTGAGTACGAACAGTATTCTTGTAGCTGCGGATGGATTGTATGATCTCAGTACGATCATTAAAGGTACTTTGTCATATTCTGATAACACAACTGCAGATGTGAAAAATCCAATTGCGTGGAGTATTAAGAATCCCTGTACGGGAGTTTCCCTGAATGGAAGTCAGCTGACAGTAACCGATGAAGCCGGAAAAGACAGTGCCAACGGAAGCGTTACACTGACTGCAACAGAAAAAGACAGCGGTGCGAATAAATCAGCAGATCTGGAAGTAAAAATTGCAAGGATTGATCTGACACAGCCGGTTGGAACCTATAAAGTAGGGGCAGTGAAACCTCAGCCACGAACAGCACAAGTATATAAAGAATCAGGTCAGGATACAAAAATAGATGGAACAGAGATTGTAATATCTGCTCAGAAAACAAACGGAACAACCGGAGACTATCTTGGTGGAGCTAATACATTTTCAGCTGATGATGTAGGCGAATGGACTGTCAATATTTCTTATGATTTGAAGAAAAAAGGGGGATATGGAACGGTACATAGCCAGAGTACATTTACGGTAGAAGCCGCTGAAAATAATAATGCTGATATTGAATTTTCAAATAAGGCTGCAAAGGGGGCATTTGCAGGAGCATCTTATTCATGTGGACATTTGGGAAACAATTATGCTTATATTGCTATAAATAAATCACCTGATTATAACAATAATGAACGTGCTACTTTGGTATGGTCAATTGAAGGAAATTCTGACCCAGAAACTTATATAGCTCCAGCAGGAAATGATTACAAATTAACGATAGGAAATAATGAGAAAGGGTTTATCTTAAAGGTTGTGATGCAGATAATAAGTAATTGGGATAATTCTGTAACAGCAACTTACACTGCATCAAGAAGCATTGAGGTTGTTCAAAAGGAATTAGTCGTTACAAGCCCAGCAGATACTGTTAAGATTGGTGAGACACATGATATTAATGCGGAGGCAGTGGTGAGTTATCTTGCTAATCCAGAATCTGTCGGAGAGAATCGTTATGCTACAAGACGAGTTCAAATAGAAGAATTTATAAAACGCTTTGTTCAGGGGCAAAATGTATATTCAACGAATCCTTGGAAAGTTGAAAGTTGGGTATCTGATGGAACTAAATGCAATGTTGTTGTTGAGACACAGACAGTACCTGGATATATGCAGGGAGGTTATGGATCATGGACAACAATAGGTGGTCAAAAAGTAGTTACAGTTGAGAAATAAATTAATGAGCTTATATTTCCCGAGGAGGCAATTTAATACATGAGATTCAAACACAAGAAACTTTTTATCTCAGGCACTGCGGTTGCGGCTGCAGGTGCCCTGGGAGTTGGAGCATTGCTGCAGACAGTACTTTCGGTGCAGGCATCGTCAGATATGATGCCCGGCATTGAACAGATTGTCAGCGAAAACACAGAAGATGAGCCGTTTCGAATTCTGGAACTGGTAAATAACAGCGAAGATGCAGAAATCGGTTATTACATATCCGGGCAGGAGCCCAGCCTGAAACTGTACGAATATCAGTATACAGATTCGTCTGGACAGACTCAGACCGTACATTTCTCAAGTGTACAGGATGCCCTGAGCAAACTTCCGACGGCACGGAGAGCAGAATTCATTCAAAATATCAGGCAAAACAGCGATGGAAGTACCAGTACAGATACCGGAATCAAAAACATTTCTGACATATCGGCAGATAAAGACGGTCCACTGACCTATACAGGGTATGCTGAAAAATATTTCCTCGATTCTGATGAGTCAGGATGGACCAAGGTTGACCTGACGGATTTCAGCGGCAATTCCAGAACAGATACCGTATCCGTGAACGGAACCTATCAGGAAAATTCTTCCGGTACCGGTAACTATACCAAAGAAGAACAGGAATATTATCCGATACGAAATGGTGTGCAGACCGATCAGGAGCAGACGGGGAAATACAGAGAAAATATACAGAATTTCCATGCATCAGAGAGTAGCGATTCCCGCGGTGCATATTATCTGGAATTTACTCCTGTATCTAATGAAAAAATTAACGCCGAACTGGAAAAGGACAAAGGACAGACTGCGATTCTTCCAGAGTATGATTATGCAAATGGAAGATATGGCTACTATGAAAATGTCTATACAGACCTGACGGAAGAGATTGTAAATGACATAAATGAACAGAATTATCAGTTCCCCGGAGAAAATCCGGTTGGTTTTTCGGAAAGTGATGAAGTTCTGATCCAGAATAATGAAAAAGAAGCTGTACAAAGTACGATTGAAAAATCGAATGCGTTTACTTCCGGAGAAAAAAACAGTACAGACGATTCAGAAGATCCTGCAGAGGACAGTTTTTCCGAAGATTCCGAGAGCAGCAGTGTAGATTTTGACAATGCTTATCAGATGGATGGAGAAGATGTATTTGCCAGTGGCGATACAGAGATTCCGTCTACAGATGCGGATGTCTCCCTGGAATTGCAGTCATATGAAACACCGGTGGAGTCTTCCAGCGATTTTGATGCAGAATTTTCGGATGATTTTACAGATGAGACAGTCGATTCTGGTGAACAGTCTGTGGATGCAGATACAGAAGAACCAGACAATACCGTTGGTTTTGAGGGAGATAACACAGAGCAGGATACTGCCGGGGTGGACATGACAGAAGAAGGGAATGCCGAAACTACAGATGATACAGAAGGCAGAAAAGTTCTTGGCGGCATCCTCAATACAGCCACCGCCGGTACCCAGGAGAATCCATACATTTATCTGGGTGAGACGATTGCAGAATATCCATATTATCAGTACGAACTGATTGGTGATCTTGCGTATGTAAAAGACAAAGAAATCCAGACCAAAAATGATATCCAGAGAGATCCCGATAAGGCAAGAGAAACAGGCGACATTCTTCTGGATAATGACCAGTACTGGTACTATGAGCAGGATGACAGTGGAACTATAAAAAGATATCCGGTTTCCATTGTGACAGGTCGCCAGGCAGTACCATTTAATGAACTGCAGGAGATTCCTGAAGATATGGAATACGATTATTACTATCGTGTGGAAAAGGTGTATTTTTGCTGCCACGCGGTGGATAACCAGACCGAAAATCCATCTGTATGTGCATATCGTGGCTGGTATTACCCGTCCTATCCGGAAAATGAGGAGATTTATCTTCCTGTCACTGAGGGTGATGGAAAGACCGCAACACATTATATTTCCGAGGCATCGTACAGTCTGACACCAGGAAGAGGCAACTACGATTTTGTTCCGGGCGGAGATACGTCCTGTCAGGTAGAAGTGGATCATTTTTATTACCAGGGCGGATACGTCAACAATGACTGGTTCAAAAAAGATGTGTTCCATCTGACACCGAAAGCGTCTGCTGATGAAGAAGACGGTGAATTCGAAAAGTTCAACATAACGGTAGATACAAGATCGGCAGATGATGCGACAACGATGATTTATGCAGATCCTGTGATCGAAGATACGACTACAGGATACAATGTAGGCAATGCAGATGCAGATACTGACAGCACAGCAGTTGCTGACAGTGCCGGAGATGCACAGGATGATTTTACCTCCGAAGATATAGAATTTAGTTCAGAATATCAGGAGCCGGAAACGACAGACACAGATGAAACAGTAGATGTAGCTACTGAAGAAAACGATAGTACAGATGTAGCAGACCAGGAAAATTCTGATGAGGAAAGTACAGATATAGAAGTTACCGATGAAACAGACAGTAGCATAGATGCGGATGTACAGACAGACGAAACCGTTGCAGCGGATATGGGAGATGGAGAAACAAGTGGTACTTCATTGGCAGATTCATTGAAAGAGTATGACCTTATTTATATCAACGGTGATATGCAGAAAGAGACTGCTGAGACAGTTTTGGAGTCCGGTATTCCATGTATCATCAATGCTGCAAGGGTAACAGATGGTTCTGCAGTTGCAGAGGCTTTTTCCAATCTGATCCAAAGTACTGAGGAAGATGCAGACGGACACTATGTCAATGCAAACGTCTATTTCTTTAAGGATACACTTGCAGCAGGAACAGCAGATGATTCCAGTCTGCTGAACAGGAATTTTGCTACGAATTTTAATAATGATAAAGATTCTGAGGAAGACAAAACTTATGCTGCATCAGATAAGATGCATGGTTTTGAGGAAATCGTCAAATATATCAACAGCGAAAATCAGTATCGAAGTCTTCTGAACGACAGTGATGTGTCTGCTGATGACAGCGACTCTGAAAACACAGATACGCAGAGCATTGAACAGCTGACCAGAGAGATTTCTCAGGCAAGGGTGATTGAATATATCATCAATTATAAGTATAAAAGAGCCAGGAACAGTAAACAGAATATGCTGGCATTGCAGATTATGCCGGATGCGAATGACAGCCAGATTAACTCTGACACAGTAGAAAACTGGCTCGGTATCAAAAAGATAGAAACGGAAAATGTGCCAATAAAATCGGTGACTGCGAACTGCTGGCATAGCAGTGATAAGCCTGCAAATATGCTTGATGGTAACAAGACTACAATCTGGCACTCGAAATGGAAAAATGATCCAGGATATAATCAATGCAGTAATCATACACCACATTATCTGGAGTTGACTTTGGAAAAACCGTCGATAGTCAGCGGAGTTAACTATACTTCACGACCTAATGCCGCGGCAGGTACGCTGATTGAATATAAGGCAGAACTGATGGATGAAAATGATAATATATTATATACAACGACGGGGAATACTGGATTAATGGCTACAGATTATACGAGAACAGTCAGCCTGTCGTTTGGCAAGCAGGTTTCAGGGGTAAAAAAGATAAAAATCTATTACCTCAGGAGCTATGAAAATTTTGCATCCTGTGCGGAAATATCTGTTTTTAATGATCCAAATGTTGCTGCCACTACGCATGTTGAAGTAGAGAATATGACGTCATCTGAATTTGTCGGACATATCGATGATATCGGATCGGAATATGATATGATCTATATCAGTGATAAGATAGCAAACAGAAACAAGTATATCACCGGTGAAGGCGATTACCGTTATGTACATGTCGGTGGAGGGCAGAAAATCACGGGATACGGCGAACTGGTGAAGCTTCTTGGACAGTTGGATACGGATTATGCACAGGGTAACTGGTCGGATGGCTTGAAGCGTTTTGCTCCGCTAAGCACTTACAGTGAAAATGGATCCGGATATTTCCGCGGTTCCGGAAATGATATCACGGAGCAGCAGTATTCAGAGCTGATGAATTTTGTAAAGAGCGGTTATCCGGTCGTATTAGCCTCCGGTCTGGTTTCCAATGGAAAGCCAAATGCGAAAGAAATAGATTCTTCTTCGTATTATTATCAGTTTATCAGTGATGCATTAAAATATGACAATGTGTTTACAAAAGATGAGCTGGACAAGAAGACGAAAGATATTTCGTTCTATATGAATCTTGCAAAACCGGTAATTGATTTTACAGAGAATGGAAGACCTCCGGAACCGCAGAGACAGGGAGAAACGGATGCTTCAGCGGCATATATCAACGGCGAGTTGAAGTATGAATTTACCGTAAAGAATGATTCGGATGCAGTACCGGCATCAACGACATACGACTGTAAGCTTTACCTGGATTTGAATTTTGACGGAAATCTTTCTGATTCAGAATCACAGGATTCATACATTGTTGTCCAGGATGAGGATGGTAATGTCCTTTCACAGAAAGACTATGGCAATGGTGATCTGCGCTATGAACTCAAAAATGGAAAGAAATATACGGTGATACGTCAGATTCCGCAGGACTATTTTAAGATCATTACATGGAAACTGGAACTCAGCAATAACCGTAACCCATATGTCCACACATCGGAGACGGGATATGCAAAGCAGAAAAATACAGGAGAGAAACAGACGATCAATGTACTGCAGTTGGTGCCATCTTATAATGCGAATAATCCATGTAGATGGAATCTGGCAGAGAGTACAAAATTTAAGCAGCTGATGAGCGATGTAGAAGATTTTCAACTCCATCTTACGACGGTAGATGTATCAAATGTGAATAATGAGAGTATCAAAATCAACGGCAAAAAAGTGACATTGAAGGAATTGCTGGATGAACAGCAGATGCTGATCATTGGTTTCCAGGATGTATATCAGGATATTTCTCTGGATGCGGTAGAGGAAATCCTCAGTTTTATCCGTTCTGGTAAGAGTGTTATTTTTTCACATGATACCACATCTTACATTAATTATGATCCGAGTAAAGTGTATGAGAAGATTGCAAAAAATGCATATGATGCCAATGGCAATGCAGATGCAGGTGCAATAGACCGTTATAAGGAAGGCTGGCTCTGGTCGACAGCAAAGAATCCTACATGGGGATTATCGTTGAATACAATTCTTCGTTCAGTTGTTGGTATGGACCGTTATGGAATTACATCAGATGCAGTGATTGGAAATGAAACTGTCTCAGCTCTGTTAAAAAAAGGCAGTCCGTTATCGGCAAAGACAACAGATTTCAAAACACTGATGGAACTTGCCGGAGATGTTGCATATAAAAATGGAGATAAAACACAAAGCTATGCACAGACACAGGGATATTCCAATATGTACGCTGAAGGAAAGAATGTGGATAATGCTCATACAAATACGATTACAAAGGTGAATGATGGAGCAATTACGCAGTACCCGTTCAGAATGGGAGATACGATTAACTCGATTGCGACTACACATGGACAGTATTATCAGCTGGGACTCGAACAGGATCGTGATATCAATAATATAAGCGACGGCAAAAATGATATAGTAGTATGGTACTGTCTTTTTGGTGGGGTTTATGGAAATTCTCCGAATGATGTCAGAAACAACTATTATCTGTACAGTAAAGGAAATGTAATCTATACAGGAGCAGGTCATTCAACGATTGATGATGACGAAGAAATTAAGCTGTTTATCAATGCAATTGTTGCAGCTGCTAATGTAACGGCCGTTCAGCCGCAGGTAAACTTTGTATCTGCATTGAATCCGTCGGCAGAGACAGAAGAATCCAGATATTATATGACCGATCAGTCTTCCTGGGCGACAGCAGGGGCAGATGGAAATACACTGGAAAAGGATATGCAGTTTTATATTGATGTCCGTGATTACAATATGGTGAGCGCAGACCTGAGCAATGAAGACAAAAAGCAGCAGAAGATGACGGTCAGCTTCTATATTGAAGACAGCAATGGTACAGTTGTAGACGGTGCACCGTCAGGAAGTACACCGATCAGCAAGGTAGACGGAGATATTGCACAGTTGACTGCGTATGGAAGTGGTGATCCGGTAGCTCTTTCAAACGATGGATTTGTGATTGAGAATAATGCATATGCACTGACTCTGCACAATGTCGAAAAATATCTGAAAGCAGCAAATGGCGAATACAAGCAGAAGTGTAAGTTATATGCAAAAGTAACAAGTACTGTTTCTCTGTATGGTCAGTTAAAGACAAACACCAGTTGGTCATCTATTGACTTGAAACAACGTCAGCTTTTTGAAATGGATTAAATAAAAACAAAAAATTCTCATTCGATAAGGAGGCTTCCTTTAAGGAAGGCGGCTCCTGTCGGATGAGAATTTTTTTTATCATATTTTCTTTTAATACTTCTTTATAATTACAGTTTTTGATTTTTTCCGAAGTAGTTTTTTATAAGCTGTATATTTCCTTTTGGGAACGCGTACCGTCATTCGGGATACAGACTGGTCAATCCGGGAAGAAACCTTTTTGAGTTTCAGGCTTTTGATTGTGATCGTACATCCCTTTTTCACACCGCGGAATGCACCTGGATTGATCTGAGTCAGCCCGGTACCAATAGTAACTTTCTTTAGTTTTTTGCATTTGTAGAATGCATTTTTACCGATTACACTGACATTGTGTCCGATAGAAACCGTGGTCAGTCGTGATTTTTTTTTGAATGCGTTGGCCCATATACTGGTAACCCGATAAGTAACGCCATTGTAACGGATCGTTGAAGGAATACTGATTTTGGTAACTCGGCTGTTGGTCGTTCCATAGCATGTAACAACCTGATTGGCAGTGACACGATATTTCAGGTTCCCAACACGGAAACAGGTATTTACACGAGCACTGGATGGCGGTGTCGGAGTTGGAGTGCTGGTTGGAACTGCTTTGGGAGTGATTATTGGTGTAACTTCCGAAGGAGAATCCGGACTGACTGACGGCTGCACTTCTGGATTAACGGTTGGTTTGGCATCAGGAGTCGGTTCCACTGAAGGTGTTACAACAGTAGAACTGTCTAAGGTTTTTGTATGTGCTTTGACAGAGAAACAACAGTTATACTGATTTCCTGCGTCGTACCATTTCTTTCCGGAAGTAGAAAAAAAGCTCTGATTCGGATCAATACCGGCAGTTGCCGTAAACCAGGATGTGCTGGTGGTTGTTTTTTCTACATAAAATTTATTGGATCCATCCGGTATTCTGATCACAACCGAATAGAAAGTACCCTGAGGAATTTTGACCGGAGTGTTCAGGT
>OJMK01001666.1_pt1 | contig 17147 bp, 10 predicted proteins | sample 1597201 | NCBI WGS metagenome assembly OJMK01 (sample SAMEA2452125, study PRJEB22498) | human gut metagenome | reverse complement strand
GGGGCTCGTTCTGGAAGCCGCGCTCCGCGTAGAACTCCTGCTCACCGGCGGTGAACACGAACTCGTTGCCGCACTCTTTGCAAACTAAAGTCTTGTCTTCGTACATGATTTTACCCTCTCTTTGAAATAAAGAAAAATATATGCGTTCAGCGTTTGCTGATATCGCCGGATGAAAGCTGCCGCGCTGCCTTGCGCCTAACGCGCTGCACGGCGTTGTCCACAGACTTGGGGGACTTCCCTACCGCCTTTGCGATCTCCTGGCAGGAAAGACCGTCTAAATACAACCCTAAGATCTTCGCCTCGAACTCGGACAACTGCTTTCGGGTGCTCTCAAGCGCCTCGGCCACGCGGTCGCGGTCGATGATAAGCTCCTCCGGATCGGCGGAGGAGGCGCGCAGAGCGCCGAACGGATAGGAATTGCCATCAAAGAAAGGGGTATCCAAGGGAACGGACTGGTTGAGCGGTGAATGCTTGTCGCGCGAGGCCGCGCGAAGCGCGGAAATGAGGCGGTTGCGGATGCACACCTCGGCAAAGGTCCGGAAGGACGCGGCCTTTGCGCCGTCGTACTCGCGAATGGCCCGGATGAGCCCGAACATCCCCTCCTGGATCAGGTCCTCGCTGTCGCCGCCCGCCAGAAAGAGCGGGCGCGCGCACGAGCGCACAAGACCGGAATAGCGCCGGACAAGCGCTTCCTCCGCCTCGCGGCTGCCGTCGGCAGCGCGGCGGCAGAGCGCCTCGTCCGAGGGCTCCATCGGGGTATTTCTATCCTCTGCCACATTTACCATACTGCATTATACCTGTACTTGCACGGTTTTGTCAAGTATTTACGAAAATAAACTGAAAAAAAGATAAAATTCGGGCAACAAGATACAATTCCTGCTTCATTTGTCGCCCGCTCGCCGACAAATCGACGAATCAGACCGATCGAATGACCTTCACCAGCCGCTCGGCGACCAGCTGCGCGACGCTTTCGGTCTTGGCCTCGACCATCACGCGGATGAGCGCCTCGGTGCCGGAGGGGCGCACGAGGATGCGGCCCTCGCCGCGCAGGAACTTCTCCTCGTCCGCGACGGCGGTCTTGAGCGCATCGCTCGCCATGATGGCCTCCTTCACGCCGCGGTCGTGGCTGACGACGACGTTCAGCAGCACCTGCGGGTACTGCGGGCAGTCGGCGGTGAGCACGGACGCGCTCTTGCCGGAGAGCGCGAGGATCTGCAGGAACTGGAGCGCGGAGAGCTGACCGTCGCCGGTGGTGGCGTAGTCGGTGAAGATCATGTGGCCCGACTGCTCGCCGCCGAGCTTGTAGCCGCACTCCACCATCTTTTCGAGCACATTGCGGTCGCCCACGTTGGTGCAGACGAGGTCGATGCCGTTCTTCCGGCAGAACTCGTGCAGTCCGAGGTTCGACATGACGGTGGCTACGATGGTGTTGCCGGTGAGCCTGCCGTTGCGCTTCATATAGGCTCCGCAGACCGCCATGATCTTGTCGCCGTCGACCTCATGGCCCAGCTCGTCGACCATCAGGCAGCGGTCGGCGTCGCCGTCGAAGGCTACGCCCACGTCGTACTTCCCCGCCACGACGCGCTGGCCGAGGCTTTCGAGGTGCGTGGAGCCGCAGCGGTCGTTGATGTTCGTGCCGTTCGGCTCGCGGTGGATGAAATCGGCATAGCACTTGAAGCGTCCGAACAGCTCGGGCGCGGTGGCGCTCGCCGCGCCGTTGGCGCAGTCCACCAGCACGCGCAGACCGGAGAGGTCGGAGTCGATGGTGGTGGTCAGGTGGTGGATGTACTCGAGCTTCGACTGCTTGAGACCGTGGTGCAGCACGCCGATCTCGCCGCGTGTGGCGACGGGAATGGTCTCGCCGGAGAGGATCTTTTCCTCGATCTTCGCCTCCGTCGCGTCGGGCAGCTTGTAGCCCTTTTCATTAAAGACCTTGATGCCGTTGTGCTCGAAGGGGTTGTGGCTCGCGGAGATGACGATGCCCGCGTCCGCGCCCTTGAGAACGGTCAGGTACGCGACCGCCGGAGTCGGCAGCACGCCGAAGGGCATCACGTCGCCGCCGACGGAGCAGATGCCGCAGATGAGCGCGGATTCGAGCATATCGGAGGAAATGCGCGTGTCCTTGCCGATGGTGATGAGGGGCGCTCTCCCCTTCTCCTCCTTCAAAACGGAGGCGATGGCCTGACCGGTGTGGAATGCCAGCTCGACGGTCAGATTCTCGCCCACGATTCCGCGGATGCCGTCGGTGCCAAATAGCTTGCCCATAGATGAAAGTCTCCTTATTGATTCAGTTTAAGCTGAGCTGCTCCGCCTCGTCCGCAAGGGACGCGGGAACGCTCAGGCCGAGATGCTCATACGCCTTGCGCGTCACGCAGCGGCCGCGCGGCGTGCGCGTGAGGAAGCCGAGCTGCATGAGGTACGGCTCGTACACGTCCCAGAGCGTGACGGATTCCTCGCCGATGGTCGCGGCGAGCGTGTCGATGCCGACCGGGCCGCCGCCGTAGTTCTCGATGATGGCGCGCAGCATCCGGTAGTCGATGGGGTCGAGGCCGAGCCGGTCGATCTCCAACGCGCGCAGCGCCTCGTCCGCCACCTCGCGCGTGATGACGCCGTCGGCCCTGACCTCGGCAAAATCGCGCACGCGGCGGAGCATCCGGTTGGCGATGCGCGGCGTGCCGCGCGAGCGGCGCGCGATCTCCATCGCGCCCTCGGGGGCGATGGAAACGTTCAGGATGCCCGCCGAGCGCGTGACGATCTTCGCAAGCTCCTCGGGCGTATAAAGCTCCAGACGCAGCGTGACGCCGAAGCGGTCGCGCAGCGGCGCGGAGAGCTGACCGGCGCGGGTCGTCGCGCCGATGAGCGTGAAGACGCCCTGTTCGACGGCCCCTAAGAGCGAATCCTGCTGCGACTTGTTGAAGCGGTGGATTTCGTCGATGAACAGCAGCGGGGCCTTCTGGTCGAAGAACCGCTGCTTGCGCGCCGACTCGATCACCTCGCGCACGTCCTTCACGCCCGACGTGACGGCCGAGAGGGTGAAGAACGGGCGTTCCAACTGTGTGGCGACGATCTTCGCCAGCGTGGTCTTGCCCACGCCCGGAGGTCCCCAGAGGATGAACGACGGGACGTTGCCCGTCTCGAAGAACTTGCGGAACACCCCGTTTTTGCCCACGAGGTGCTCCTGCCCGATATATTCGTCTATCGTGCGGGGGCGCAGTCGTTCGGCTAAAGGAATGTTCGGCATGACTAATTCAATTTGTAAAAGCAAAGATAGGAATTGCTCTCGAAATTTCCTATCTTTGATAAAAATTCTGAAAAACGATTGCTATGCGCTTTGCTTTGGTTGACGATAAACGAGAAGAGGCCAGACCGGGGTTAGAGGGCTTATGTCCCTATTGCCGGCAAAAGGTCATAGCAAAATGCGGTGACTTGCGAATACACCATTGGGCACACTATAATAATCGGCGAAAATGCGATTGTTGGTGGGAGTCGGAAACAGAGTGGCATCGGTCGTGGAAGAATGAATTTCCCGAAGAATGGCAAGAGGTTGTTTTAATTGATGAAACATCCGGCGAGAGACATATTGCCGATGTACAAACGGAACATGGTGTCGTTATAGAATTTCAGCATTCGCATATTCAGCGGGCAGAACGTATTTCTCGTGAACAATTTTACAAAAATATGATTTGGGTTGTAGATGCGTCTCGCCTAAAACGTGATATGCTTCGTTTCCGTAAAGAATTTAAAGATAAAGCGGGAAAAACCAGTATGGAAGGTTTCTATTTTGTACGATTTCCCGCAACTTGCTTTCCAATGAATTGGATTGAGAACAATGTGCCTGTTGTTTTTGATTTTGGGGATACCTGCGTTGAAGATGATTTAACATCGTCCTTTTTATATTGCCTGTTACCCGAAAAATTCCATGGGCTAAGTATTATTCATCGGATGTCACGCCAAAATTTTATTGATAAGGTATATGGGTTGCTTAATGTGTCGTGCAGTGGGATAATGAAAACTTTTGAAGAAAGATTTATGAGTAAGCCTCTTGATATTAGGCGGTGTGTGGAGACCTATGCTAGACGTAACAGATTGGGACATTGTCCACCGGATTGGCTGGTTTAAAATAGAAAGCGCCGATAAATATTATTTATCGGCGCTTCTTGTTATTGAGATACAAAATTTTACTCCTCCGGCTTCCGCAGCTCCAGATACAGTTCGTCGAGCTGCGTCTGGTCGATGTAGCCCGGGGCGTCGAGCATCACGTCGCGGCCGGCGTTGTTCTTCGGGAAGGCGATGTAGTCGCGGATCGACTCCGAGCCGCCGAAGAGCGAGCACAAGCGGTCGAAACCGAAGGCCAGGCCTCCGTGAGGGGGTGCGCCGAACTTGAAGGCATTCATCAGGAAGCCGAACTGCTCCTGCGCCTTCTCGGGCGTGAATCCCAGGCATTTGAAGATCTGGGCCTGCAGCTTGGCATCGTGAATACGGATCGAGCCGCCGCCGACCTCCGTGCCGTTGCATACGAAGTCGTAGGCGTTGGCGCGCACGCGCCCCGGGTCGCTCTCGAGGAAGGCGATGTCCTCGGGCTTGGGCGAGGTGAAGGGGTGGTGCATGGCGTAGAAGCGCTGGGTCTCGTCGTCCCACTCGAACATCGGGAAATCGACCACCCACAGCGGGGCGAACTTCTTCGGGTCGCGGAGCCCCAGCTGCTGGGCCACCTCGAGGCGGAGCGCACAGAGCTGCGTGAGGGCCTTGAACTTCTTGCCGCAGAGGATGAAGACCATGTCACCGGCCTTGGCGCCGCAGCGCGCGGCCATGGCGCGTACCTCTTCGGGCGAGAAGAACTTGTCCACCGACGACTTGACGGCCCCCTCCTCGACGCGGATCCAGATGAGTCCCTTGGCACCTACCTGCGGGCGCTTGACATATTCGGTCAGTGCGTCGATCTGCTTGCGGGTATAGGCGGCGCATCCCGGAGCGGCGAAACCGGTGACATACTCGGCGTCGTCGAAGACCGAGAATCCGTGGCCCTTGGCCAGGTCGGTCAGGTCGGAAAACTCCATGCCGAAGCGCAGGTCGGGTTTGTCCGACCCGTACTTCTCCATCGCCTCGATCCACGGCATACGGCGCAGCGGCTCGGTGAACTCGATACCCAGCACGTGCTTGAACATGTGCTTGGCCCAGCGCTCGAAGACCTCGAGGATGTCCTCCTGCTCGACGAACGACATCTCGCAGTCGATCTGCGTGAATTCGGGCTGACGGTCGGCGCGCAGGTCCTCGTCGCGGAAGCAGCGCACGATCTGGAAATACTTGTCGTATCCGGCCACCATGAGCAGCTGCTTGAGCGTCTGCGGCGACTGGGGCAGGGCGTAGAACTGGTTGGGGTTCATGCGGCTCGGCACCACGAAGTCGCGGGCACCCTCGGGCGTGGAGCCCACCAGGTAGGGGGTTTCGATCTCGAGGAAACCCTCGGCGTCGAGGAAGCGGCGGATCTCCTGGGCCATCTTGTGGCGCAGAATCATGTTGCGTTGCAGGGGCGGACGCCGCAGGTCGAGGTAGCGGTACTTCATGCGCAGGTCGTCGCCGCCGTCCGAGACCTCTTCGATGGTGAAGGGGGGCACTTCGGCTTCGTGCAGGATGGCCACCTTCTCGGCCGTGACCTCGATGTCGCCCGTCGGCATTTTGGGGTTTTTCGACTGCCGCTCGACGACTTTGCCGACGACCTGGATGACCCATTCGCGGCCCACGCGGCAGACCGTTTCGCGCGCCTCGGCGGGGGAGTGTTCCTCGACGACGATCTGGGTGATGCCGTAACGGTCCCTCAAGTCGATGAAGGTCATGGCGCCGAGGTTCCTCACTTTCTGCACCCATCCGGCCAGGGTGACGGTTTGGTTGACGTTGCAGGCCCGGAGGCAGCCGCAGGTATGGGTTCTGTACATGGCGATATGTTATGTTTAGTCGTTACGATCCGCAAAGTTAACTAAAATTCATAATTCATAATTCATAATTCATAATTAAATGACAGGATGCCTTGTTAAAACCTTTGTGTGTGAAGAACGCCGCCGCCGGAATTGCAGCGAGGCGGATGAAACGGCGGATATGCAGGGAAAAGAGCGAAAAGAGATGCGGAATCCCCGAAACGAACCTCCCGCTTCCGGGCGTCGTTTCGGGGATTTGTCGGGCGGTCCGGATTTCGGACAGCCGTTTCTGACCGATGATTACTCCACCGCTTTGAGTTCGAGTACGCGGCTCGCATATTCCTTGCCCACCGTGAATTCGAGTCCGTTCTCCATCAGGAACGCGCCGCTGAAGGTCTTGCCGTCCTGCGGGACCGGCTTCCCGTCGACGTTCAGCTCGGTGATCCGGTAGCGTTTGCCGGGGTCGAGACCCGCCATGCGGAAGGCCGGCGACGGCATGTTGAGGAAGTGCTCCAACTTGTAGACGAACCAGACGGCGCGGTCCTTTTCGGGTGCGACGTACATCAGCGATGCATAGCCTGTCTTGTCGTAGGGCGAGATCAGCCGGTAGAGGTCGCCCTGCTGCACGATGGGACGGATCTCCTTGTAGTCGGCGATCGCCCTGCGTGCGAACTCCTTCTCTTTGCCGGTCATCTTTGAGGGTTGCAGTTCCAGCCCCAGGCGTCCCGACATGGCCACGTCGAAGCGCAGTTTGAGCGGAACGTTGCGGCCCGTCTGGTGGTTGGGCGAGGCGCTCACGTGCGAGGCCATCGCCACGGCGGGATAGAAGTTCGACACGCCCCATTGCATGTAGATGCGTTGCAGGGCGTCGGTGTTGTCCGAGGTCCAGAATTCATCGTAGTAGGGCAGGACGCCATAGTTGACCCGTCCGCCGCCGCTGGCGCACGACTGCATCACCAGACGGGGATATTTCTCCCGGATGCGCCGCAGCACCTTGTCCATGCCGCGGTGGTACTCGATGTAGAGGTGCGATTGCCGGTCGGCCGGCAGGAAGGTCGAGCCGTAGTTGTAGAGCGTCATGTTGTCGTCCCACTTGATGTAGGCGATGTCGGGATGCGCGGTCATCAGACGGTCGACCACGCTGAAGACGAACTCCTGCACCGCGGGGTTCGACAGATCGAGCACCTGCTGCGTGCCGCCGCGGCCCTTGCGGTTTTCGCGGTAGGGCTGCTGGATCACCCAGTCGGGATGCTTCTCATAGAGTTCGCTCCGGGTGTTGGTCATCTCGGGTTCGATCCAGATGCCGAACTTCACGCCGTGTTTGCGGGCCGACTCGGTCAGTCCCTCGATGCCCTGCGGCAGTTTCTCGCGGCAGACCGTCCAGTCTCCGAGGCTCGTCTCGCCGTTGTTGCGCGGGTATTTGTCGCCGAACCAGCCGTCGTCCATCACGAACAGTTCGCCGCCCAGGTCCGCCAGGTCGGCCATCATCCGGTCCATGCCCTCCTGGTTGACCTTGAAATAGACGCCCTCCCACGAGTTGAGCAGCACGTCGCGAAGCTCGGTTCCGTGGTTGAGCCGGTGGAGGCGCGCCCATCGGTGGATGTTGCGGCTCACGCCGCTCTTGCCCTCGTCGCTGAACGTGAAGGCGAATACCGGGGTCGTGAAGACCTCGCGGGGTTGCAGCGTGTATTGCGACTGCTCCTCGTTGATGCCCGCGAAGAGGTGCGTGGTGTGGGTGTTGTCGTTGTCCAGGGCGATGCGGTAGTTGCCGGCCCAGGCCAGCGTGCCGCCGATGACGCGGCCCGTCAACTCCCGGGGGCGTCCGTCGAGCGAGATCATCAGCGAGGGGTTGTCGCGCTGCGTGTTGCGCACGCCGTCCTTGTTCTTGAGCACCTTCATGCCGTCGGTCAGCGGCTCTTCGTGGAGGTAGCACTCCGCGCCCCATGTGCCGTGGAAATGCGTCAGCCACGTGTCGCCCCGGCGGACGGGCATGTAGGCCGATGCGAACCGGTAGAGCGTCACGGGTTTCTTCTCCGTGTGGCTGATCTCGGTCCACGTCTCGATCACCTCGCAGTCGTCGTAGGTCTTGTAGAAGAGCGTCACGAAAAACGGGTAGTGCTTGTCCTTCATGGCGATGGCGGTGGTTTCGGAGCCGTCCCTGCGGTCGCGCGACACCGACTCGACCGCCAGTTCGAGCGACATCGAACCGTCGCCGTGCGTCGCCTGAATGGCTACCTCGCGGTAACACTGGGCGCCGAACTGCGGGTAGGCCGCATCGCCGAACGCCGCTCCGCTGGCGAGGATGTCGTCGGGCGAGGCGACGCGCGCTCCGAAATACTGGAACAGAGGGGTTTTGCCTTTTTCTGCCGTCAGCAGCAGCGAGGAATTCCGGGTCGAGAGCAGGATGTTTTCCGCCCGGAGCATGCCGCCGGACAGCAACGCAGCGCCGGCCCATGCCAATACCAAAAGTTTCTTCATTGCAGGGTTGTCGTATAAGGTTGATTTCGGATATAAAACTAATAAAAAAACGCGGATTCCGCAAAGAACGCAGGCCGGACAATCGTCCGGCCTGCGAATCCAGAAATCCGAAACGGAGCCTCCGCGGTTATTTCGGGGCCGTGACGAACGGTGTCTCCAGCAGTTTTTTCAGCGTGGCGGGGTTGTCGGTGGTGATGTAGTCGACACCCAGCGCGATGCAGGCCATCATGTCGGCCGTCGAATTGACCGTCCAGGCGTTGACCTCGATTCCGCCGGCGTGGGCTTCCGTCACCCACTCGGGTTTTTTCGAAAGCACGGTCGAATACTGGTAGTCGATGCCCGAGAGCTTGTCCGCCGCGACTTCGGCCGGAGCCTTGTCGCCGCCCAGGTACTGTACGCCGGCCGCGGGCATGGCCGCCCGGAGCTGCTTGCAGACCTCGTAGTCGAAGGCGATGTAATCGACCCGCGTCTCCATCGACTTCGCCTTGACGGCGGCCACGACGGCGTTGACGGCCCGCGTGTTGCTTGCGGCCGAACTGTGGGTCTTGATTTCGCAGATCAGTTTCATCGAAGCGTCCTTGGCGCCCTGCTCCAGATAGGCGTCAAGCGTCGGCAATTTTTCGCCGTTGGCCAGCGTGAGGTCCCTGATCTGTGCATAGGCGCTCTCTTCGATCCGCAGGTCGCTGCCTGCCACCGTCGTGTTGTGGTTGATCACCGGCACGTCGTCGGCGGTGATCCAGACGTCGAACTCGGCGCCGTGGATGCCCAGTTTCTGGGCGTTGGTCAGGGCAGCGATCGAATTCTCGGTCGAATTCTCCACGCCGTCCTGATGCTGGCCGCGGTGCGCGATGATCCGGGGCATCGAGACGGAGGGATTGTCGCAGACGGTGAATTCGACCGTGCCGAGCGGGTATTGGCTGCCGTTGCGGACGAGCGCCATGAAATACCGGCCCGTTCCGGCGGGAATCCCCGCGGGGAGGGTCACTGCCAGCGACTGAAGGGTATTGTCGCCGGAGGCTTCGGTGAATGCGGCGTCGGCCGTGAACGCTGCGGTCACGTTGGCCGACGAGGTGAACTTCACCTTGTCGCCGGCTGCGAAACCGTTGCCGTAGACCGTATAGGTGTAGCCTGCGCCGATCTCGCACCTGGTCAGGTAGGTGAGGTTCGAGAGTGCGAATTCCACGGGCGTCTGGCCGGCGAACGCCGCATCCTGGTAGAGCAGGGCGATCTGGTCCCCGGTCAGCGCGTCGTCGAAGACGCGGGCCAGAACCACTTCGCCGTTCCATGCGTTGCCCATCGAGCCTACGGCCGAGTCGCCGCCCAGCGCGAACCACCGTGCGCCGTCCTTGGCGTGGATCAGTTCGCCCGGAGCGTCGGCCGTGCCCTTGAGTTGGCCGTCCACGTAGATATAGGCTTTCTCGGCGGTTTTGTCCCAGACGCCCACGACGTGGTAGTAGCGGCCCGGTTCGGGCGTCACGTCGCTCTGCGCCCAGCGCCACGTGCTTTTGCCCGTGGTGCTCACATTGGGCAGGAACGTGATGCAGGCCGGATGGCCTCCCTGGCCCTCCTTGCAGATCAGGAAACCCGTGCCGCCGGCTTCATGCGCCGAGAAGGGCTTGTACTCCTTCGTGCCGTCGTTGCGGTTCGAACGCAGGACGACCTCCAGCGTGTGGCCGTCGTCCAGACCCTGCTTGAACGTCTCGTTCGTGTAGTAGTCCACTCGGTAATAGGAATCCTTGCGGGAACCCTGCCCCGGGGTGTGCGTGTAGTTGGTCACGATGCGCTTGTAGACGTCGTGGTAATAGCAGGTCAGCGCCGTGCCGGGGTAGGAGAGCACCTCGTTCTTGAGCGGCGATACGTCCTCGGCCGTGCCGTCGGCGTGGAAGACAACGTCGAGCAGGTCGGCTTTCGGCGCTTCGGGCGGCACAGGTCCGGGTTCCTGCGTGATGGTGAACTCCTCGACCAGCGTGGGGTCCGAGACCGAGATGAACCGGACCACGCCGGAGCGCTCCCTGCTCACGGTGTTTTCCGGAATCAGAATCGCCAGCGTCATGCCGTCGACGGTGGGGTGGGTGAACCAGTCGGTCTTGCTCTGGTCTATCGCATAGGTCCATTTGCCGTCGGTCGTTACGGTGAACACGACCGTGCTCCCTTCGTAGGGGATGGTCCCGTTTTCGGGGGCGAGGTTGGACGCTACCGAGAACGCGACGTTTTTCCATTCGGCCGTCTCGTCGTCTTTGCACGACGGGCAGAGCGCCAGGGCGAAAGCCGTGAACAGAAAAAACGATAAAAAACCTTTTTTCATATTAGGAAGGTTATGTGGTTAATTTTTCAGTTGATTGATCCGGCCGGGTCATTGGTCGTTTTCAGGCTTCTCCGTCGCGGGGCGGACCGGGAAGATCAGCACCGTGGCGGCCGCCGCGTTCACCTCCGTGTCGGGACTGCCGACCGAAACGGGCAGCACGCAGCGACTGTCCGCCGTGATCGCCGAGACGTCGATCCGAATGCCGATCTTCGCGGTGTGGGCGTTGTTGTCGAGCCGCACGGCGGCGGTCGGGAGGTCGTAGCAGGCTTCGGGCATCAGCACGTAAGCCGTACCGTTGGCCTTGTTGTAGGCGGCCAGCGCTTCGGCGTCGACCGAGAGTGCGGCCGTCGAACCGCCTTCGTTGTAGCCGCTCCGGTAGATCCACACCTCGTAGTCGACCGCTGCGGCATCGGCCGTCAGGGCGACCTGTTGCAGGCCGTTTTTCGGGATCAGCACTTTCGAGCCGATGTCGTATCCGATCTCTTCGTTGTCGGAGCACCCGGCCAGGCAGGCTGCCGCCGACAGCGCGAGCGCTAAAAATAGCTTTTTCATGGTCGTTTCTTTTCGCTAATGGTTAATAACCCGGATTCTGAACCAGCTGGCCGTTGATGTTGAGCTGCGAGTTGGGGATCGCCAGCCAGTAGTGTTTCGGCGTGGTGAAGATGCGCGTGTCGTTCTCCTTCATGTCGACCAGCTTGTAGAACTTCTCGGGCGTGTCGCCCTCGATGTTCCAGGCCTTCGGGATGGGGCGCAGGCACTCTTCGGCGATCTTCCAGCGGCGGATGTCGTGGAAACGGCGTCCTTCCAGCATGAATTCAATCGAACGTTCGCGGCGGATGATGTCGCGCAGCTTCTGGCCCGAGGGGATGCCGCCGGCCCTGCTCCACGAATCCTGGAACGTCGGAAGGCCGCAGCGCGAGCGGATCTTGTTCAGGCACTCGTAGCCGTAGTCGCTCAACGTGCCGTCGTACTCGAAGTCGGCTTCGGCGTAGCTTAAGTACAGCTCGGCGATGCGCATGTAGGGGTAGACGTAGCTCATGTAGGTGCTGACGGAGTAGTTTCCGCTTGAGTTGAGCGTCATCTTCGACTGTTCGTTGACCCATTTCTGGCAGAAATAACCGTTGTAGGACTGGTATTCGTTGTCGTAGCTGCCGGTGAAGCCCTGCGGCTCGCCCTTGTGCGCCTTGATGGTCATCTTGCCGCCGTTGAAGCGGTACGTGCCCCGGTCGTAACCCACCGACGCATAGAAGCGCGGCTCCTTGTGGAGGTGCATCTCGACCGTCCCGGCCGCCTTGTTGTAGGCCAGCGGGTCGATGTCCTTCGTCTCGGGGTCGTCCTCCCACGGAAGTCCGTTCCGGGTGTAATACATCTGGACGGCCTCGAACGTCGGGCACAAATAGCCGCGGTAGGCGCCCGACACCTTCGTGTAGTTGTTGGCCAGGTGGCAGCCGAACTGCTTCTGCGTGTAGGTGATCGAGCCCGACTTGTTCAGGCTCATCAGGTACTCGTTCTGGTTCAAGAACTGTGTCGCGTTGCCGTCGCCGGTGAAGATGTAGGTGTAGTTGGCGCGCCCCAGTTCGAACGGGTCGGTCGTGCTGGTGCTTTTCGACACGGAGAGGCCCAGTTGGCGGTCGTCCATCGTGTAGGCTCCCGTTTCCTTCGAAGCCTCCACGCAGTCGATAGCCTCCTTGGCGGCGTCCATCGCGCGTTTCCACTTCTCGGCGTCGTAGGTCTGGTTGATCAGGTGCGTGCCGTCCTTGTTGACGAAATCGGCGTAGAATTCCGAATTGCCGTTCACCAGCGGCGATGCGGCGTAGAGCAGCAGGCGGGCGCGGTAGGCCAGCGCCGTGGCCTTGATGGCGCGGCCGTACGCGATGGGACCCCAGTAGTCGGGCAGCATGTCGGCGGCCTTGCGGAACTCCTCCTCTATGAAATTGACGCACTCGTCGTAGGTGCTGCGCGGCACGTTCACGCTGCTGGCCGGCGCATTCAGGTCGATCTCCTCCCGGGCCAGTACGATCGGACCGTAGTACTCCAGCAGGATCTGGTGCAGGTGGGCGATCAGGAAGTGCGCCTCGCCCGACCAGTAGCGCAGGTTGGCCTCCGAGATGTCGGGAACAGAACCTATGTTGTTCAGGAAGTTGTAGGCATAACGGATGCCTTCGTAGATGTTGTACGAGTAGTTACCCGTCGGAAGTCCCGAGGTCGTTCCCCACATGTTGAAGTAGGTGTTCGTCGGGGACTCCTGCGAGGTGGCGTATACGAGGCTCTTCCACGAGAAATAACGCACCGATCCGTAGTAACTCGAAATCAGGTCGTCGCCGCCGCTCAGGTCGGGCATGGCCTGCGCATGGAACAGGTCGGGGCACTTGCCGTAGACCATGAAGAGCATCTTTTCGGCCTGGGCCTGGGTCTTGTAGATGTCGTCCTGCGTGGGACTGCCCTCGGGGACGACATCCAGGAAATCGCAGGATGCGGCCGCGAGAAGGAGGGCTAACGCCATTGCTATTTTTTTCATAACGGTATCTTCTTTTGGATTAGAATTGGTATTGAACGCCGATTTTCGCCGTCCGCTGCAACGGGTAGGACAGGCCGTGGCCGCCGCCCTTTTCGGGGTCCCAGTAGTCGAACGGGGAGATGACGAAGAGGTTGTTGCCCGATAGGTAGACGCGGAGTTTCTTGATGGTGTAGCCCAGCTCCACGGTTTTCAGGCGCAGGTATTTGGCGTCGTGGATGTAGAAGGTCGAACTCTGGGTGTTGTTGGAGCTTAACTGCGAGGTCAGGCGCGGATAGGCCGCGTCGGCGCGGTTGTTGTCCTCCGACCAGTGGTTGTCGGCGATGTACTGCGTGATGCCGTAGCCGAAGTGCGAGGCGTCGCAGAACGGGTGCATGTTGTACATCCGCAGCGATACGTTGGATGCGCCCTGGAACATGAACGAGAAGTCGAGCCTGCGCCATTTCACCGTCGCGCCGATGCCGTACTGGATTTCGGGAACGGTCGGGCTGCCGGCCGTCGTCACGTCGTTGCCGTCGACGATGCCGTCGCCGTTCAGGTCGCGGTACTTGATGTCGCCGACCGTGTAGTTGCCGAACTGCTGTTTGGGCGAGTTGTCGATCTCCTCCTGCGAGGTGAACAGTCCGTCGGCGACCAGCACGCCGGTGATGGCGTTGACCGGATGTCCCACGACCGACATGTAGTCGTACATCAGGTCGCCTTCATCCTTCTCGACCACTTCGTTGCGCGAGAAGGTGAACGTGCCACGCAGGCTCAGCGACCAGTCCTTGTTGAACTGCTTGTTGTAGACGGCCGAAAGGTCGACGCCGTGCGATTTCACACGTCCGATATTGCCGTAGGGCGTAACGCCCAGCAGGCCCGTCGACGAAGGCAGCGAGGTGCGCCGCATGAAGATGCCCGTACGGTCTTCGGTGAAGTAGGCGGCTTCGATGTTCAGCGCGTTGAACAGTCCCAGTTCGAGACCGACGTCGAGTTTCTTGGCCTCCTCCCACGTCGCGTTGGGGTTGCCGTAGGTGGTGATCTTCGGGCCTTTGCCCTGGGAGTTCCAGTTGTAGTAGAATCCCGATTCCTCGCCCATGGCCACGATGGAGCGGTAGGGGAAGCGCTCGCCCAAGGCGTCGTTGCCCGCCAGACCGTACGATACGCGGATCTTCAGGTTGCTGACCGTCTTGCGGATGCCGTCCCAGAACGACTCGTTGGAGATCACCCAGCCGGCCGCCGCCGAGGGGAAGAAACCCCAGCGTTTGCCGGGAGCGAAGTTCTCCGAGCCGTTGTAGCCGAAGCTGGCCTCGAACAGGTAGCGGTTGTCGAATCCGTAGGTCACGCGGCCCGCCATGCCCTGCTCGCGGTAGGGCAGCAGGTTCTCCTCGCTCGTGCCGGCGATGTTGTTCTTCTTCTCGTTCATGCGGTAGACGAACATGGCTCCCACGTCGTGTTTGCCGAATTTGCGGGCGTAGTTCAGCGAGGCTTGCAGCGCGTAGCGGCGGTGGCCGCCGTTGCCGTCGGTGCTGGTCAGGTAGGTCGTGCCCGTGTCGCCGATCGAGTTGGTGATGAGATTGGCCGTGCCGTCGGGGTTGAGCGAACTGCCGTCCTCGACCTTGAAATAATAGGGGGTTGCCGTGCGGTAGGTCGCCGAATAGGTGTAGTTGTAGAATGACGCCGTGAGGTTGGCGCTCAAGCCCTTGGTGAAGAAATCCAGGTTCTGGTCCAGCGTGAAGGCCGTCGTCATGTAGGAGTAGTAGCGCTTGCCGTAGCCGCGGGACAGCTTGGCCAGCGGGTTGAGGTCGGTGGCGCCGGTGTCCCACGAGGCGTTGTTGCCGTAGCGCACGAACGTGTCGCCCTCCTCGGCCGGGAGCGTGGCCGGGAAACGCACCGGATTGGCGCGCATCGAGTAGTAGAACAGGTTGCCGATGTCCTCGATCGGGCGGGTGTTGTACTCCAGCTGGGCGTTGACCTTGATGCCGACGACCGTCGTCTTGGTGATGTTGGCGCTGACGTTGCTCTGGAAGATGTATTTCTGGTGGTTCATCTTCACGTCGTAGGGGTTCTGCTCGATGTCGGCGATGATGCCGTTTTCGTTCGAGACCGCTGCGTTGAGGAAGTAGCTGACCTTACGGCCGCCGCCGCGGATGTTGAGGTTGAGGTTCTGGTTGACCGAGAAATCCTTGAACATCAGGTCGTACCAGTCGTTGTTCGGATAGAGGTACTTGTTGAGCCCCGCCTTCGTGCCGTTGATCTTGTCGGCCGAGTAGAACGGCTGGTAGGCGTGGAGCGTTCCGGTCTCCTTGGCGGTGTTGAAGACGGCCTCGTTGTAGAGCTGCATGTAGGTCACGCCGTCGGCCACCTGCTGTACCATCGTGGGCATCGAGAAGGTGTTTTCCAGACGGACCGAGACGTTCATCTTCTCCGAGTTGCGGCCGTTTTTCGTGTTGATGAGGATGACGCCGTTGGCGCCGCGCGAACCGTAGACCGAGGTCGCCTGGGCGTCCTTGAGCACCGAGAACGACTCGATCGACTCGGGAGGCATGTTGTTGAGCATGTTGCTCAACACCTCCACGCCGTCGAGGATGATCAGCGGCGAGTTGCTCGACCCGAAGGTCGAAATGCCGCGGATGTAGAACGAGGCGCTGTCGTAGCCGGGTTCGCCCGAGGTCTGGCGCGAGATCATGCCGGCGATGTTGCCGGCGAACGCCGTGGTCAGCGAGCTGGAGGTGATATTCAGGTCGGAGGGTTTTACGGAGGTGATCGAAGCGACCATCGACTCCTTTTTCTGCGTGCCGTAGCCGATGACCACGACTTCGTCGAGCGCGTTGCTCTGCTCGGCGAGCGATACGAGTTTGAACAGCTCGGTGTCCTCGACGTGGAGCTTCTTCGTGTCGAAACCGACGTACGAGAAGGTCACGTATTTCGATTTGGCGGGAATGGTGAAGGTGTACGAGCCGTCGCCGTTGGTGATCGTGCCGGCCGTCGTTCCTTCGACGTAGATCATCACGCCGGCCAGCGGGGAGTTGTCGGTGCCGGAGATCACCGTGCCGCTGACCGTTTGGGCGACGTCGCGCGAACCGCTGGCGGCCTGGTAGATGCGGACCTGCGTGCCGCCGACCGAATACTGAAGGCCGACGTCGGGCAGGATCTGGTCGAGAATCCGGTTGGCGCTTACGTTTTTCTCCCTGACCGTTACGACCTTGGTCAGGATCGGTTTTACTTCATCCGCATAGATGAACCGCAGATCGCTCTGCGCCTCGATTGATTCGAGGACCTCCCGGATGCTTGCATCGGCTGCATCTACCGTTACATAAATGCTCCGGATTTGTGCGAGGAGATTTCCCCCCCCCCACGCGAGGCATAGGGTTCCGGACAGCAGCAGCGCGGCGACGAATCGCAGGACTGCCGGAAAATGCCCGTTCCCGGGTGCTTTTTGGCGAGTTTCTTCCATAATGGTTTTAATTGGTTCTGGTTAGTAATTGGTGTGGTTTCGAAATACAGAGTGCATGGTTTGGGCCGTTTTTTGGGCCGGATGTGTGTTCTTTCGTAGAAGCAAATTGAATTTAAGGGTTTTGTGGACTATTCCATTTGCAAATATAGAAATTATGCAATAAAATGCAAGCATTTCTTTGATTTTGATTTTTTCTTTTTGGAAGAAGGTGTGTTTTGAATCGAAATTGATGCGCCTGCGTCGCTTCCGGGCGTTGTTTGCCGGACGCGGGGTGCGTTCTTCGGAAAAAATGGTTACTTTTGCCGAAAACAATCCGGCATGGAACAGCACGAAACCGACGAAAAATTCATGCGCCTGGCACTAAACGAGGCGCAAAAGGCGTTAAAACAACAGGAGGTGCCCATCGGTGCGGTCGTCGTGGCCGGCGGTGCGGTGATCGGGCGGGGGCACAACCTCGTCGAGACCCTGGCCGACCCCACGGCCCACGCCGAGATGCAGGCC
>OJMK01001658.1_pt1 | contig 17220 bp, 20 predicted proteins | sample 1597201 | NCBI WGS metagenome assembly OJMK01 (sample SAMEA2452125, study PRJEB22498) | human gut metagenome | reverse complement strand
TACATCTGCTTAGTAGCCTTATTATATACGTTATCCAGATAAGTAAAGCTAGTACTATCAGCACTATAGCAAACTGCACTGTAGTTACATTCCTTATTATCCCAAGTACATATAGCAAAATCTTCTGAATCCATCTCATTTACAAAGTCCTCGTTTATAATGTTACTGTATTCAGTATCAGAATCCTTTTCTTCTTCCTTCTGGAAGTTCTGAACTTTAGCCTGTATATCGAAGTCAGATAACCAAACAGCATCACATCTATAGCTATTATCTACTTTGTGTGGATGGTATAAAGTAAATGTAGGTTTACCAGTAATTACTTCATTAGTATTAGGCATCGGAATAGCATAACCTTCACCATCTATCCCCATATTCCAAGTAATGTTATTTTTAACTGGGAATATCCTGTTAATACAATGGTCTGACTGTCCTTGATTATCAAAGTATAATTTGAATGTACTATCTGTAGTAGTCCACCTAGAACCATTCCAGTACATACTACCATACTTTAACTTACAGTCTATGTAAAGATTATCTGGGTTGAAGTCATCATTCTTGTTACTATACCCCTGCATTATATACATTTCAGATTCCCTATCCATAAATAGGAAGTTACCCTTAATAATCAGATAGGTAGAACCACCAATGAAGCTAACATTATTATCATTTACTTCCAGTTCAAACAATGGTCTTAGTTTACCATCATAAGTATTATGAACGTGTAACAGTACATAGTCTGTAAAATTAATATTATTGTACTTCTTATTAAAATCAGTAACCTTATCAAAGAAGGCTTTACAGATAGTAGCACCTACATAGTTCTGTGTAGTAGCATAGTTAATAGTAGAAGGTACTGATACTTGTGCTAATGTAGCCTTATTGTAATAGTAGCATTTATAGTTGCTGTTCTTTAGATACTTAAAGAAACATTTGTGCATACCACCTTTACCATCTTCATTTACTTCCTGCACATAAGACCAGCTACCACCATAGTTGGTTAAATAGTTCTCATCCCAGATACTAGGTATAATGCTGTCAAAGCTGTATAGACTGTCTTTAACAGTAACCTTATTATATACATTATCTAAGGATAGCTGACCACCATTTTCAACATAATCACTGGCTTCTATCTCCTTAGACTGCTGCAAAGTAACCTTTGAAGGTGCTTCTGTTCCTAAAGTATATCTATAGTAAGTATTGATTCCATTTTTAATAGCATCATAATCCAAGAAGTAAACCTTATCACCATCAGCTACAGCAGTTACATTAAGGTATTTACAAACTTCTTCCAGTACTTCCTGCATAGTCATAGGTTCATCATCTTCATCAAAGAAGTTCTGTTCACTGATATACATCTTACTAGGTAAACAAAAGTCAGATGTAGCATTTAATTGTGTATTATCCGAAATATAGAAGGAACTATAAGCATTACATTTACTAAGCAGATGGTTTATAATCTGGGTAAATGAAACTATATCTTTCTTACTGCCTATAATGGTGTACTTATAATACTGTAATGTACTAAGTGCATCTATGGCTTCTACCTCTATTTCTTCTAATTCATTCTCATAACCTTGACTGTATAGATTGGGTGTAACATACCCAACCCATACAATACCATCAGCATTACTAAGAACTACCTTATTCTGTTGTGCTGTACTACTATACAAATCAAACTTATAATCGTCTGTAATCATTCCTATAGTAGCACTACTATACTTGCAAGGCTTATATAAATGTGAATCAGAAGTTTCTAACTCGGTTATGAATGGTGTAGCAGATAAAGTAATGTTCTGCACTTCTCCAGAACCTATTTCCAATGTGTATAGCTTCTCATTTATATCATAGAATTGTGCTGTGTATTTCATCTTACTTTAGCTGTTTTGTTATTGTAATTGGCTAGAACTCCTACAAGTTCCTTACCTTTAATCTTAAATTCTACCTGACCACCGCCAACAGAACCTATAACCCCATTACCATTAAGCAGGTTAAACAGATTCCTTTGCTGTCTGTTATTAAGAATCATTTCACCAGCATTTACCCTAGCTAGGTTCATATCTCCAATAGTACTATTGCCAGCGAATATACCACCAGTACTAAAGGAAGGAATACTAGCCAAAGCTGCTACTACAGCCGCCGCTGCTGCACCTGCTAACAACCATCCTACAAACGGTGTTTGGGCTGCACTGGCTACACCACTGGCAATAGCTTCACCTTTCTTAGCTGTAGTTAATGCTACAATTTGTGGGATAGCTGCTGCTACAGCACTAATCAAATTAGCACCCCAACTTAACCAAGCTGCCGCACCTTCATTGGTCATATTGGTTACAGAACCCATAATAGAAGCTATAGCACCTAAACTTTGTGCGTACTCATTATTCAGTTTGATATTCTTATTAGTAATAGGGCTACTAAACTTAGGAAGTGAAGTAGGTATTTCTGGCTTCACCATACCAGCCAAACCAGCAGGTTTGCCATCTAACTTACCAATAGGTGCATTAGGATATTTGTACTGGAACTCTATTACCCTCTTCTGTTCAGTAAGTGCATTTAGTTCAGCATTGATTCTTATCCTATCTTCATTACTAATAGCTAGGCTTAATTCCTTTCTTAAAGATGCTATCTGTGCATCCAGTTCTGCTAATGAACCAGTAGGAATGACAGGTTTTAATTTAACCTCTCCATTATTAAGACCATCCTTTAAATCCTGCCCTGCATCAGACATATCTTTCTTAATAGTACCAGCCTTATCAGTAAAGGTTATAGCCTTATCTAGCATATCCTTTACTTCTTCACCGACTTCCGAAGTAAAGATATTCTGGAATCTAATCATATTCTCTAGGCTCTCATCTGTAGCTTTTTCCAGTTCCTTAACACCTTTAGCATAAGTGTCTAAGCCTTCACTACCTATACCAGCACCGCTAATCATCATTAAGTAACCTAGATTCCTAGTACCTTTAGCATCTGACTTCCTTTGCTTGTACTTCTCTAAATCTGCATATTCCTTAGTAGATGGGTCTAATAAACTCTCATATAGTTTCTGTGCTTCCTTAGCATCATTAATACCAGTAACGCCTTTAGCCTTCATTACTTCTTGAATCTGTTCCCAGAAGTACTTACTTTTACTTTCCCTCTCTAAGATTTCCTTCTTAGATAATTCTATGTAAGTGTTATAGGCTGCTGTTCTTTCTTCATTACTAATACCCTTCTTAGTAATAAGGTATTCATAGTTATTTCTTTCTGCTTCTAATCTATCTGCTTTAGATTCACCGATAGCCATAGCCATCTTAGCATTAGATAAGGCTTCTGTATATCTCTTAGCTAGTCCGATAGCATTTAATATCCCATTCTCAAATACAGTCCAATCACCACTATATAAAGATGAAAAGAAGTTATCTACAGTAGTCTTAGCAGTACCTACTACAGTATTCCAGTCCTGTTGTGCTTCTCTGGAACTATTAACAGCAGCATTAAACGCTTCCCCAGCAGTCATAGCTATACCTAGCACACCAGCAAATCTTCCTATAGTGGCTGTGATATTCCTTCCTACCTGCTGAAACTGCTGTACTTGTTGTGTGGACTGTCTTATATTGTTATCAAATTGACTACTATTTAATAATAGTCTGGTTACTAAATCAGCCATATTTAATTGTGTGTTGTATATTGTTTAGCTTTCTCTTTCAATCTCTTAATATCTTCATTACTAATAGATGTTTCCCCTGTAGTATCATTATCCCAAGTAAACTGCATTATATCAGTAGGCTTTAACTTCTTAGTGCTGTTACATTGTGCAATTACATAAGCTATCATTCTAGCCTGTTCCCAGCTATTTCTGTCCTTCCTATGTAGATTGCTAATCAATGGTTCTAACTCATACATCTGCATCTTATCTAGTACATATTCTGGGTCTAGTCCACCTTCTATTACTAAGGCTGAATATATCTCCTTAGTGGTTAGGACTTTTTTTTAGCATCCGTATTATTAGTAATGAATAGCTGCTGCTTCTCCAGTTCCTTCTTTAAAAAGTTCTGGAACTCTACCATAATACCCATATCTTCATCTATGGCTTCTATCAGTTCCTCAAAGGTTAGTGAACTGTCTGGATTATTAGCCATTAAGACACAGTAGAAGAATAGATATTCATCTGTGATAGTCTTTAACTCAAATGCCTTACCTGTAATCTGTTCATAGATAAATAAGGCTCTAAGAGTATATTTCAGTTTGTAGTTTTGTCCTTTAATAGTCATATCAATAAGTATTTAAAAAGAAAGCCTTTACACCTCCATAACCTAGAGATATAAAGGCTCTATATTAAGCTGTGGCAGCTTTTGTAAGTGCCCCCACACCTTCAAATGATGCTGTGAATGTTGCATTATCTCCGTTAGGTGCATTGGCTTCCAAAGCTGTGATAATCACTTTGCCAGAATATGTACCAGTAGTAGAAGGCAACCAACCACCTTCGGGTACTTCATCCTTCTTTGCTGCATAATCTTTCTCTAAGCAGAATACAGCTTCAATAGGTGTTCTGGCTGTCAGCTTATCAAATAACTGGTCAAAAGTCATACCTTCACCATCATTAGAATAAAGGTTCTCGGTACTACAGTTCCAGCTAATCTTTCTGGCTGCTTTAGACACCCATTTACCACCACTATCTTTTGAAGTGGTTTCTACTGTTTCTACGTTTATACTTAGTTTGTGGCTTGTTGCAAATGCTATAGATTTACCATCTATAAACAGCATCAAATCGCCACCATTAATTACTTGTCCTGCCATTTGTCTTTATATTGAATGTAAGGTTCTGAATGAATGTATCTTCTATATAATCCTCATCTGCATTTGTCATTCTAATATCGTGTATGTTAATACCAGAATAGTTACCCTTCTTACCTTGTAAGGCATTTTTAACCAAGTCAGCAATTTCTATAGATTCATTGTACTTATCAGAAGCTATAACCACTTCCACATAAGTATCTTCACTATATATAAATCTATCCTTACTATCAGATGGTTCTATACTTGTTCTTCTATAAACAATGAATGGAAATGTAGCACCTGTATCAGCTATTAAAGGGTAAATTTTATGTCCTACACTATCTATAACCCTTGCATCATTACTAAGGATATTATAGATAGCTTTACCTACTTGTAAACTCATCGTCTGTTCCTATTAGCTATTCTCTGAATTGACTGGCTTATAAGGTTATCCATATTATCAAAGATTTCCCTTTCCTTATTGGCTTTAGCTGTTCTAAAGAAATGTGCTGCATTGATATTACCTCTATTGGCTGATACTCTCTGCCTTCTTATTGGATTCCGACCTCTAACAGATGCAGTATTACTACCAGTGGTTCTTCTAACTCTAGTGCCCATTTCAAAGAACTTCAATCTAAAGTCACCCATAATATGTACTTTAGCTTCTTCTCCGTTTCTATCAGCATTAGCTTTAATTCCACTTATTAAGGTCTTACCATTCCACCAGTTTCTACTAGAAGCTGCTCTGCCTAAAGTCTGCCTTAGCTGTCTTTTAGTTTCACCGACTAAGATACCAGCACCCTTTCTTAAAGCACTTCTATAGACCTGCCTTTGCTGTCTGCTTGTCAAATCTGCAAACATAGAAGTAATCTGTCTGGCATCTACTTCTATATTATTCATTTATCAATTCAGTTACTATGGTTATTGATTGCTTATATAATTCTCGGTTAATACTAAGAATCCTGTACTTATTACCATTCCAAATAATTCGCATTTGCTCATTAACTTTGTGATATAGCCTTATAGTAAAGGTAACTGCATAGCAGTGGATTATTTCATTATTCTGGTTCTGTCTGTTTCCAGAATTATAAGTAACCTGCGCTCTGGTACTTATAGCATCCTTCCAGTCTATACCATTAGCCCCATATACATCTTTTAGTGTTATAGGTTCTTGTATGGTAATTGGATAATTTAATAGTCCTGCCCTCATTTTATTTCATAGTGTTTATAAAGTCCTATAAGGTATTCATAACTATAAGGCAGTTTAACTACCGTACCAAATGCTACAGGCTCTCTATTAGCATATAAGTTACCTATCATTAGTAACATAGCGTGAATTATAGCAGGTGGTAAAGCACCACCTGTTTCTAATTCATCTAAAGCTATGTCTAAATGTTTAGATACCGAATCCTCTGCTACAGCTATTAAGTCCAGAATGTACATATCATCTGCCCTAAAATCCTCATCTACTAGCAGGTGTTTCTTTGCTTGTTCTAAAGTTATATACATAGCTTACTACTTATTAAATAGACTATAATTAGGCTTTAAGAACCTTCTTAACAAATGCTTCTGCTCTTCTAGGCTTAGCATCAAAGTAAGCATTGATAACAAGTCTTACCTTACCGTTAGCAGCCTGTGTATATGGGTCAACGGTTAAATCAATTCCACCCCATTGACCAATAACCAAATCAGCGAAGTTACCATAAACAATGCCCTTACCTGCAACAGCAGAAGTACAAAGAACTGGATAACCGTTTACCTCATTACCTTCCATTATGAAAGAATTTTGATTCTTGGCAGTAGATTTTAATACAGCCTTGGCAGAAGGTGAAACAATAAACTTAATATCACCTCTTACATTCTTCTCACCCAATGTAGCTTCCATATTTACAAAGTCTGCATAAGTAACAGCAGCAGTATCAGCAGTTACACCGTTAAGCATACCAGCAGGTTGTGTAGCAGAACCAGCAGCAGTACCCAAAATAGTAGCTTCCAACTTATTAGAAATAGCTGCTACAATATCTCTCTTTAGCATTTCTTCTGCACTATTAGAATCTTGAATTAAGAATTGCTTAGATACATCAATGTAAGCAGTAAGTCTTTTAGGCTCTAGGTTTACTTCTGAGAATGTACCACCGCCATTAGAAGCAGCAGCTACTTCACCAGCCCAGCCTACATTTGAACCAGAATAAACAGGAATAGAAACATTACCTACAAGTCCTGTCATATAAGAAGCACCAGCCTGTGCCAATACTAAACTAGCTCTCAATGGCTCTAAAATACCCAACTTATCTTCTGCTACATTCTCCTGTCCTGCTGTAGCTACAGTAGCTTTAATATCACCTCTTTCTTCAATAGGAAGTACAATCTGTCCGCTATAAGATTGACCTGCCTTTCTCATTTCAGCGATACCAGCACCTACTACTTCCTGTGCTCTCTCATCTAATTGTCTGTTATTGGCTACATCATTGATAGCCTTTAAAAGTGAAAACTTTTCCTTCATAGTATTAGTTGTATGTGTTGTTTGTTTAAGGTTATCTTCTTCAATCTTCCTAATCTGAATATCTATATCTGCTACTTCTTTAGTAAGAGTTTCAAATTCTACCTGCTCGCCAGCATTTAGCTTTCTTACTTCCTTCTCTGCACCAGATATAATTTCCTCTGCTCTCTTTTTAAGCAGTTCCTTTTTGTCCAGTAGTTCTAAGGTGTTCATTAGTTTAACTTACTCCTAAGTCCAGCGAAGTAATCTTTTAAATCCTCGCTCTCTAAATCCTGCATCTTTCTTAATGCTACAGATGTATCTGGATATGCTTCTTTATATACTGGTGATACATCGAATAATTCTTTGAAGCTATTGATAGTTCTTAAATAACTACCATCTTCTTTCTTAGTCCAAGTATCTTTGCCAATAGTAAAGGCAAATGAAGAAGTACTAATATCCCCCCTTCTAAGACCTTCTAACAGTTCATCACCTAAAGCAGTGTTAGGTGCTTCAAACCTGTATTTAAGTCCAGTATCATCTATAGTTAATTCTAGGCTTCCAGTACCATATTTAGACCTGGCTAATATACCTCTGTCCTCATTATGGTTCAGTAAACAAAGTATATCAGACCTTTCTAATATACCTTCTAAGGCTGTAGGTTCTATTACTTCAGTAAAGCCACCTAAATCCCTAGATTGCTTACCGAATACTAAAGCATAGCCTTCTACTGTTCTGGAATCCATCTTTACAATTTCATTACAGTTTCTTAGTTCTCTCATAGTGTTGTTATTATTCTAATAGAATCCAACCAGTATTATCTATCTTAGTCTGTAATGCAGCTACCTGTTCCTTTAATAGCTTGTTCTGTTCCTCTAAGGATTCAACATACTTTCTTAATGCAGAATCATCATAGTTACTAAGTCCAGCCAGTTTCTGCTTCTCTGGTGTTGTATAATCTTCTGTAGATAACTGCTTACCATTTACCTTGTCAACTTTGGTATTAACAACATCTTTAATACCTTGTAATTCATTCTGTAAATCGGTTTGCTTAGTAATATCACCTTCTACAGTTCCCCATACAGCATTAACTGTACTACCAATCTTGGCACTGATTCTATCCAGTTCTAATACTCCTTCTTTAGTTGCTCTCTGTAGTCCCATTACTTCAAATAATAATTAGTCTGCCCTTTAACTACCTCATCATAATAAGCATCATTGAACATAGCATTAGGACTTTTAAAGCTGTAGCTGTAATAGATTAGTCCAGATTGTAGCTTATCTAGGTCAGATGAATTAATAACCGCTTTATCTATTCTATCTTCTTCTACTATACCAGTCAAATCACCACCTTTAAAACTACATTCTATAAACTCTGCTGGGTTTGTGGTGTAAAGCCTAAGTATAAATTCAGAAGTGTTTCTTACCCTAAAGGGAATACCGTCCTTATCTTCCAACTTAATATTGAATACTAAGTCAGTTCCCTTGTAAATTGTCTGTATCATTGATTATATTGTTATTAGATGGAATGTTATTAGCAGCATTTTTAATCTCCATTAGATTAACCTGTATAAAGTGAGAATCCCCACCATCTATAGCAGGTAAATCCAACTGCTTTCTAATCTCATTGGCACTAACCACACCGATATTAAATAGTGTATTGTAATAGTTTGCTAAAGACTGCTTGTCTGCTCTTAGTAATACAGAAGTATCAAATCTTACATCTATTCTACTTCTTTCAGAAGGCTTATACAGCTTCCTTTCAAACTCTAATTCTATCTTCTCTAGTAATGGTGATAATGTATCAGTAAGAAAAGCTAGCTGGGTAGCCTCAACAGTACTATAACTGCTCTTGGATAAGTCAAATGCTTTAACTGGTGATACTCCGAAGAACCTACAAATATCAATTACATTAAACTGTCTGGTTTCTAATAGTTGTGCATCAGCAGGATTCACTGTAATAGGTTGAAAGTCCATATTACCTTCTAATACAGCCACACCATTAGGTGTACCAGTAGTAGGACTAAAAGCAGTCTGCCAGCTAGTTTTTAAATCTACCTTCTGCTTACCAGTTAAAGTAGATTGTACTTTAAGAATACCAGCCAGATTAGCACCACCTTTAAAGAATCCTTGTGCGTGTGATTCAGAATCTGTAGCCAGTCCTAAAGTCTGTCTAGCGTGTTGTAAAGTACTGATTCCAGTAATACCATCATAACTAAAGTTCAGTATATGAATCATATTGCAAGGCTCTACAAGTCCTTTAATACCTACAACACTATATCTAATTCCGTCCTTCTGTTCAGTAATAGTAACATAATCTGGCTGTAAATAATGAAGTGCTACTGCATCTCCTTTAGCATCTCTTTCTATATAAGCATATCCATTACCTTTAAGCAGTGTACTTACTATCAAAGTCTTTATGAAAGTAAACCTGCTCATCTTATTGTTCGGCTCTTTGTTCAGTAAGTAGTAGGTAGGATGCTTAATAAACTTTTCTTTATAACCAGAATCATTAATGTAATATGGCTCTAATGGAAGCTGTGCTACCGCATCACTAATAACATCTACACATCTATAGACTGTAGATAACAGCATAGCCTTATTAGTGGTATAGCCGCCATTCATATTATACATTAACGAATCACAAAATAACCCTCTGGTTTCCTGTTCTGGTTCTTTCTTTTTAAACCAATTAGTAAAAAGTCCCATTAAATAGTTAGTATTTCATTTGTGTAATGTGGTGTTCTCAGATACATACCTAAAGCCTGTATCATTGCTATAGTTCCATCTATCTTCTTCTTATCTACTGCCTTATTCGGTTTAACATTACCATTATAATCAGACTTCAAAGTAACATTTCTAAAGCAGTACCTATTTATTTCATTGTTATCAATAACTGCCTTACCAGATAGTATTAGCCTTTCCAGTTCTCTAGTAGGCATATTAAAGTTACCTAGTGTTTGTGGATATTCTTCTAATGGTAGTCCCTGCTCTGTAGAATCTATAGCCCATTGTGTAGCATTATACTTGTCATATCCTACAGACTGGATATTAACTACATCAGCATATCTAAGCATATCAGCAGTTATATAGTCATAATCGGTAACATTGCCACTGGTAACAGTAAGATACCCCTGCTGCTTCCAGTATTTGTAAAGTTCCTTATCTGCCTTATCCTTTAATGCCGATTCTGGAAGATAGTAATGTGTTTTGAAGTAGTAAGTACCATCCTGCACAACTAAATAAGCTACAGCAGTCAAATCCGAAGTAGCAGCTAAATCCACACCTACATAGCAATCCATACCAGCAAACTTATTAAGGTTTACTTCCTGACTGCACTTAATAATATAGTCCTCTGGTAGCCATACATTAGAACTGTCACACCATAAATTCAAAGTCTTAGTTTTAACTCCGACTTCATCAGCAGGGTTATTTATTGCCTGTTGTACCTGTCCCCTAATGTATTTGGAAGTTACTGTAATATCCAAGTTTGGCGCACATTTAACCCAGTTCTTTTCATCTCTCCAATCATCATCAGTATCTAAAGAATAGATAGCTATAAACATTTCATCATCTACCTTTAAACCGTTCAGCACCTCTATAGCTACGGTTCTTAATTGGTAACAGGGTAAAGTCTTATCGAAGCCAGCAGTAGTAATAGTACAAAGATGTGGATTCATTCTCATTCCCATACTGGACTTAATAACATCACGTACTTTACTATTCTTAGCAGCGTGATATTCATCCAATAAACCAAAGCTGGCATTAAATCCATCCAGCTTACTATCATCAGCAGCCAATACTTTCAATTTGGAATTAGTAAGGTTAAACAGAATATCTGCTCTATAGGCTGTAAGATACTTACCTTTAGAATCCAGTCCCTTACTAAACTTGCTACACATATCAAAGGCTATCTTAGCTTGTTCTTTACTATTAGCAGCCAGTAATACTTCTGCACCATCTTCACCATCAGCTATTAAATAATACAAGCATAAAGCAGCAGCCAAAGCTGTCTTACCCTGCTTCCTACTTACTTCTATATAGCTGCTAGTATATCTTCTGGTAGTAGTTCCCTTCCAGTAGAACCCAACTATATTAGCTATTATAAACTGCTGCCATCCTTCTAAGGTGAATGGTTTACCAGAATGTTTACCTGTATAATGCTTCAATGTGCTAATGAATAGAATGGCTCTATCTACCTTATCCTCTTTAAATTCCAAATCATCCCTTTGCAGGTCATTCTGGAATCTCTTACAAGCCAGCTTAATAGTTTCCCCTGCTATTATTTCACCATTAAGAACCTTACTACAGTATTCATAGTAAAGCCTAGTATTCATTTTATTTTTCTATATTTCTTAAAATGTGGGCTATAACATCTACAGTCCAACCATCACCTAAAACATCTGCTGCTTCATTATCAGTAAGCATATCACAATATCCTTTAAGCATAGTTTGCAATCTTTCTCTTTCAGCTTTAGTTAAATATCTAACACCATCAAAAACATCACTGGTACAAACCATATCTTTCGCAGGCATTCCCTTAAAATGCCCATCATAGTATTCTTTACATTCTTCATAATGTTCTTGATTTTTAAATATCAAGGTAGTAAAGCCTAATGTACTTCTATGATACATCTTTACAGGTGTTCGTAATGGTCTAGAATCAGACACTAATAAGCATCTAGATTTAGCTAAAGGTGAATATCCCGAATCTAGAATATCATTCATATTAACCCCCTTATCAGCAGGAACAGATACATTAGGAATATTAGTCCAGTATAATCTAGGTCTACTTTGTGCAGAAAGTAATTTACTATTTATAGCTATTGGTTCAACTCCTAGAAGCTCATTTATCTTAGCTTCATCCGCTTTCTTCATTTTTACATTCTCCAATAAGAAATACTTTGGTTTTAATTCTCTAAGTAATCTTAGGTAATGATAGAACAAAGAACTCTTTTCTCCCTCTAAACCATTTCTTGTTAAATTTGCACTACTAAAATCCTGACAAGGGCTACCACCTATAAGTAAATCAATTTTAGGCAATTCTTTAGCTTCAATCTTTGTTACATCTCCTAATTGAATAGTATTGGGGTAATGCGCTTGTGTTACTTTAATAGCTATTGGTTTAATCTCGCTTGCATAGTAATTATCTACTTTAATTCCTGCTCTTTCTAAAGCTATCTGTCCGCAACTTATACCATCAAACAAACTTAGCACATTCATTACCTAGTTTCCTTTCCTTCCTTTATAAACTGCTCAAATGGGTTATATCCGTCCTGTTCTACTTTAGGCAATTTAGTTCTAGCCTTAGCTGTTAGTCCGAACTCCAGCATAACTTTCATAGCTTGCGTTTGAGCATCTTTAGCAATCTTAATAGCTGGGTGCGGTGCTATGTTACCTCTATCACTGGTAACAGTCAAACCTTCATCTTCTAGTTGTTTGGATGCTTTAATGAACATACTGTAGTTTCTAGCCAGCATTGTTAAAGCTGCACTATCCACATTCTCTAACATACCAGTATTATCTAGCTGTTCCAGTACATTCTGCATATATACCTTAGCATCCTTTTCAATGTCCTTTGGAATAGTGTAATTTATCATATTATAGTCTATTTAATTTTTATAATTTATAAAGCTATACAATGGCTCTAATTGACTTATAATCACCATAATGCAATTATTAAAGAATGTGAATTATTTATTTGGAAGTCTGTTAAGGTATTAGTAAATTTGTAATACAATTAAAGGCTAAACTATGGAAAGAAGAAGTAATTACCCAATAGAAATTAAAGCTAAAATAGACCTAAATACCGACCTGCTACTAACGGAACTACAGCAATTACTAGGCAAAGACAGGTCTAAACTACTAAGATTGATAATAGCAGATTTCTTTAATAGAAATATTGATATTATAGATGAACATACTAACCATAAATCAGATAAAGCACCACTGATAGAAGCCATACTAAAGGACTTCTTCAATTATAACAGGGAAACCATTAACCAGTACATTAAATTCAAGAATGGAAAGACCACCTAAATCAGTCCTTCTACAGTATATATATGATTACGGACTAGACAAAGCAGCATCATTATTTCACATTGATATAGAAACAGCAGATAAGATAATTAACTGGAAGCCACAATATGACCAGTACAGCTACAATACAGTAATAGATAAGCCACTTCATAGAAATGCTTCTAAGATAGCTAATATAATAGCTAAGCATTATCCCGAATTAGTAAAGCAATACACTACATACTATAAAGATACTATCTATATGTCCCAGACTGTAGAAGATTTCCTACAGAAAGCAGTAATAAGATGTATGGAAGTAGGACTGGAAGATGTAACAGAAGAATCTGCATTAGAACTACTAAAGCTACAATTCAATACTATAAGATGCTATACTAAGAAGTCCAGCTATACAATGAATAGTAAATTAGCACCATTGGAAGTACAGAATGAAGAAGGTGAATATATAATACCAGTAGAACTATATGCCATACCTAAAGAAACCGAATAAGCAGCCTTCCAGAACATTTAACAGGGAAGAAAGACAGAAGATATACCAATCTACCAAATGGAAGGAATTAAGACTAGCTAAGCTAATGCAGCAGTCATTATGTGAACTCTGTTTGACCAAAGGCATTATTAAGCCAGCAGAAGATATTCACCACATAGATTCCTTTATGAATTATACTGGCACTAAAAGACTAGCCAAAGCATTTGACTTTAATAACCTTATGTCTATTTGTAAAGAGTGCCACGCAAAAGAACATCACTATGAACATTAAATTAAGCATACCAGTATTACAAGCATTAACCAATAATGAAGCATTTACTTACTTCTGTACCCTAGTAGCCATTAGTAAGAATCCAGATAGTACTATTAAAGATATAGTAAGAATAACAGGTGTTAGTGAAACTACCATCTTTAACCATCTAAAGAAGTTTGAAGAAGTAGCCAACCTAACAATAGATAGAACTGGATGCAGTAATAAGTATAGCTATACAGAACCTACCAAGTTCTTTGTAACCATAGATAGTAGCCTATTAGATGCAGATGTAGATAGATTAGTAATCGGCTTCTTAATCCGATTCAAATGCTGGTCACGAATAGCATCCAATATAGTAGATTTATCTCTGAATAGAATAGTTCACGAAATAGGGGTACAACATAATACAGTATATTCAGCTTTAGAAGCTGGTCTAGTAGAAAGAAGTGATAAGAAACTTTACTTTAAATTCATTCATCCATCACTTTGCATACTGTAATACAAAAATATAGCTGTTATAGCATCCTCAATACAAATTTTAAAATTTATTACAATTAATTTGGATATATCAAAATCTTTCACTATCTTTGTATTACAATAAATGAAGGAAACTATCATACTGAAACATAGATTTTAATTCGATTATCTAAGTGGACTGGCTAGCTGATTAGCCAGTTCTTCCACTTAATTCACATCTAAGAATCACAAAGTTATTACCATAAGTACCTTTTGAGCATATTTTAGGTACTGATTGTTAATTATTCATCATAATTTTTGAGTTTGAGTTAGTTAAGCGTAGAATAGTAAGCGTAGTGATACGCTTATTATTTTATTCTTAGATGACCAATATTTGAGCACGAAACCTTAAACTTCTATAGAAAGGAACTCAAAAAATGGTCACACCCATAATTCAAACTCCAGATGCTTCTAAACTCCAGATTTTAAACCGACTAACTAAACAAACAATTTGCAATTATGACAAACATTATTATTACTAAAGAGTACAAGTATTTAGGTGAATATCCATTATTTAAAGAGAATGGTTTACCAGTAGGATATTTAATAGATAAAGGTAAAGTAGGCTGTGGCGGAACATCTATAGCTTTAGAAGATGGTAAAGATACTATTATATGTGTTCCCTTTGTATCACTAATTAAGAATAAGATGCAGAAATATAATACAGATGGTAAGGTTAATGTACTAGGTGTTTATGAAGGTGTTACTACATACGAAATTAGAGAGTATTTGAATACTAAGAAAGGTGCTAAAAAGATTATGTGTACTTATGATAGTCTGGCTAAAGTGGCTGGTATTACTGGTTATAACTACTTCTTACTAATAGATGAACTACACCTGTTATTTATCCAGTATGTCTTTAGAAACAAGGCTGTAAGGACTGTATTAGATGAATACAAGAAATTCAAAGAATGGTCATTCTTAACAGCTACCCCTATTGAATATGATTTAATGCTGGAAGAACTAAAGGATATTCCGACCTTTAAGATAGACTGGGAAGATAAGACCGAAGTAAAGGTAAATGCAGTACAATGTAAGTATGTAGGTGCTACAGTGAAGAAAGTTATCAATGATTTCTTAGAAGGTAAGATATTTGGTAATGCTCACTTCTTTGTAAACTCGGTGGAATTTATTGCTACTATAATTAAGAACTGTAACCTTACTAATGAGAATACCAGAATCATCTTTAGTAAGAATAATGAAAGTTATAAGCATACTTGCCAAGGTGTTACTAATGGTGAAACTACTGACCCTGTAAAGAAGATAAACTTTTATACTTCCACCTGCTTTGAAGGCTGTGATTTATTTGATACAGAAGGTAAAATTTATATCATTTCTGAAAGCACTAAGGCACAAACCTTAATGGATATTAGTACACAGGTAAGACAGATAGCAGGTAGAATTAGAAATACCCAGTATGCAGATACTATTACACATCTTTATAAAGCTACCAGATACAATACAAACCTTACTTATGAAGAATATAAGCAGGTAGTTCTGGAAGAAGAACAGAAAGCCAAATCATATATTACTAAGGTTAATAATGATAAGGAAATTAAGGAAGGAACTAAAGAAAGTATCTATCATTACATTTGGAAGGATGAAGATACTGGTGAATTTGTATTTGACCCTAATAGGATGAAACTGGATATTTATAACTTCAAGGTACTTAACCATACATATAGTTTACAAATCAATTTAAGCACCGAATATAATAAGGCTGGTATGGCTGTAGGATGCAGTACAGATAAGACTTCTGATAAGCTATTAAAGAATGATTCAGCCAGAACTACCTTTAAGGATGCTATAGAAGAATATGATTCTATAATGCAAAGAAAGGAAGGTATGATATTCAGTCTTACAGATGGTGACAGATTAGCCTTATTGAAGAAGAAGTATAGCTATATCAAAGATGCTTATGAACTACTAGGTATAGAACAGATTAGGGAACTTAACTATAAAACATCTAACATTCAAAGACTTCTTATTAGTATCTCCGAAAAGATGGATAATAAAGCTAAAATAGCTAAGTTACTGCTTACTATTCCTGCATTTAGAATCGGTGAATTTATTCCTTCTGCTGATATTAAAGATTGCTTAAATAGCATCTATGGCACATTAGGAATTAAAGGAAAGGCTAGTATTAAAGACTTTGAAGAATATGCTACTATTAAGGAAGCTAGAAAGAAGATAGATGGCAAGTATTTAAGAGGTTATATTATTCAGTACATTAAAATTAGGTAAGATTAGAGCCAATAATCAGACCTAAGATAGTGTTTAAATGAATTATTAAAATTATTGTAATTTGGTTTTGATATGTAAAATAATATTATTATATTTGTAATACGATAAAGAGTTATATGGGAATGGCTTTATCGGTCTTGTTAGTGAGTAATTTAGTTCTATTTTACTACTAATCAAAGTAATAAGATTACAGATACTTCTAATACAAAGATTTCCCTTATAGATTATCACACCACAAAGATTATATCTATTTATTTACACACCAAATTCTGTATTTAGATTTACTGTCTTATAGATTATCCAAACATAAAGATTATTATTGAGATTCGTTATTCATAGTAAGGTGGTCTGTGAAGATAGCCTTACTTTACTTTGATTATTAACTACTTAAATTATATATATACTATGTTTACAACCTATGTATTACTAACATTCTTAGCAGTTTTAATG
>OJMK01001656.1_pt1 | contig 17224 bp, 16 predicted proteins | sample 1597201 | NCBI WGS metagenome assembly OJMK01 (sample SAMEA2452125, study PRJEB22498) | human gut metagenome | reverse complement strand
TCATTCATTTACCAATTGGTCAAATAAGTGTATGGATTGCTTGCGTGATTTCAATAGTAAGTGGTATTGATTATTTTATGGATAGTAAAGATATGTTAACGGAGTCAATGTAATGAATGAACTTGCTGAATTATTAATAAAAAATAATATTTCTATTGGAACTGTAGAAAGTTTTACAGTAGGAAATTTTGCGACAATGCTAGGAAATATTCCTGGCATTTCTAAGGTTTATAAGGGTTCTTTAGTCACTTATCAAAGTGAAACGAAAGAAAGGCTTTTAGGAATTGAACATCCATTGATTGAAAAGTACGGTGTTGTTTCTAAAGAAATTGCTACTTTAATGTGTGTTAATGGTAAAAGTATTTTAGATGTTGATCTATGTGTTTCTTTTACAGGAAATGCTGGACCGGATGCAATGGAAGGAAAACCAGTAGGAGAAGTCTATATTGGTATTGCTTATGAAGATGTTGTTGTTTATAAATTGAATTTAGAAGGTAGTCGAAAAGAGATTGCTTTAAAGGCAATAGATTTTGCTCAAAAGAAAGTAATTGAAAAAATTTTAAAAAAATAAAAGAAAAAATGAAAAATAAAGCATATATAGGAATAGGAGGTATTATTTATGGCTGGAAAAAAAGAAGTAGAAACAAAAGATGCTAAAAAAGCACAAGCATTGAATGATGCAATCAAACAAATTGAAAAGCAATTTGGAAAAGGTTCTGTTATGAAGCTTGGAGATCGTGCAGCTGTTGATGTGGCTGTTATTCCAACAGGTTCTTTAACACTTGACATGGCTTTAGGAATAGGTGGCTATCCTAAAGGAAGAATTATTGAGATTTATGGTCCAGAATCAAGTGGTAAAACAACGCTTACATTACATGCAATTGCTGAAGTACAAAAACAAGGTGGTACAGCTGCATTTATTGATGCCGAACATGCAATTGATCCTGTTTATGCTAAAAATCTAGGAGTTAATATTGATGAATTGATTCTTTCGCAACCAGATAGTGGTGAACAAGGTTTAGAAATTGCTGAAACACTTGTACGTTCTGGAGCTATTGACTTAGTAGTTGTTGACTCTGTTGCTGCACTTGTTCCTCAAGTGGAATTAGATGGCGAAATGGCTGATCAACAAATGGGATTGCAAGCAAGATTGATGTCTAAAGCTTTACGTAAACTTTCAGGGGTTATGAATAAAACAGATTGTACAATTATTTTCATTAACCAATTACGTGAAAAAATTGGTGTTATGTTTGGGAATCCAGAAACGACTACTGGAGGAAGAGCTTTAAAATTCTATTCTTCTGTGCGAGTAGAAATCAGAAGAAGTGAAGTAATTAAAAATGGTACGGAAATTGTTGGGAATAAAGTCAATATCAAAGTTGTTAAAAATAAAGTGGCACCACCATTTAAATCAACACAAGTTGATATTATTTATGGTAAAGGTATTTCAAGAGATGGTGAAGTCTTGGATTTAGCAGTTGATAAAGATATTGTTGATAAATCCGGTGCTTGGTATGCTTATAAGGGTGAAAAGATTGGACAAGGACGTGAAAATGCAAAACGATATCTTGTTGAACATCCTGATATAATGAATGAAATTACGGAAGCAATTAAAGCTTCATTAATGCCTGTAGAAGAAGAGGAATTGTAAAAATTCCTCTTTTTAACTTGTTATTGTCAAAATAAGCAATTTGACATATAATATACTTGTGCGCAAAACACGTTTAATAAACATAGTAAAGACTATGTAAATATTAATTATTATAACCGAAACAACCGGTGAATGATTGGATAATTAATCATAAAAAATGTGCATAGAGAAAATGGAGGGTGGAATATGCCAGGTTTAAATATTGCCACTATTTTATCCTATGTTCTAGCTGTCGCTGTTGGGGTTCTTATTTATTTTGTATATGCAAAACTAAATATTTCAAAAGCTAATGTCAGTGCTCAAAAGATTATTGATGATGCAACGAGTAAAGCTGATAATCTAGTTAAAGAAGCTATTTTAGATGCTAAAACTCAAGCTTATGAATTAAAATTAGAAGCAGAAAAAGAAATTAAAGAACAAAAACAAGAAATTACTGAACTTGAAAATAATCTTTCAGAACGTGAAAAAGGTATTGAACGAAGAGATATTGCTGTTCAAGGTAAAGAAGACGTTCTTGAACAAAGAATTAAACAATTAGATATTAAAGAAGCTGGAATAGATAAATTAGAGGCTGAATTAAAAGATAAAATTGATTCTAAAGTTGTTGAATTAGAAAAAGTTGCCGCTATGTCAGCAAGAGAAGCTAAGGAAGAATTGTTCAAACAAGTTGAACAACAAATTTCATTAGAAATGTCTGCTTACATAAAGGAACAAGAAGAAGAAGCTAAAAGCAAAGCTGCTGATATGTCTAGAGACATTATTGCCAATGCAATTAATCGATACGCTCAAGAAGAAGTTACTGAAAGAACAGTAACTGTTGTTGATCTTCCAAGTGAAGAAATGAAAGGACGTATCATTGGACGTGAAGGTCGTAATATTAAAGCAATCGAACAAGCAACAGGTGCAGATTTAATTATTGATGATACACCTGAAGCAATTACGATTTCTTGCTTTGATCCAGTAAGAAGAGAAGTTGCTCGTTTATCGTTAGAAACTTTAATTAGAGATGGACGTATTCAACCAGGAAGAATCGAAGAAGTTGTTGATAAAACAAGAAAAGAATTAGATGAAGTTATTCGTAAAACTGGAGAAAATGCAATTTTTGAATTAGGTATTTCTCGTATTGATAAAGAAATTGTTAAACAAATTGGTAAATTAAAATATCGTACAAGCTATGGTCAAAATGCGCTTCAACATTCATTAGAAGTTGCACATTTAGCAGGGATTATGGCTGCTGAATTAGGATTAAATCAACAATTAGCTAAACGTGCAGGTCTATTACATGATATTGGTAAAGCAATGGATCATGAAATGGAAGGAAGCCATGTTGAATTAGGTGCAAAATTCGCGAAAAAACATGGAGAACATCCAACTGTTATTAATGCAATTGCTTCACATCATGGGGATGTACCAGCAACAAGTGTTATTTCTATTTTAGTAGCTGCTGCTGATACATTATCAGCTGCTAGACCAGGAAGTCGAAGTGAAACAATTGAAAATTATATTCAAAGACTTGAAAAACTTGAAGAAATGGCTAAAAGCTTTGATGGTGTCGATCGTGTCTATGCAATTCAAGCAGGACGTGAAATTCGTATCGTTGTAAAACCTGATAAAGTGGATGATCTAGCAAGTCATAAGATTGCACGTGATATTAAGACAAAGATTGAAGAAGAATTAACTTATCCAGGACATATTAAAGTTACTGTTATAAGAGAAATTCGTGCGAGTGAAATTGCAAAATAAAAGGGAAATCAATTCCCTTTTTTTTTATATATGTTAAAATGTCTTTACGAAATGAGGAAAGAAAATGAAAGTTTTATTTATAGGAGATATCGTTGGAAATGTAGGACGACAAATGATAGAAGATTATCTTTATCGTATTCGAAAAGATTATCAAATTGATTTTGTAATCGCAAATGTTGAAAATGCGACACATGGTAAAGGATTAAATAGAAAACATTATGATTTCTTTACTTTTGAAGGTGTTGATTGTATGACAATGGGGAATCATACTTTTGATAAAAAAGAACTTCTTGATTTTATTGATGAAGCTGATCGCCTTGTTGTTCCTTTCAATCAACCAAGTATTTTACCAGGAGTCCATACAAGAGTATTTAATGTTAAAGGTACAAAAATAAGAGTAACCAATGCACTTGGATGTGTCTTTATGGATAACCGTTATTCGAATCCTTTTGATCATATTGATGATTATCTAAACCTTGAACAAGATATTCATATCATTGATATTCATGCAGAAGCAACCAGTGAAAAAATAGGTTTAGCTTATTATTGTAAAGATAAAGTACAAGCGGTCTTAGGAACACATACACATGTACAAACAGCAGATGAAAGAATTATTGATAAAAAAGTAGCATTTATTTCTGATGTAGGAATGACAGGACCTTATTTAAGTTCTTTAGGGTGTGATTTAGATAGTGTGATTACGCGTATGAGAGGTTTAAGTTCAAAATTTTTAATTTCTGAAAATTCAGGACAGTTTTCAGGTGTCGTGATTGAATTTAATGACAAACACCAACCTATCTCTATTGAAAGAGTTTTGATCAATGATGATCACCTATATCGAGCATCTTAGGATGCTTTTTTGTTATTTTTTTAATGATAATTCATATAGTGAATTAGGAGGCAAAAATATGGAAATAATTAAAGTATCTTCAACATCTGTTCCTAATCACGTTGCAGGAGCAATAGCATCATTAATGAGGGAACAAGATAAACTTATGATTCAAACAATTGGTGCAGCAGCACTTAATCAAGCAATTAAATCAATTGCAATTGCTAGAGGATATATTATACCAACAGGTAAAGAGCTTATCTGTGTTCCTTCTTTTCATGATTTAATGGTCGATGATAAAAGGATTACTGCCTTAAGACTTGTAATAGAATTACGTTAATTTTTAGTGAAAAGGGTTTCTTTTTTTAAAAATTCATTGTATAATACTGACATGTAAATGGAGGTTTTTAATTATGGCAAAATGTAAATTATTAATGCAAACAGGACAAGTTCAAAAAATTATTGATTTCTTTGATGGATATTCAGATGATAAAGTATCATGTAAATATATTAAAAAAGTAGGAATCAAAGCTGAATTTGAATGTGAAACTGAATTATCACCTGAAGAAGCAGCAGGTCATTGTAAAGGAGTATTTAAAGGAACTCCAGAAGGTAAAGTATTATACTTCTCAATTCAACCAGACGGATTCTTTGGATAAGATAAAAATGATAAGGACTGATAAGTCCTTATTTTTTTCTAGCCAAAAGATAACTTTATGTATATAATAGGAAAGAAATGTGGTGAAAAAATGAAAGATTATAGTGAATATTTTAAAGGGCCAAATTTAAAAGAGGCTCAAAAAAGAAGTAGAAAACAAGTTGATCATTTAAAAGATGCTTTTGAAATACCTAGTGATATGGTAAGTGTAGGTAAAGGAAAAACTTATTATATTCATACTTATGGTTGTCAAGCGAATGAACGTGATGGTGAAACATTAGCAGGTATTTTTGAAATGATGGGATATATAGCTGCTAAAGAAATCGAAGAGGCAGATGTCATTTTATTAAATACTTGTGCTATTAGAGAAAATGCAGAAGAAAAAGTATTTGGGAAAGTAGGTTATGTTAAAAACTTAAAGAAGAAAAAACCAAATCTTATTTTTGGTTTATGCGGTTGTATGGCACAAGAAGAAGTTGTTATTAAAAGAATATTAGAAAAACACCCACATATAGACTTAATCTTTGGAACACATAATATTCATCGTTTACCAACTTTATTAAAAGAAGCAATGTTTAGTAAGGAAATGGTTGTAGAAGTATGGTCTAAAGAAGGGGATGTTATTGAAAATACGCCTGTTACACGTGCTAATGGACATAAAGCATGGGTCAATATCATGTATGGATGTAATAAATTCTGTACGTATTGTATTGTTCCTTATACAAGAGGAAAAGAACGTTCTCGTTTAATGAATGATATTATTGAAGAAGTTAAAGGATTAAAAGCAGATGGGTATCAAGAAATCACTTTACTTGGACAAAATGTCAATAGTTATGGAAAAGATTTAGAAGAAGATTATGATTTTGCGACTCTTTTAGAAGAAGTTGCTAAAACGGGAATTGCGCGTATTCGTTTTACAACAAGTCATCCATGGGACTTCTCTAGAGAAATGATTGAAATCATTAATCAATATGATAACATCATGCCTTATATCCATTTACCAGTACAATCAGGAAATACAGAAATCTTGAAATTAATGGGTAGAAGATATACAAGAGAACAATATTTAGAACTTTTCCACATGATTAAAGAAGTGATGCCAGATTGTTCAATTACAACAGATATTATTGTTGGTTTCCCAAATGAAACAGAAGAACAATTCCAAGATACACTTTCTTTATATGAAGAATGTGAATACGATTTAGCCTATACATTTATCTATTCTCCTCGTGAAGGAACACCTGCTGCTAAAATGCAAGACAATGTGCCATTTGAACAAAAACAAGACCGTTTAGAAAGATTAAATGAAGTTGTTAAAGAAAAAGCTTTAAAACAAAATCAACGTTTCTTAAATCAAGTTGTGGATGTTTTAGTAGATGGTCCATCTAAACGTGATGAAACAATGATGACAGGATATACTGCACATCAAAAATTGATCAACTTCAAAGGGCGTAAAGAAGATATTGGTAAAATTGTGCCTGTAAAAGTTACAGAAGTAAAAACTTGGGCTTTAAAAGGTGAACAAGTTGACTAGAATTGAAGAGCTTGCTAGAAAATTAAATCAAGAAATTTTAGCTTTAGAAGTTGTTCAAGAATATCAAAAGTATGAAAAACTTGTTTTAAATGATGAAAAACTTAAACAATTAGAAAAAGAATTAAAAGTATTACAAAAAAAGATTGTCAATCAAAAAGCAAAACAGGATGATCGAGTTACAAAAACAATTCAAGAATATCAAGAAAAAAAAGCATATTATGAAAATCATCCATTAGTTGTTAATTATTTATATTTACAAAATGAAGTGAATGAAATCTTACAAACAATCAATCAACAAATGAATAATGCTTTAAAGTAGGGAAACCTACTTTTTCTTTTTATTATTGACTTATTTAAATTTGGGGATTATAATTTTTCAAAAATATAGAAAGAATAAGGAGATAAAAAAATGGCATTTTACTTTGAAGAACCATCGCGTACTTTTAATGAATATTTATTAGTTCCAGGATACTCATCAGCTGAGTGTCGTGCTGAAAACGTAAGTTTAAAAACACCATTAGTTAAATTTAAAAAAGGTGAAGAACCTGCATTATCACTAAATGTTCCATTAGTTTCAGCAATTATGCAAGCTGTATCTGATGACAATATGGCAATTGCCTTAGCTAAAGAAGGTGGAGTTTCATTTATTTATGGATCTCAATCAATCGAAAGCCAAGCAGCTATGGTAAGACGTGTTAAAAATTATAAAGCTGGATTCGTTCCAAGTGATTCAAACTTATCACCTGAATCAACTTTAAAAGATGTTTTAGATTTAAAAGAAAAAACTGGACATTCAACAATGGCAGTTACAGCAGATGGAACTGCTAACGGTAAATTATTAGGAGTTGTTACTGGAAGAGATTATCGTATTTCTCGTTTATCAATGGATACAAAAGTTGAAACTTTTATGACACCATATGATAAACTAATTTGTGCAGATTTAGGAACATCTCTTAAAGAATGTAATGATATGATTTGGGATAACAAATTAAATTCATTACCTGTAGTAGATGCTGAACAAAGATTACATTATTTCGTATTTAGAAAAGACTATGAAAATAGAAAAAATAATCCAAATGAATTATTAGATGAAAATAAACGTTACATTGTTGGTGCTGGAATCAACACACGTGACTATGCTACACGTGTTCCTGCATTAGTAGAAGCTGGTGCTGATGTTTTATGTATCGATTCATCTGAAGGATTCTCAGAATGGCAAAAATTAACAATCGATTGGATTAGAGAAAATTATGGTGATACTGTTAAAGTAGGTGCCGGTAACGTTGTTGATGCAGAAGGATTTAGATTCTTAGCTGAATGTGGTGCTGATTTCGTTAAAATTGGTATCGGTGGAGGATCAATTTGTATCACTCGTGAACAAAAAGGTATTGGTCGTGGACAAGCTACAGCAACAATCGAAGTAGCTAAAGCAAGAGATGAATACTTTAAAGAAACAGGAATTTATGTACCAATTTGTTCAGATGGTGGTATCGTTCATGATTATCATATGACATTAGCCTTAGCGATGGGTTCTGATTTTATTATGCTAGGTAGATATTTCTCAAGATTTGATGAATCTCCTACAAATAAAGTTCAAATTAATGGACAATATATGAAAGAATATTGGGGTGAAGGTTCTGCTCGTGCTCGTAACTGGCAACGTTATGATATGGGTGGAGATGCTAAACTTTCTTTTGAAGAAGGCGTAGATTCTTATGTACCATATGCTGGAAGTTTAAAAGATAACGTTGGTTTATCATTATCAAAAATTAAACATACAATGTGTAACTGTGGTGCTTTAACAATCCCTGAATTACAACAAAAAGCTAAAATCACTTTAGTATCAGCTACTTCAATTGTTGAAGGTGGCGCACATGATGTTGTGTTAAAAGACGCTAAAGAACAAAAATAAGACTTCGTTGAAGTCTTTTTTTTATTTTTAGACATATTGTTATATGGGGTGACAAAATGGCTGGTAAAGTGTACGAAATCATGACCAAGGCAACTTTATCAAAAGGAACGAAAAAAACGATTTCTAAATATGATTATGTTGTTAATGAGATTGATAAAATACTAGGATGTTGGATTTGTAATCATCAATATCAAGGAATCATTAGGGAGCATCAACCATTTATAGAAGGAAGTTTTGATTTGCATATTTGGTATAGTCATTTAAATGAAAGTTATTTATTAAAACAACAAGTGCATTACCAAGATGCTATTGATTTAAATATGAAAGATCATCAACTCAGTCAAAATGATCAAATTATTGTTGAAAGTCAATACTTACCTCGATGTATCCATGCAACCTTAGAAAATAAAACAATGCACATCGAAATAGAAAAACAAATGTCTTTAAAAATCATTGGTAATACAACAATTCTTGTAGAAAGTAAAACAAATGATGAAGAACTTGAAATGAAAATTAATCCCGATTTCATAACATAGAAAGATGTTTCTTTCTATGTTATAATAATCAACGAATTAGAATGAGGTGTAAAAATGAAACAAAAATACAGTCCAATGATGATGCAATATTTAGGTATCAAGGAACAAAATAAAGATGCTATTGTGATGTTTAGATTAGGGGATTTCTATGAAATGTTCTTTGATGATGCGATGATTGTTTCTAAAGAACTAGAACTTGCTTTAACAGGGAAAAATGCCGGCGCTAAAGAAAGAGTTCCAATGTGTGGTGTTCCTTTTCATAGTGTGAGTGGATATATTCAAAAATTAGTAGATAATGGACATAAAGTCGCGATTGTTGAACAATTAACAGATCCTGGAAAAAAAGGTATTGTTGAACGTGGTGTTGTTCAAATTGTCACACCAGGTACTATTTTTGATGAATCGATGACAAAGAATAAAAATAATTATATCGCATGTATGATGATTTTTGATTTTGTTTATACGCTTGCTTTTTGTGATATTACAACAGGTGAATTTCAAGTCATCAATATTGATAAAAAGGATCATCTTTTAAATAATCAATTAGCTTCGATGGAAGTTAAAGAAATTGTTGTTAAAAGTGATTGTACATATAACTTTAATGATTCAATTATGGTATCTCATTATGATAATGAAACATTTAATGAAAAATATCGAGATATTTTTCATAATATAAAAGATTTAAAAGAAATCAAAGTATCTACTTTATTATTAAATTATTTAATTGAAACACAAAAAAGAGACTTAGAACATCTTCAAATGATTGAAGAAATCAATAATCAAGATTTTATGACAATGGATCTTTATACTAAAAAATCATTAGAATTAACTGAAAATTCTAAAGATCATGAAAAATATGGTTCCTTATTTTGGTTATTAGATATGACAAAATCAGCAATGGGAGCAAGACTTTTAAAAAATTATATTGATCGACCACTTTTAAAAAAAGAAGCCATTGAAGAAAGATTAGATATTGTTGAAATCTTTACTCAACAATTTATTCAAAGAGAAAGTATTAAAGAAATATTAAAAGAAATCTATGACTTAGAAAGACTATCAAGTCGTATTGCTTTTGGAAACATTAATGCAAGAGATTTAAAATGGATTGCTTCTTCTTTAAAAGTCTTACCAGAATTAAAACAACAACTTTATTCATTCAATGAACCTTTAACAGATCAATTAGCCAATCAAATCATTGATCTATCACATATTACAAAACTCATTGATGATGCTATTATTGATAATCCTCCTCTTACGATTAAAGAAGGAAATATTATCAAAGATCATTTTAATGAAGAATTAGATGAATTACGTTATTTAAGAGATCATGGAAAACAATGGTTAGTTGATTTTGAACAAAAAGAAAGAGAAAAAACAGGTATTAAAAACTTAAAAGTTGGGTATAATCGTGTCTTTGGTTATTATATTGAAGTTACAAAAGGAAGTTTAGATCTTGTTAAAGATGAATTCGAATATACAAGAAAACAAAGTTTATCGAATGCAGAAAGATTTATTACACCTGAATTAAAAGATATGGAAAGTAAGATTTTATCGGCACAAGATAAAATTCAAAAATTAGAATATGTTTTATTTACTCAAGTTAGAAATGAAATCAAAAAAGAAGTCCATTTGATTCAAGATGTTTCGAAAATTATCGCGCGTGTAGATGTTTATCAATCTCTTGCAATGTTAGCAAGTGAAAATAGTTATGTAAGACCTGTCTTTAATGATCAAAAAATCATGGATATTAAAGAAGGTAGACATGGTGTCATTGAAAAAGTCATGGGGCATGGTAAATATGTACCTAACGATGTTTCAATTGATGAAAATTCACCAGTTGTCTTAATTACAGGGCCAAATATGGGTGGTAAATCGACTTATATGAGACAAGTAGCTTTAATTGTTATTATGGCGCAAATTGGCTCATTTGTTCCTGCTAAATATGCTAATTTAACGATTTTTGATCAAATCTTTACGCGTATTGGAGCAAGTGATGATTTAATTAGTGGTCAATCAACTTTCATGGTAGAAATGTTAGAAGCGAATAATGCTTTACGTTTTGCTAGTGAAAAATCGTTGATTTTATTTGATGAAATTGGTCGAGGAACAGCAACTTTTGATGGAATGGCTATTGCCCAGGCAATGATTGAATATATTGCCAGTGAAATTCATTGTATGACATTATTTTCAACCCACTACCATGAACTTACATTTTTAGAAGATAAAGGTCTTGGCATCCAAAATGTTCATGCTAGTGCTAGAGTAGATAATGATCATTTAGTATTTGAATATTTAATTAAAAAAGGACGTTCTAATAAATCTTATGGGGTCAATGTGGCTAAACTTGCTAAATTACCAGATGAAGTAATCAATCGTGCTAATTTAGTATTAGAAACACTTGAAGAAAATAACGTAGAAGATTGTTTAATTGAAGAAAAACAAGTTCAAGTTATTGAAAAAGAAAGTGAAGTTGAAAAATATTTAAAGACAATTGATCCAATGGCTTTATCACCATTAGATGCTTTGTCAACTTTAATCGAATTAAAGAAATTAGTAAAGTAGAGGTGGCCTATGAAAATAAAACAACTTGATGATATTTTAGCAAATAAAATAGCAGCTGGTGAAGTCATTGAAAGACCAGCAAATGTTGTCAAAGAATTAGTTGAAAATAGTATTGATGCCTCTTCTTCTAAAATAGATATTATTATAGAAGAAGGAGGAATGAATTTAATTCAAATTATTGATGATGGATCAGGAATGGATAAAGAAGATGCATGTCTTTGTTTTTCAAGACATGCAACAAGTAAAATCTATAATGATCAAGATTTATTTTGTATTCAAACATTAGGCTTTAGAGGCGAAGCTATTCCTTCCATTGCTTCTATTTCTCGTTTTGTTTTAAAAACCAGTGATGGAAGTCAAGGATCAACAGTAATTTATGAATTTGGTAAATTTATTGAACAAAAACAAAGTGATCTTAATAGAGGAACAAATATTTCTGTTTCAAAGCTTTTTCAAAATGTACCAGCAAGATTAAAATATATAAAATCTGTCAATGCTGAATTTGCACATATACAAAATTATGTAGAAAGACTTTCTTTATCTCATCCAGATATTGCTTTTACTTTAATACATAATGATAAGATGACTTATAAAACAAATGGAAATGGAAATTTATTAGAAGTTATTCATCAGATTTATGGGTTATCTGTGGTTAAAAATATGTTGAATTTAAAAGCTGGAAATGATGAATTTCAAATAGAAGGTTTTATTGGCAAAATTGAAGTGAATAGGGCAAGTAAGAATCATATTGTTACGATGGTCAATCATCGTATTGTTAAAAATCAAGTAGCAATCGATGCTATTAATCAAGCATATCGTAAATATTTAGCAGATAATCGTTATCCTATTGCAGTCATCAATATTGAAATTGATCCTTATTTAGTGGATGTCAATGTTCATCCAAGCAAGTTAGAAGTTAAGTTTTCTAAAGAATACGAATTAAAACAATTGATTTTTGATGCGGTATCTAAAACTTTGGAAAATGTTAATTTAACTTACCAAGTCAAAGAAGAAAGACCAGTCTTTAAGCCACAACTAGATCAAATGGATCTAGATATTGATTTTAGACAAGAAATTCCTACAAAGGTTCAAGAAAAACCACAAGCTTCATTTATTCAAGAAAAAAAACAACCACTATTTGTACATGAAGAAAAAAATGAATATATAACAGAACCTGTAGAAAAGCTTGTTGAAGAACCTATCCAACTTGAAAAAGTTGAAGTGTCTTTAAAAGAAATGAAAAAGAAAATATTTGTAAAAGCACAAATTCATGGAACTTATATTGTAGGTGAAGATGATAGTGGAATGTATTTGATAGATCAACATGCTGCACAAGAAAGAATCAATTATGAATATTTTCTGGAAAAATATAGTCATCCAGATATGACAATGAGAGATTTATTAGTACCTATTACAGTTGAATATCCTTTAAGTGAATGTATGATGATTGAAGAAAGAAAAGACTTATTAAAAGAAGTTGGCATTGATTTAGAGCCTTTTGGTAATGGTTTTATTATTAAACAACTGCCAATGTGGATGAATCAAATTAATGAACATTTATTTATTGAAGATATGATTCAACAGATATTAAAAGATAATAAAATTGATTTACTTTCTTTACAAGAACATGCTATAGCAACATTAAGTTGCAAAGCATCTTTAAAAGGAAATAGTCATCTATCAATTGAGTCAATGCAAACAATTGTTGATAATTTAATGCGTTGTGATAATCCTTATGTTTGTCCACATGGAAGACCAACGATTATTCATTATTCAGCATATGAATTAGAAAAATTGTTTAAGAGGGTCGTATAATGGAAAAAGTAATTGTTGTAATTGGACCAACAAGTGTTGGTAAAACAAAAATGGGAGTAGCTCTTGCTAAAAAGTTCAATGGAGAAGTTATTAGTGGAGACTCTATGCAAATTTATAAACAGATGGATATAGGAACTGCTAAAGTCACAGAAGAAGAAAAAGAAGGTATTATTCATCATTGTGTAGATATTTTAAATCCTGATGAAACATACAGTGTTCATGATTTTCAACAAACAGTAAGAAAAAAGATAACAGAAATTACCCAAAGAGGACATGTTCCAATAATTGTTGGTGGAACGGGATTGTATATAAAAGCAGCTTTATATGATTATCAATTTGATGAAATGGAAAATGATCATCATGCAATAAATGAAAAATATAAAGATTATACAAATGAACAATTACATGATCATTTAAAATCAATCGATGAAGAAAGTGCAAAAATATTACATTTTAATAATCGTCGACGTGTTTTAAGAGCTATTGAAATTTATGAAACAACAGGTAAGAGAAAAAGTGAAATGTTAGAAGAACAAGAGCATATTTGTTTATATGATGCTTATTTTGTGGGATTAACGCTTCCTAGAGATGTTTTATATGAAAGAATTAACAAACGTGTTGATGTGATGATGGAAAATGGTTTAAAAGAAGAAATGGAGCGTCTTTATAGTCAAGGACTTACAAGAAATCATCAAAGTATGAAAGCGATTGGTTATAAAGAATGGTTTGATTATTATGATCATCAGATTGATTTAAATGATGTTTTAGAGTTAATAAAAAAACATTCAAGACAATACGCTAAAAGACAGTATACTTGGTTTAAAAACCAATTTGATGTTCATTGGTATGATGTGAATTTAGAAAACTTTGAACAAACCATTGAACAAGTAACAGATGATATAGAAAAAATCCTAAAAGTTTAGGATTTTTTTGTATGATTTAATTTTTTAATATTACTTGTACGACCATGTTTTAAAATACGTCGATAATTTTCAGCTAAAGCTTTTTCATATTGACTTGTCATCCAAGGTACATAGAATTGATTATTTGCGATTTGATCAGGTAAATATTGAATATATTCCCATAACTCAGGACGATCATAATTATATTTTTCATCCTCTTCTAGACCAACAGGTGTTAATCTTAAATATTCAGGTGCAGGCAAAGATTGTTGTCTTAAAGAAGCTAAGGCAGCATCAATAGCTGCTTCTGATGATTTAGATTTAGGTGAAAGACATAAATCAATAATAGCACTTGCAATAGGAATTCTTGCCTCAGGAAATCCTACTGTTCTGGCAGCTTGAAAAGCAGCAACAGTACGCATACAAGCATTTGGATTAGCAAGTCCAACATCTTCATATGCACAAACAAGGACACGTCTTTCTAAAGATTCAATATCATTATATTCTATCAACTTTGCAAAATAATACATAGCTCCATTAGGATCACTTCCACGAATAGATTTTTGTAAACCACTTAAAGTATCATAATATTGATCTTCATCTTTATCAAATTGACCATTAGCTTGTGTTAAAGCATTTTTAGCATCTTCAATAGTAATATGATTATCATGAGAGATAATTGTACATACTTCTAAACAATTATATGCAAAACGAATATCTCCTGATGAAAGACGAGCAATATGTTGCAAGACTTCTTCATCACATTGATATTGATGATGATAGCCCTTTTCGCTATCTAAAGCGTGATGTAAACCTTGAATAATATCTTCTTGAGTTAAAGGCTTAACTTCAATGATTTGACATCTTGAACGAATGGCAGGATTGATTGAATGATAAGGATTAGCTGTTGTACATCCAACAATAATCAATAGACCACTTTCTACATAAGGAAGTAAATTATCTTGTTTCATTTTATTCATACGATGAATTTCATCGATAATGACAAAAAGACCATTAGATAATTTAGCTTCTTCAATAATCAAATCCATTTCTTTTTTATTTCCTGTAGATGCATTAAAAGTACGACAAGGCATATTTAAATCATGAGACAAAGCCATTGCAAGAGTTGTTTTACCACAACCTGGTGGGCCATATAAAATAACAGACATTGGATGATTCTTTTCTACAAATTTAGTAAATAAACCATTTTCACCAATAATATGTTTTTGTCCTAATATATCTAAAAGAGATTGAGGTCTCATATTATAAGCTAAAGTTCCACTCATAAAAAAATCTTCCTCCTTAATACAAAATGAATTATAATGATTATAACACTTTTATAAAAAGAAAGGTAGAAATGAATATGAGATTAGTTGTACAAAGAGTAAGTGAAGCAAGTGTGGAAATTGAAGGAAAAATAAATGGACAAATCAAACAAGGATTTATGGTATTAGTAGGTATTACGAATGATGATAATGAAGAAATTGTTGATAAGATGGTTAATAAGCTTATCAATTTAAGAATTTTTGAAGATGAAAATGAAAAATTGAATTTATCATTGATGGATATCAAAGGAGAAATTCTTTCTATTTCACAATTTACTTTATATGCAAATTGTAAAAAAGGAAGGAGACCTAGTTTTTTAGATGCTGCTAAACCAGAAATATCAAAACCATTATATGAATATTTTAATAAAGCATTAGAAAATGCAGGGGTCCATACAGAAACAGGAATCTTTGGAGCGATGATGAAAGTCTCACTGATCAATGATGGACCAACAACAATCATCCTGGACAGTAAAGAAATCATATAGTCATAAGGCAAAGAAACGTTCTGTAAAGATCGTTTCTTTTAATCATGACAAAAAAATATAGATAAAAAAGCGTTGATATAAAGGCAGAAAAAGAGGGGAATAGAGAAAAAAACAAAAAAAGATAGAAAAAAAGCTTTACAAAAGGGAGAGGGGATGGTAATATAAATGGGCACTCGACGAGAGAGTCAAGTGAGAGGACATTGAAAACTGAACAGGAAAGAATAAAACACAACGTCAATTAAGTTTAAGAAATAAAAAAGAGCTAAACAGACCAAAGTTGTCTGAAGAGATAGAAGGACAATGGAGAGTTTGATCCTGGCTCAGGATGAACGCTGGCGGCGTGCCTAATACATGCAAGTCGAACGCTTCACTTCGGTGAAGAGTGGCGAACGGGTGAGTAATACATAAGTAACCTGGCATCTACAGGGGGATAACTGATGGAAACGTCAGCTAAGACCGCATAGGTGTAGAGATCGCATGAACTCTATATGAAAAGTGCTACGGGACTGGTAGATGATGGACTTATGGCGCATTAGCTTGTTGGTAGGGTAACGGCCTACCAAGGCGACGATGCGTAGCCGACCTGAGAGGGTGACCGGCCACACTGGGACTGAGACACGGCCCAGACTCCTACGGGAGGCAGCAGTAGGGAATTTTCGGCAATGGGGGAAACCCTGACCGAGCAACGCCGCGTGAAGGAAGAAGTAATTCGTTATGTAAACTTCTGTCATAGAGGAAGAACGGTGGATATAGGGAATGATATCCAAGTGACGGTACTCTATAAGAAAGCCACGGCTAACTACGTGCCAGCAGCCGCGGTAATACGTAGGTGGCGAGCGTTATCCGGAATTATTGGGCGTAAAGAGGGAGCAGGCGGCACTAAGGGTCTGTGGTGAAAGATCGAAGCTTAACTTCGGTAAGCCATGGAAACCGTAGAGCTAGAGTGTGTGAGAGGATCGTGGAATTCCATGTGTAGCGGTGAAATGCGTAGATATATGGAGGAACACCAGTGGCGAAGGCGACGATCTGGCGCATAACTGACGCTCAGTCCCGAAAGCGTGGGGAGCAAATAGGATTAGATACCCTAGTAGTCCACGCCGTAAACGATGAGTACTAAGTGTTGGGAGTCAAATCTCAGTGCTGCAGTTAACGCAATAAGTACTCCGCCTGAGTAGTACGTTCGCAAGAATGAAACTCAAAGGAATTGACGGGGGCCCGCACAAGCGGTGGAGCATGTGGTTTAATTCGAAGCAACGCGAAGAACCTTAC
>OJMK01001627.1_pt1 | contig 17465 bp, 16 predicted proteins | sample 1597201 | NCBI WGS metagenome assembly OJMK01 (sample SAMEA2452125, study PRJEB22498) | human gut metagenome | reverse complement strand
GTCCGTCAGGTTGCCGGCTACGCCCGCCAGCAGCAGAACATAGGCCAGCTTGAGCCATGCCGTGTGGAAGAAGTTTTTCCGGTAAAGCACGACCAGGACCACGATGGCGAGCACGGGAACCGCCAGAAAAAGATAGCTGGACCAGACGGTGCCGTTCCCCAGCCCGAAAGCAACGCCCGTGTTGTGCACGCGGGTAATGTTCATGGTTCCGTCCAGGAAGGAAATGGGTTCCAGTTCCCTCAGTTTGTTCAGGGCGTCCACCGTGTTTGGATTCAGGTCCGGGAGCCGCGCCAGTTCCGCTTCCGGCATGCGTCCGTTCGTGGCGAAGTCCAGCGTGCCGTCCGCATTGATGTGCTGGAAGCCCGGAAAGTCCGGCAGATAGGCGTACTTATGGAGCTTTTCGTTCAGGTAGTTCAGCGGGAAGCGGCGGATAATCCACAGCTTGCTGGCCTGGTCCAGCGCATACAGCCCTGCGCCCAGCAAGCTCCACCAGAGCCAGCCGGGGGGCGTCTTTTTATGGGGGGCGGGTTCTTTTTCCGTCTGGGGGTCCATATAAAGGTCGGGAAATGGAGTGGATGCGGTTCAGGAAAGAACTTCCGCGCAGCGTTCGCATACGTCCCTGCCCTCCGCCGCCGGTTCATACCGGCGGCAGCGTGGGCACATGGCATGTTCCGTTTTTGCGGCGGAGGCTGCCAGTTCCGGACCGGTTTTCACGTCAAGGTCCGCGATGATGAAGAACTCCGTGGCAAACGCCCGGTCTTCCAGAAGCGCCACGACGTCTTCGCTCTCATTCACGGGAACGCTCAGAGTGATGGAGGCCTCATTATTTTTGGAAAATACCTTGGCCTTCACCTGTTCTTCAATGGCTACCTGAATGACGGACTTGATTTCCTGGAGACGGGAAATGACGGAGGTCGCCTCCTGGGTATCGTATTCCGGCATGGGGGCGGGGAAGTCCTGCTCATGCACGCTGCCTTCATATCCCGCGTATTCCCAGGCTTCATCCGCCGTGAAGGCCAGGATGGGAGCCAGCAGACGGCACAGAGCCTGGAAGATGATGGTCATGGCCGTTTGTGTGGCGCGGCGGCGCACGGAGGAAGATGAGTCGCAGTACAGGCGGTCCTTGGTGGTGTCCACGTACAGGGCGGACAGATCGCTGGTGCAGAACTGGTTGATGGCGCTGAACGCCTTGCGGAAGTCATAGGCTTCATAGGCCTTCAGCGTTTCCCTGATGACGGCGTTCAGGCGTTCCAGAATCCAGCGGTCCAGGAGGGGCATGTGTTCCGGGGCGACTGCCTGCGCGGCGAAATCGAATCCGCTGATGTTGCCCAGCAGGATGCGCAGGGTGTTGCGGAGGCGGCGGTAGGGTTCCGTCACCTGCTTGAAGAGGTCTTCCCCGAAGGGGACTTCATTTTGCCAGTCCACGGAAGCGGCCCACAGGCGCACGATGTCTGCACCGTATTTGTCGTAGTAATAGGCCGCGTCAATGGGTTTGCCGCTCTTGGCGTCGGATTTGGAGGTTTTTTTCCCGGTGTCTTTGTCCACGACGAAGCCGTGGGTCATCACGGCCTTGTACGGAGCCTTGCCGCGCCAGGCGACGGAAAGCATCAGGGAACTCTGGAACCAGCCTCGGTGCTGGTCCGTAGCTTCCAGGTAAAGGTCCGCCGGCGCGTCCAGCCCGGGGCGGTTGTCCATGACGGCCATATGGGAACTGCCGGAATCAATCCAGACGTCCAGCGTATCCTTGCCCTTTTTCCAGGTCTTCGGCAGGCCGAGGCGTTCGCACAGGTCTTCATCGGAGAGTTCAAACCAGATGTTGGAACCGTGTTTCTCCACCATATCCGCGATTTTGCGAACCAGAGCGGCGTCCAGGACGGCTTTGCCGTTTTCGTCAAAGAAGACGGGCAGCGGCACGCCCCAGGTGCGCTGGCGGGAGATGCACCAGTCCGGCCTGGCTTCCACCGTGCCGTAAATGCGGTTGCGGCCCCAGGAGGGCAGCCACTGCACCTTGTCTATTTCTTCCAGGGCCTGCGGGCGGAGCTTGTCCATGGAGATGAAGAACTGTTCCACGGCTCGGAAAATTATAGGCGTCTTGGAACGCCAGCAGTGCGGGTACTGGTGGCGGTATTCTTCCACGCCGAAGAGGTTGTTGCCCTGTTCCAGCATGGAAATGATGTCCTTGTTGGCGTCAAAGACATGTTTGCCCACCAGGGAGGGCACGCCCACTTCCTCCGTGTATTTGCCGTCGTCGTCCACGGGGGAGAGGACGGGCAATCCGTATTGGCGTCCCACGTTATAGTCGTCCGCGCCGTGGCCGGGCGCGATGTGGACGATGCCGGTTCCGGTGTCTGTGGTGACGAAATCCGCCAGGATGATTGTTGACGTGCGGGAAAGGAAGGGATGCCGGGCTTCGCAGTTTTCCAGTTCGGCTCCCTTGAATTCACGGATGGTTTCCGCAAGAGCCCAGCCCGTTTTCTGAGCGAAGGCATCCAGCAACTCCTTGACGATGACGAGGTTTTCCGTCTGGCCGTTCTTCATGAATCTGCCTGCTACGTAGGTGAAACGCGGATGAAGGGCGAGCCCTACGTTGGCGGGCAGCGTCCACGGAGTAGTGGTCCAGATGACCATGGAGGCTTTCAGCCCCAGGGGATTGTCCAGAAGCGGGAAGCGCACGAAAACGGAGGTGCTGACCTTTTCCTTGTAGTCTATTTCCGCTTCCGCCAGCGCCGTATAGGCCCCATAGGACCACTGGACGGGTTTGCGGCTCTGGTACACCGCTCCGTCTTCCACCAGTTTGGCGAACACGCGCAGGATGTTGGCCTCATACGCCGGCTTCATGGTCAGGTAGGGATTCTCCCAGTCGCCGAACACGCCCAGGCGGCGGAAGGAAGTGCGCTGAATGTCAATGAATCCTTTGGCGAATTCCGCACAGCGCCGGCGGATTTCAGCCGCATCCAGGTCACGGGCCTTCTGAACCACCTTGAATTCAATGGGAAGGCCGTGGCAGTCCCAGCCCGGAACATAGGGGGCGGCGTAGCCTGCCATGGTTTTGGATTTCAGGACCAGATCCTTGAGAATTTTGTTCAGGGCGGTGCCCATGTGCACATCTCCGTTGGCGAAGGGGGGGCCGTCATGAAGGAGGAACCGGGGTGCGCCCTGGGCCATCCTGCGGGACAAAATGCGTTCGTACAGCCCGGTGTCTTCCCACTTTTTCAGGCGTACGGGTTCGTTTTTCGTCAGATCCCCTCTCATGGGGAAGCCGGTTTCCGGCAACAGGATGGTGTCTTTATAATTCTTTTCGGGCGCACTCATGCCCGGAAAAAGTACCACTGGACCCGGTTCCGGTCAACCCTGCGGTGCGGCACACCTGGGTTCCTAGCGCATTCATTCCCGCCGTGTTCCGGAGGAGGGGACGGCGCCGGAAGGAGCGCCCCCGTGGACAGAAGCCGGGGAAGGAAGAAACCCCTGTTCCCTGAGCCATTGTTCGGCGGCATCCGGCCATTGATCCGTGGGATGCCCGCGTTTTTCCATGCCATACCCGTGGCCTCCCGTGGGATAGAGATTCAGACTGGCGGGAACTCCTGCTGTTGGCGCAGGAAACGCCGTCATCCAGAGCGTGAACGAGGAAGACCGGGGGCGTCTGTTCCGTTCCCTGCCGCTCCGCGGAACACATCTCCTCCAGGGCCGGGGAGGGATGGGGGCCCAATATTTTGTTGCGCGTTCCCCCGTGGGTTGTATGGGGCGCCATGGAAATGACGGGATAGATGAGCATGGAGAAATCCGGACGGGAGGAAATGTTTTTCAGCGGATTTCCCGCTTCTTCCGGCAGGGTGCGGTTCCACAGCGTAGAGGTCATGGCCGCCAGATGGCCACCTGCGGAAAAGCCCATGACGCCGATGCGGAGAGGGTCAATTCCCAGGGAGGAGGCGTTTTCCCGCACGGTCCTCAGGGCCTGGCGGACGTCCAGCAGGGGACCGGGAAACTTCCCCAAGGCATTGCTGGTTCCTGAAACGCGGTATTTCACGACAACCCCCACCATGCCGTGTTCCGCCGCCCAGCCGGCAATGCGGCTCCCTTCCTTTTCAAGGGCCTGGATGGAATACCCCCCTCCCGGAAAGATACACAGGGCCGTACGCCTGTCCTGCGGACTCCATCCGGCGGGAAAATGAAGCTGGATTTGTGCTTCCCCTACGTCCGTAATGTGTTCGGCGGAGACTTGTTTTTCTTTCAGGTCCGCCGCTTTGAGCCCCAGGGAAATCCATCCGGAGTGAGAGGATTTTCCCTCTGAGGGCGGGCAGAAGGCCCCCAGCGCGGACGGTTTAGGCGGAGCGGCCCCGGCTGAAGCGCAGGCGAATGTCAGAAAAAGCGCGGAGAATAATATCTGTTTTTTGTTCATGGTTTGTTGGCCAGTGAAATGACGAGTTTGGAAAGGCCCTGCACCACTTCTGCAAACTGGGGATAGTCCAGTTTTTCAGCCGTATCGCTGGTTTCATGGTAATCGTCGCAGCGGAGGAAGGCCGTATCCGTGGCGGCAAAAGAGGGGATGCCCTCCTTCATGTATCCCCAGTCGTCAGACCAGGAAACGCCGCGGGTGTAATACGGGAATACGGCGGAACGCACCGGAAAACGGCTCAAGGCGGAAAATTCCTCCGCGCAGGAGCGTGCCAGTTTGCGGCCCGTGTTGGTGGAGAGGAAGGCAACATAGTCGCAGCGGTCCGGCAGGCCGGCCAATCCGGCAACTACGGCGGATTGGCGTTTTTTATTCACCCGGGGGGAATAGCAACCCAGCGTTTCCAGGGCAATCATGCCGATGATTTTTTTCCTGCCCGGATGATGAGAGACGGATTTGGCATGCACTGCGCTGCCCATGGCGGGCGTCTGGTAAAAAGGGGGCTCTTCATTGGCGTAGGCCACCAGGCAAACATCGTGAAGGGTGGAAGTTGCTGCAAGGGCACGTGCCGTTTCCAGCAGGGCGGCTACGCCGGAAGCGTTGTCATTGGCTCCCGGCGTTCCGGTGCGGGAAGGCCGGGCAGGACCTGGTCGTGCCAGTTGTCCATGCCTACTTTGGTATCGTAATGCGCGCCGACGATGAACATTTTGGGCCGGGGGGAGGTCCCTCTCTTGATGGCGATGAGATTATATGCCGTCCAGTCCTTGACGGAGCCGAATTTTCCGGAGGGTGGGATACGGACAGCCTGGCGCGTGACGGCATAACCCATTCCCTCCAGTTTTTGTTCAATGTAGCGGGCGGAACGCTCCATGGAGCCGGGGTGGTAGACGTTCCGTTCACCGATGGAATCCGACAGGTGGAATACATGCGCTTTCAGGAGCGTTTCCGTTTGGTCCGTGTCCGGTATTTTTCCGCTTCCGCGGGGAGAAAAAAGCTTGGAACAGGAGCTGAGGGCGATGCAGACCACCGCCATGAGCAGACTGAGCCTGAAGGTCATGGAATAGAAATGCATGCCGGAAGTTGGAAAAGTCATGCAGGAAGAGAATCCTAATGGGAAAGCGGAGGAAAATCAAGACGCGCCGTTTCTCCCTTATTCATGGACAAATCCTTTTTCCTGCCTTGATGCATGAACCGGAATTTGCCCGGACGCGTAGCGGTAGCTGTGGCCTGCACCCGGCCGTTTTGCCAGGACAAGTCCACCTTAAGCCCGCCCCGCGTACGCAATCCCGTGGCGGAACCCTTCTTCCAGCCGTCTGCCAGAGCCGGAGCCAGCAGGATAACCTGGAACCCGTCCTGCATGATCCGGCTTTGGATCAGGCATTCGGCCACGCCGGAGGAAAAGCCGAAATTTCCGTCTATCTGGAACGGGGGATGGATGTCAAAAAGGTTGGAGTTGATGTAGTGCCTCAGCATGGTGTACATCCTGTCCTCTGCGGTGTTTCCGTCGCCAAGGGCGGCGTAAAGATTGATGAGCCACGCCGTGCTCCATCCGGTCCTGATGCCATTGTTTCCCATATCCGCGTACTTGCGCCGGAAATCGGCTGACTTGCGTACAGCCTCCGCGTATTCCGGCGTATTGAGAATGTCCCATTCCGTGCCGGGAAACAAGCCGTAAAGGTGGCTGATGTGCCGGTGGCCCTTCTGCATTTCTTCAAAAGGCTGCCTCCATTCCTGCACCCTTCCGTCGGGGCCGATGGCTGGCTGGGGAATTTTCCTGAGAAATTGGACGGCTTTAAGCAGAGTAGGCGTTTGTACGCCCAGCTCCCCGCAGGCGTAAATGTAATTGCGGAGGGATTCCCTGCCCAGAAGCTGGTCATGGGAAGCGCCGTTGGAAACATAGGAAAGCACGTTGGGGCCTGTTCCGTCCGGCGCGTAAAATCCGGTCTCCGGAGACACCCCCGGGCCGGAAAGGTAACGGCCCTCGCCGTCATCCTCAAACCAGGACATGATGAATCGCGCGTTGGATTCCAGAATGGGCAGCGATTTTTTAAGGTCTTCCCTGTCTCCGGTGAAGCGGTAGCTGTCCACCAGGTGGGCGCACGCCCACGCCCCGTTCATGAGGCTGGCTCCCCATTCCGGATTGTTGCCTGAAAAATAGGTGCGCTTCCAGCAATCCGTATAGTGGCCGAAGCAGAAGCCGTCCCGCTTGATGAAGCGCGCAAATTCCTCTCCGTGGGGGCGCAGGCTGCGGACAAAATCAAGATAGGAGCTCTGGAATTCTCCCAGCCCGGTGACATGGGAGGGCCACTGGTTCATCTGGCTGTTGATGTTCAGGAAATAGCAGCCCATCCACGCCGCCCTCAGCTCCGGATTCCATAACCCCTGTAAACCGCAGGGAAGCTGCCCCGGCCTGGTGTGGGCAATCGTGCAGAAGCGGCCGAACTGGAAAAGCTGTTCCAGAAGATCCGGATCCTTCTTTCCTTGTTTGACCCGCTCCAGCCTTTGGGCGGTGGTCATGGCGGAGACCCCGGCTGGGGAATCTCCCAGATCCACCTGGCAGCGCGTCATGAGCCGGGAAAAATAATCTTCCGTTTCCGCCGCCAGTTTTTTCCATCCCGCCTTTTGCGCTTTTGCCAGGATTCGCTCGTTTTTAGCCGTCAGGGAATGCGTCAGGGGAGTTTCCGGCTTCCGGATATTGTAATCTGTGGAAATGGATGAAAGCACCAGCACTTCCCGGGCGGAATCAAGAATAATTGTTGAGCCTTTGCGAGTAATGGAGGCTCCGGGAGCCAGAATGGCCACCGTATTTTCAAACCGGGTGCCTCCGTTGCTTCCCTGTCCTTCCAGCGCCCAGCCATTCGGCTGCGCAACAATTCGGGAAGCCGGATCCGGGTGTTCCAGATTCAGGGAAACGCGGCATCCGGACGGCATCGTACAGGCAATGTGGTAGGCGGCGCAGTCGCTGGACGGGGCCGCCAGGATTTCTGTGGTCAATTCCCCCGTGCCGAATTGGGCGCGGGTGGTTGCCTTGCCCCGCCGCATATCCAGCGTACGCTGATAGGAGGAAGGTGAGGGAAGCCCCTGGAATTCCACCTGAAGACGCCCCCCCTGCTGGTAATCCCCCGCAATGTTGCCGGGGGGAAGGATATTCTTACGGAATAGCTGGTCCGCACTGCGGTATTTTCCTTCTTTGCAAAGTTCGCGCGCCTTGTCCAGAGCTTCCGCGGCGCCTTCCCTCATTTGGAAATTTTTCTTTGCGAAAATACTTCCTTCATTGAGGACGACGGTTTCCTTCGGAAAAACGCCGAAAGAGAGGATGCCCAGCCTTCCATTGCCCGTGCCGTATCCTTCCGTCCATACCCGGGCGGGGGTGGCGGCGGTGACCTGCATGGGGGCCGGAATGGCCCAGAGTGGGACGGCTGCCGCGAAAAGGCAGAGCAGGAAGGAATGTTTCAAGGTTGCAGGGACGTTCATGGGAGAAGATAATGTTGCGTATAATAAAAGTAAAAGAAAGCTGGTGTAAAAAACGCTATTTTTTAAATCGTCTTCCGGTGCCGGCGTAAATGACTGCAAATGCAATGCTTCCCACCAGAAAGTACAGGGAGGCGGACAGGAGCACGGAGTTCTGGAGAATGATGCTGGCGAGCCAGAGCAGCATGGCGAAGGCGAGGCAGTACATGATCTTCCCCATGAACCGGCACAGCGCCTGTTCATCATACTGCTTTTTCTGCCCTCTGTTCATCATGTTGCAGCCTGCGATGAGAAAGGAACATTTCCCCATGGAAAGAATGGCTCCAAGAATCATGAAACCTGCCATCATGGCGACGGGTATCGGAACAGGTGCATCCATAAGCTGGTAAAATGAGGGAATGGGAGAACCTGGTCATTCGACCGGGCGGGCATGCGGGGCGGCGTTTTGCGGAATACGTTGGGGAAACTGTGTTTCTTTCAGCAACGGAGAAACTCCGTTGTTCCTGCCGAAGGCTTCCGCAGGGTACGGTTACAGTTTTTTTTGACATTAAAACAGGAAACAGCAGGAACAGAACCAGGCGATGATGAGCAGGCCGCAGGTAAATTCCAGCAGCAGGCCGGCAAGCATCCCAAGCGCCGCTCCGGAACCGGCCCTGAAGGCGTCCATGATATCCTTTCTGGCAAAGATAAGTTCCGCCAGCAGCGCCCCCAGGAACGGCATGAACAAAAGGCCTACGATGGGGGAGAAAAGGAGGCTCCCCGCGACGGCGCCGATGATGGCTCCCCAGATGCCGGCGGCAGTGCTGCCGAATTTTTTGGCGCCCATGCCTCCGGAAAGCTTGTCAATGACCATGCCTCCCGCCACCAGCAGCGCCAGGACGGTCCATTCCCACCACGCCAGGTTTTCTCTGCCCATGGCTCCCTGCCAGACGCACCCGGCTGCAATGATGATAATTCCGGGAAGCATGGGGATGAGCGTGCCGATCAGCCCCATGCCGAATAACAGCAGGGTGACGCACCAGACGAGGGTTTCCGAAAGGAGATGGGGCATGCTTTCCTTCTTATCAGGAAGCCGGACAGGTGGCAAGGTTTCTGCCCGGCTTGCGGATGACGAAGAAAGGAAAAAAGGGGGAGAAATTATTATTGCGGTTGTTGCGGGCGTGGTATGGAATGGCGCCTATGACTTCCACCGGTGTTTATCTATGCGGTTGCATCATGTTCTTTTGCGTTTTTTCTCAGGGGGCCACGTCTTCTCCGCCAGCCGTTTCCGCAGCGGATTCCTCCGCCGTACGCGAACTGGCCCATTCCCTGAAGGCCCGTGTGGGCATGGCTGCGGAAATGCTGGATACGGGGGAAACCGTCATGGTGGGGGATGAGGCGGCCTATCCCATGCAGAGCGTCGTCAAATTCGTGCTGGCCTTGTCTGTCTTGAAGCGGGTGGACCAGGGCGCCATGAATCTGGAACAGATCATCCGCATACGTCCGGAACAACTGGTGAAAGATACCTGGAGCCCCCTCCGGGAGCGTTTCCCGCAAGGCGGCGATTTCTCTCTGAAGGAACTGCTGAGAGTGACTGTTCAGGAAAGCGACAACAACACCTGCGACCTCCTGTTTGGCCTTATTGGAGGGCCGCAGGCCGTGCAGAAGGATTTGAAGGAATGGGGAATTGACGGCATTAATGTCCGTTTTACGGAAGAAGAAATACACCGGAATCATGATTTGCAATATGTCAACTCAAGCCGTCCGTCGGCCATGAACTCCCTGCTCCGGGCGTTTGACGAAGGTAAAATTCTGGCAAGGGGTACACAGAATTTTCTTTGGGGTATCATGGCGGGGTGCTCTACAGGCCCTGAACGTTTGAAAGGGCAGCTGCCGCGGGATTACGTGGTGGCGCATAAGACGGGATCCGGATTCACGCTGCCGGGGGGTGGCGTTACCGCCCGCAATGACGTCGGCATCATTGTTCTTCCCAACGGCCGGAAAATGGCGGTTTCCGTGTTTATCAGGGATTCAAAGGATTCTGAATCCGCTTGTGACCGGGTGATTGCCTCCATGGCCCGCTGGCTGTGCATGGAGTGGAGACCTGCCGCCGGAAAAGAATAACGGAATGATGCAGAACAGTCTTGGCGTCAGATTTTCAAAGGATTCTGGCTTTTGATATTCAGCACATTGCTTGGATGAGCAATAAAGTAAACAATCCCATTTTTAATATTAATCACATGTTCTACATGTTGAGAAACGAATATTATTGTTTTTATTTATCTTTTTCTATAACAGGAGATGAAATCCTTTCCAAGAACTTTTCCAATTCCAAATACAGCGGTTCTAATTCAAATACTCGAACTTCTAAACCACTCTTGTTGTCCCTTTCTTGTAACCAAAAGAGCTTCTTCGTATATTCTTCACCTCCAATTTTTTTCTTGTCAAAAAGATGAATGTGTTTGGTATTATATGCCATGAACAATAAATAAGGTTTTTTATTTATTATAATATGAAATATACCCAGATTCCCTATAAAAGGAACGTCTGTTTCCGTTTTTCCATCCCGAAATAAATTGTATTTGTTGATAATTTTCGCTAATTCCTTCTTTTGTTCCAAATTTAATTTTTTAACTCGATGTTTTTTATTCTCTTTAAGAAAAGATGTTTCCGCATATAAATCGATTTGTTGATATTCTTGATCTGCTGCCCCTCTTTTTGAGATAAGGCAAAAAAATAAAAATATGATTATAATTGATTTCATGATTAAATAAATTCGAAATTATGTGGGATAGTCCCGCTGTAAAATTCTCAAAATATTTTGGTTTTTGATATTCATAATATTACTCGGATGAAAAAACAAGAGTAAACAATTACGAATTAAAATGACGATGAATAGAGACTCATAACCTGTTTAGTACATAGAAAGACATCATTGTATTCAGATTGAACTAACCAAGCCATCAGTCTGGAATTTACAGTAAGCGAATTTGATTGATTATATTACTCAATTTAACAGTAATATTACCGTATATAGTAGGATCCACATTGAATTTTTGCATATTTTCCGATATATAATCTAGAATTCTAAGAGCAGGAACTAGACATCCTTTGATTGATTGGGGATCTTGCTTCAGACGGATTTGTAGCGTATTCGCCAATGCATTAATTATATCTGAATCATCTTCACTTGCTTCCGACAAAAGATACGGTTCCATAGAAGGAAAGTAAAAAGCGAATGCTTTACTTCCCATCCATTTTAAATCTTCTTCATAATATGTCGGACATTCAAAAAAAAGATTTGCGGCTTCGCTCTGGCTTTTTCCATGGAAATGTTTCAGGGCTGTTAACTCGTCAAGATTTCCTGGTGTAGGATTAATATCTTTTTTAGTTGGAATAGTTGTCATATTTGAGGGAGTGGTGGGAGGTTGTTGCATCCTGCCTTTACCGCATGTTTTGCGCATTTTGAAAAGGCTTTTATCTTATTTGTCAATTCATTTTTGTGACTGGATACGGCTGCTGCGCTCCCTTTAGTAATACTATCAGGAAGAATATAGTCACATTTTTTCTTAAAATATAACGAGCAGCCAGTAATTTCCGCTGCCCTAGCCGCCAATAATTTCAAATAATCAGGGCATTTGAGGCAAGCTTTACATCCCGCTGCATTTTTATCGGCAGCTTTGTATCCATCATAAATCGCAAGACATTCGGCTGTTTTTTTACTTTTTCTTTAGCATCTTTTACTGCAACTTTTTTCGCTGCTTCTTTAGTTGCAATTTTTGCTCCTGTTTTCATGCCTTGCAAAGCTATGGCAGGCCCTATTCCTTCCCCTGTTGGTCCTCCTAAAATAACATCTCCTACAACAAGGGCTGCAGATAAAAGGTCAATCCCGAAATCTCCCCAACTATATAAACCAAGAATATTAATATCAGATTTTGGTTCGTTGTTTATAAATACATAATTGTTTGCTATGAGATTCTCACTGATTTTATCTTTCCCAATCCATCTTTCATCATGGAGGTTATAATGGCGGTAATTGCATCCAAATATTTTTAGCTCGTTATGCACCAATAAAATACAACTAGGAATGGAATTGAGGATACAATATTCCCAAGAATGTCCAATCGAGAAATTTTATTCACATGATTATACGGAAATTCAGCAAAAGAGGATAATATAAATGATATGATCCATTGGACTGCGAATATAAAAGAAATATAATAAGCATCCGTTGACGGTCTAAAAAATCCAAAACACAAAAAACACGTTAGAATGCAACATGTAAATAAAAAATGTTTTTTTGTTTTGGAATTAACAGAAATGATAATTATGGATAAGATAAATGATAGCGAAATTAAAAATGCTCCTCCACAAAATGGAAACATCGCTAATTCTAACAAACTCCAGAATATTAGAGAAATACATCCAATTATTAAAAATCTATGGTTCATTTCAATATTAAATTTCAAATTAATTTTTCATAAATATTTTGAACAATATGGATTGCAGTCCAAAGCTTTTTGTATTTCTCTTCCTTGATTTTCAATTTGTTTGCTTGTTGGTTCAATAATTTTTGTCTCAATGAGGTCAGGTAAAAGTTCTTCAAATCCCATCTTCCATCCACCTTCCGGAGTGCCTATTGCTTTAGAAGAAATCAGATAAAATCCACAATTAATATAGCAAGAAACATGATTAATTAATCTTTGCGTATTTCTATCTTTGCATCTACCTATCTTTTGCATTCCGGCTTCCGCTTCGGATAGACATTCTGCTACACATTCGACAGGTTTAATCACCTTTCCATTTTCCGAATATTTGTCAACAAATTTGTGGCACATGTCACAAGCTTTGGGTATATAGGGGTCTGATACCATTCTTCCCTCGCCATCACAACATTTAGAATCCTTGTATTTATTGTAATTATCACAATATTGGTGAGCAGCAGAGTTAACAATACGATCTCTGTCCTGTATTTGATTGATAATAGCAACAGTCAAAGCACCTTCGTATCCAGGAGCCTGAAGACCAATGATATCGTAGGAACTTAAAGGCGCCTGATAAACATATGAGTACACATTCCATCTTCTTTCGTCTATAATCGGATCTCTCGAAGTCCACCTTCCATCCACGGGATTATAGAACCGAAAGTTATAATATACCATCCCCAGCTCGGCATCATATGCCTCGCTGCTCCATTGGAGGGGATTGGTGATGTTGCCCCTTTGCGTGACTTCTCCGAAGGGGGCGTAGGAGTAGGAATTCGCGATGGTTCCGTTGCTCTTGTAGAGTTCCATCACGTTTTTGGTCAAGTCCCAGCCGTAGACAAACCAGCTGCCCGCCGTCTGGATAGCCAGCGGGCGTGTGGCGACGGGTTCCGTCGGGTCCCACAGGATGTACCACAAGGCCGGGTGCGCCGCGCGTTTCTGGTCGAGGGCTGCGATCTGCAGGTAGTCCCGGTAGTGGAACGTTCGTGTTTGGTCACGACTCCGTTTTGCGTGATGCGCTTCATGTATCTGCGACCCAGGTAGTCCGTAGCCGCATTCGATAACGGAAGCAGTTCGTTGATTTCTTGATCAATTGTTCTCTTTCGCGTTGCGAGCGGAGATTTTATCATTGCTTATGATGAATTGTTCGTCGATTTTTTGCATAAAGTAACAAACCAATATTATATCCAGCGCAGAGCCAAAGATTTATAAACCAGTCGGGATTATTTTTTCTAATTGACCAAACCAAAGGCATAAGCAGAGATATATTTATTAGAATCGCAATAGTAATTGATAACCATTTTTTTAGCATTAACTGAATAAGGATAATTATAAAAAAAACACTGCCAATTATCCAACCTAAAAAATAAATATTTAGTGGAAAAAATATGAGTTGATTATAAATAAAAAGTGATTTTTTATTCATTGCTATTAATATAATTAAAATCCCATAGGAGGAATGATATGCCCAGGGGAAATTGGTTTTTGATTTGGTTGATCCATTGGTTGTATTACAGTGCCCGATAATACTTCAAATATTCCTAAATACCAGCCTCCTTCAGGAATTCCCAACGTACCCCCATTATTCCAGTTCGTAGGATCTGGAATAAATCCAGCATGAGCATAACAGGTAAAATGAGCGACTAACCTATTGCGCTGCCTCTTGTAGCAATTACTTTCCTCTCCGTTTTGTGATTCTTGTGCTACGAGACATTTTGCGACCTCGATAACTTGTTTGGAAGTAAAACCTTGTCGAGAATACATCTGCATAAAATTTTTACAAATCGTTCGTGCTCTAGTAGGATAATCATCGTCCATTAATTGACCGAATTTACAACATTTTTTCTCAGGCTTGTATCCATCGCAAATTTCCTTAGCTATTTGGACTGGAAGAGGGTAATCTAGATTAGGGAATGGCTCTGCATCTTTTCTCCCCATGAAATCGAACTTTTGTGAACTTTTATTTTGTATATATTGATACAAATTCTTTCCTCCCTTCTCGGCAATCGGATCGCGTGCAATCCATCTTCCGTCCACGGGATTATAGAATCGGAAGTTGTAGTACACCATTCCCAATTCCGAATCGTAAAACTCGCTGCTCCATTGGAGGGGATTGGTGATGTTGCCCCTTTGCGTGACTTCGCCGAAGGGGGCGTAGGTGTAGGAATTCGCGATGGTTCCGTTGCTCTTGTAGAGTTCCATCACGTTTTTGGTCAAGTCCCAGCCGTAGACAAACCAGCTGCCCGCCGTCTGGATAGCCAGCGGACGCGTGGCGACGGGTTCCGTCGGGTCCCACAGGATGTACCATAAGGCGTTGAGCGTCGTTCGCGTGAGGTCGAGGGCCGCGATTTGCAGATAGCCCCGGTAAAGGTAGCGGTGGTTCAGGATGACGGATGTCGTGCTTTCTCCCGTTTCAGGGTCGGCGACGGTGGTTTCCACTTTTTTGAAGATCCTGCGTCCCATGTAGTCGTAGTCGCCGGTGACGGTGGTCACCGTGCCGTCCTCCGCCGTGCGGGTGAAGCGCACGGGACGGTTGAGCGCGTTGTATTCCGCCGTCCAGACGCCGGTAGCGGTCCTGATTTTCGTCTGGTTGCCGTCAGCGTCATAGGTGGGGACAAAAGGCTGTTCCCGGGGGGAGAGGGAAGAGTTGGGAATGGATTGCTCAATACTTGTGTACTGGTTGAGTTCGTTGGCCGTGTAAGCGAATTCCTCCTCTATTTCCCGCGCTGTCTTGCGGTTGCCTATGTTGTCATAGTCATAGGCGTAAGCGTCCGTGCCGAGGGTGGCCGCTGCAAGCTCGCTTCTCCCGTTGTAGCATAAAAACTGCCAGATGCTGTTTTCCGCTACTACGTGCGGCTTGCCGGGAACCCCAGCAAATCATAGTTCGCATACAGAGAACAAAATAAAGGCATTATTAAATCAATCATAAAAATAAAACCTTAGTATGAAAAAATGTAATATATATTGTATTTTTTTTGAAATAAACTATTTTTTCCATTCCTCAAAAATTGCATTCATATTACAATCATACCTTTCAAACAATTTTTTAAGATCAGAAGATTTATGATAATCGTTATTTTTTATTTTCTCCCACTGTTTTTTTACATTCTCCCAATTATTTAAGATAAATTCATCCTTATATGGAATAGAAGGAGAATTTATATTTTCGGTCATGATACCTTCTGTTATCAAATATTCCATTTGACTGCACACAGTATTAAGAAGTTGAATACTGGAATGTGTGGGTTTTTCTGCATTAATTAGTTGAAGAGTTTGCAACAAAATCTTTAGTGAAAATTTAAATCTAGTCACATAACGATCATCTTCAACAGAGAATTCTTGACGCATGTTCGTTTGTTCCTTTTCAGCAAATGAAAGATCATTTGCAGAAAAGAAAGTAAGAACAGTTAAAATAATTATTTTTGTTTCCATGATTTAATTTAAATTATTTCGGTATTGTTTACTTTAGCCTTGTTTTATTTGTTTTCTCCGTTGTTTGTCGGGCAATTTGCTGAATATCAACAACCAGATTTTTTGAAGTCTTACGGCAATATTATTCTATATAATTCCGAATTAGATTAATTTATTTCCGAAAAAACGGATAGAAAATTTGATGATTTTTTTTAAAATAATTACTAATATTTCAATAAAATTAGTAATGATAGACCATATAAGATCACCAATCATATTAATCAACAGGGAAGTGTGCTAATCCATTTCGCAACAGCCTTCCCTCCTGTTTTTAAGGCTAATTGCTTAAGTGCTGCTAAACTGGTTGGAATTAAATTCCCTGGTATGTATCCAGCGGCACATCCAATTATAGCAGATACAACAACAGAACATACATTTATTTCTGGACAATTTTTAGTTTGGCACTTCCATATTCGCCATCCTACTTGTTTATAACAACATTGGCATTTTTGAACTACGGCATCTGATACAGATCCTATAGCTGCACCTTTAAGACATGGAAGAATTATGGCCCAAGCAATATTTCCCAGCAGGTCAATATTTTTTAATGGATTGTTTTTGTATGATTTGTATAAGTTCACATCAACATCTAATTCCCCGATAGGATCCTTGCTCGTCCATCTTCCATCAAGAGGGTTATAATGGCGGTGAGTTATAATTATCTATTTATATTTATCTCCATAAGGTTGTTTTCTAAGAATATAATAAAATCTTTATTGGAAAATTTAATGTATTCTGCAAAATCTGTTCGATCCCATCCATTTTTGAAAAAATCAAATATATCCATATATTGATCACTTGGAAAGTAAACAGTTATCTTGTTTGTATCTATATTGAAAACTATATTGTCAATTTTTTTATCTGAAAATAATTTTTTTGTAAACGGAACATTATCGAACAATGTTTCTCTTGAGATTATTTTTTTGTCATTGAAATAGATTGCAATACAGGCAAATATCAATAGCCCTGAAAAAAAGACAACGGATATAATTTTCCACATAATTTTCCACATAATTTTCTATATTGTTTTCTATATTGTTTTCTATATTTTACAATCCATTCACTTTATATTCATTGCAACAGCATTCACATGTTTTTTCTGGTGGGCAATCTATCCCCTTTCTATTTGCCTTCATATCTTCTAAAGAATCCAAAGCGTGTTCGATTTCTTCAAGTTTTTTCCCTGTCTTTGAATCTACTGCTCCTTTAAATCTACCTTTTAATAAATCAACTATCTCACGTAGCACACCTAGAGAAAGAACTAAATTTGGAGATTTGCTCTCTCTCGTCGCTTTGCACATATACAAGCAATGAAACCATTTATCTGCCCCAATAATATTGGCCTCCTTGAGGGCTTTATACCCTTCAAGCAATTTTTGGATTGCTTTTAAGCTTTCTTCTGTTCCTTGCTTAATAAAAACGAGATCACTTGGATAGATACCTGTGTTTCCCCATCTATCGTATGCAGTAGCCGGATTGTTTCTCACAAATGCATACAAATTCAATTCTTCTTGTTCGGCGATGGGATCACGACTGATCCACCTTCCATCATGGGGGGTATAATGGCGGTAATTGTAGTAAACAAGCCCTAATTCCCCGTCGAACACCTCGCTGCTCCATTGAAGGGGATTGGTGATGTTGCCCCTTTGCGTGACTTCGCCGAAGGGGGC
>OJMK01001612.1_pt1 | contig 17584 bp, 15 predicted proteins | sample 1597201 | NCBI WGS metagenome assembly OJMK01 (sample SAMEA2452125, study PRJEB22498) | human gut metagenome | reverse complement strand
GAACGCCTTCGCAGGCTGCATCAAATGGCAAGCGAGCTTATTCGCAGCGAGTACCAGGGACTGTTAAAAGGAATCCGGGAAAATGATACAGAAGAAAAGAAAATGACAGACAAGGAAACGACAGAAAAGAAGGAATTGTAGAAGTTACTGAAAATGACCGAAACAGTAACAGGGGTAAATACCAAAGAGGGTATGAAGTAGGAATAAAGCGGAAATAAAACTTGACAGATAAGCGGATCCATACTATAATTTATGCCGAAAGAAAAAAGCTGAGAAAGTGTCAGTAGATATATATTTTCTTACAGAGAGAAGGAGTCACCGGCTGCGAGCTCCTTTAAGTTCAGATATATATTGAGATTCCCACTGGAGCTTCTTCTCCGAAAGACAAGTAAGAGAAGACGTACAGACGCGTTAAGTCTTAATGAGTGTCCGTTAATATTTTAATCGGAAATCAGGGTGGTACCGCGAGATGATATAATTGCCTCGTCCCTCCAGTAATCTGGAAGGGCGAGGCTTTTTTTTTGCGAAAACGAATAAAAATCGCGTAGCGTATTTTACCCGTTGCATTGTGCTATCCCCAATAAATAGAAAAGGAGAACTGCCATGAGTAATAGTATCAAAGAAACATTACAGGCGATTCTGGATGAAGCTTCTGAGAAGATTGAACAGTCAGACGCCCTGGACAAACTGAATGATGTAAGAGTAAATTTCCTTGGTAAAAAAGGACAGCTTACTTCTGTGCTGAAAAGTATGAAGGATGTAGCTCCGGAAGATCGTCCGAAAGTAGGACAGATGGTGAATGAAGCCAGGGCAAAAATTGAAACTATGATGGAGGAGACAAAAACCCGTCTGGAGAAAGAACTGCGGGAAGCAAAGATGGCAGCAGAAGTAATCGATGTCACACTGCCTGCAAAAAAAGCAAACGTTGGTCATCGTCATCCGAATACCATTGCACTGGAAGAAGTAGAGCGTATCTTTATCGGAATGGGCTATGAAGTAGTAGAAGGTCCGGAAGTAGAATATGCAGATTATAACTTTACAAAACTGAATATTCCGGAAGATCATCCAGCAAGAGATGAACAGGATACTTTCTTTATCAATGATTCTATCCTTCTTCGTTCTCAGACTTCTCCGGTACAGGCACGTACCATGGAAAAAGGCAATCTGCCGATCCGTATGATCGCACCGGGACGTGTATTCCGTTCAGACGAAGTAGATGCGACACATTCCCCGTCCTTCCATCAGATCGAAGGTCTGGTCATCGATAAAAATATTACTTTCGCAGATCTTAAAGGAACTCTTCAGGAGTTTGCACAGGAACTGTTCGGTCCTGAGACAAAGACAAAATTCAGACCGCATCACTTCCCGTTTACAGAACCAAGTGCAGAGGTAGATGTTTCCTGTTTCAAATGTGGTGGTAAAGGATGTCGTTTCTGTAAAGGTTCTGGTTGGATAGAAATCCTCGGATGTGGTACGGTACATCCAAACGTACTGAGAATGTGCGGTATCGATCCGGATGAATACACAGGATTCGCATTTGGTGTTGGCCTTGAGCGTATTGCACTTCTCAAATATGAGATCGATGATATGAGACTTCTTTATGAGAACGACGTCAGATTTTTGAAACAATTCTAGTTCAATTCAACAGAATTGAACAGCTTCCCTGATAGAATATCGGGGAATTTCCGAAATTTCTGCACAGCAGAAAGGATGAGCGAACGAAGTGAGCATTTACTTTCTGTGCAGGTTGATTAATTTAAATGAACTTTATTCGAAAGGTGGATATAAAACATGAATACATCAATGTCCTGGATTAAAATGTATGTGCCGGATCTGGATGTAACAGCCCAGGAATACACAGATGCCATGACACTGTCAGGAACAAAAGTGGAAGGCTTCGAAAAACTGGACGCAGATCTCGACAAGATCGTAATTGGACAGATTGAAAAAATAGAAAAACATCCTGATGCAGATAAACTTATCATTTGCCAGGTAAACATCGGAACAGAAACTGTACAGATCGTCACAGGTGCGCCGAATGTCAAAGAAGGAGATAAAGTACCGGTCGTTCTGGACGGCGGACGTGTTGCCGGAGGACATGACGGACAGAAGACTCCTGGTGGGATCAAAATCAAAAAAGGAAAACTCAGAGGTGTAGAATCCTTCGGTATGATGTGCTCCATCGAAGAACTTGGAAGCACAAGAGAAATGTACCCGGAAGCACCAGAATACGGTATCTATATTTTCCCGGAAGATGCGGTTGTAGGAGAGAGTGCGATCAAAGCACTCGGTCTTGATGATGTTGTGATTGAATATGAGATCACATCCAACCGTGTAGACTGCTATGGTGTGCTGGGAATCGCGAGAGAAGCAGCAGCTACTTTTGACAAGAAATTCGTTCCTCCTGTAATCAAAGAGACAGGAAATGATGAAAAAGCATCCGATTATGTCAAAGTAACCGTAGAAGATCCGGAACTTTGTCCGAGATACACAGCAAGAGTTGTCAAAAACGTCAAGATCGGACCATCCCCGAAATGGATGCAGAGATGTCTGGCTTCCAACGGAATCCGCCCGATCAACAACCTTGTTGATATCACAAACTATGTTATGGAAGAATACGGTCAGCCAATGCACGCATATGATCTGGATACTATCGAAGGAAGAGAAATTGTTGTACGTCGTGCAAAAGCCGGAGAAAAATTTGTAACACTGGATGGCCAGGAACGTGAAATGGATGATCAGGTTCTGATGATCTGTGACGGAAAGAAAGCAGTCGGCATCGCCGGGATCATGGGTGGAGAAAACTCCATGATCACTGATAATGTACACACAGTACTTTTTGAAGCAGCATGCTTCAACGGAACGAACATTCGTCTTTCTTCCAAGAGAATCGGACTTCGTACAGATGCATCCGGTAAATTTGAAAAAGGGCTTGATCCGAATAATGCAAAAGCAGCAATTGACCGTGCATGCCAGCTGATGGAAGAACTGGGAGCAGGTGAAGTTGTAGGAGGATGTGTAGATATCTGCAATGAAGTAAGAGAACCTTCCAGAGTACCATTTGAGCCGGAACGCATCAATGCACTTCTGGGAACAGATCTTACAAAAGAAGAAATGCTTGCATACCTTGCAAAAGTAGAGCTTACTCTTGATCCGGAAACAAATGAGATCGTAGCTCCTACTTTCCGCCAGGATATCCATTGCATGGCAGATGTTGCAGAGGAAGTTGCAAGATTCTTTGGATATGATAAGATTCCTACCACACTTCCGAATGGAGAAGCTACGACAGGTAAACTTCCATTCAAACTTCGTATTGAGAACGTGGCAAGAGATATTGCTGAATACTGTGGATTCTCAGAAGGAATGACATATTCTTTCGAAAGCCCGAAGGTGTTTGATAAACTTCGCATTCCAGAGAACAGTGATCTCCGTAAAGTGATCACGATCAGTAACCCGCTTGGCGAGGATTACAGCATCATGCGTACAACGACTCTGAACGGTATGCTTTCTTCTCTGGCAACAAACTATAACAGAAGAAATAAAGCAGTCCGTCTGTATGAAATCGGTAAAGTATATCTGCCAAAGGCACTTCCGCTGACAGAGCTTCCAGATGAGAGAACACACTTTACACTTGGTATGTACGGAGCAGGCGATTTCTTTGATATGAAGGGTGTGATCGAAGAATTTTTCGAAAAATCCGGAATGAAGAAAAAAGTTCACTATACACCAGACAGCAACAAAACTTATCTGCACCCGGGCAGACAGGCGAATATCAGCTATGAAGGCAAAGTAGTCGGATATCTCGGGGAAGTGCATCCACTTGTTGCGGGTAATTATGGAATCGGAGAGAGAACTTATGTTGCAGTGATTGATATTCAGGATATCCTTGAATTCTGCGGATTCAACCATAAATTTACAGGAATTGCAAAATATCCGGCAGTTACCCGTGACTTAAGTATGGTTGTTCCGAAACATATTCTTGCAGGACAGATCGAAGATGTTCTGGAGCAGAGAGGCGGCAAGATCCTGGAGTCTTATCAGCTCTTTGATATCTATGAGGGTGCTCAGATCAAACCAGGATACAAATCCATGGCTTATTCTGTTGTATTCCGTGATCATGAAAAAACTCTGGAAGAGGCTGAAATCACAGCGACCATGAAGAAAATCCTGAATGGTCTGACAGCACTGGGAATCGAGCTGAGAAGCTGATGAAATTATATATTGTGAGACACGGCGAGACCGTGTGGAACAGGCATCATAAGGTACAGGGCGTGGCGGATATCCCGCTTGCTGAAAATGGAATCCTTCTTGCAGAGAAGACAGGGGAAGCATTAAAAAATGTTTCCTTTGATCTCTGCATTACCAGTCCGCTGGTGAGAGCCAGAAAGACTGCAGAATTAATCCTTGCAAAACAGGCGCATAAAGTACCTGTAAAAGAGGATATAAGGATCCGGGAAATTAATTTCGGTGTGCTGGAAGGCGTTGTGTGCATGAACGATGCACGCGAATATCTGGATCCGCAGATGAAGAAGTTTTTTACAGATCCATGGAATTTTGACCGCCCAAAGGATGGTGAAAGTATTAGGGATGTTCTTGCACGGACAAAAGAGTTCTGGGAGGAACTCATCCATAACCCAAAACTTCAGGACAAGACGATCCTGATCGCATCTCATGGATGTGCAGTAAGGGCACTCCTTCATAATGTGTACAAAGACCATGAGGATTTCTGGCATGGTTTTGTACCCCCGAACTGCAGTGTGAATGTGGTTGAGGTGACAGACGGACAGGCCGTTCTTCTGGAAGATGATAAAGTATATGCATAAGAAACAGATGACAGGCAGTTCCTTTACAGGAGCTGTCTGTTTTTGTGTTTATGAATTCTTTGTGAAGGGCGGGTAAAGTGGAGAAAACAGCTTGTTCGCAAAAATATGATATGATATCATAAAAACAGGCAAAAATACTCTAAGGAGGTCGGCTATGAAGAAAAAAATCGTGAATGTTGTATTGTTTCTGGCTGTGCTTGCGGCAGCACTTGGAATGACTTTTTATGTAGGAAACAATGCGATGAGCGTATTGCTCTATAACTTTGTTTTTCTTGGTATTATAGCAGTGGTTTATGTCGTCGGACTGTTCGGAGGAATGTTCCGGATGAACAGACTTGCACAGTCGCTTGGAGATGCGGCACAGGAACTGGAAGATATGTTCAAGATGCCGGGAAGAGTTGCTCCGGACAAGATTGAATCCATGAACGGGATTTTCCATAACCACTATCTGGATGCGAAAATGAAGGCATTTACAGATGGGATTGCGAAGAGCCAGGAAGGAATTGTGGACATCGAGGAATATATCAATGAAGAAGACCTGGATCTTCATATCCACAAGAAACTTCTGGAAATGGCACCGGACCTTTTTACCAGTATCGGTATTCTTGGCACATTCGTGGGTCTGGTATGGGGACTCAAAGATTTTCAGCCGGCGAACTACGAAGCAATGACCAGTTCAGTTTCTTCGCTGGTAGATGGTATTAAGGTTGCGTTCCTTACTTCGATCTATGGTATTGCATTTTCTATTGTTTATACTTCGGGAATGAAGAGCGAATATTCTGCTCTTACAGAGAATCTTCAACTGTTTCTGGATAAATTCCATACATATGTGATGCCAAGTGCAGAGACAGAATCCATGAATCTTCTGGTTGCAAGTCAGAAGAATCAGACTGCTGCCATGAACCAGATGGCAGAACAGTTTTCTGTAAAAATGGCAGACAGTTTTGAAAAAGTCATTACTCCGACGTTCAAGAAGATGAATGACTCTTTGGATACACTGGTCTCTTCTGTGACGAAATGTCAGGAAGATGCAGTTAAAGAAATTCTGGATGCTTTTCTGAAAGAGATGAACACATCTTTTGAAATACAGTTCGCAGATTTTGGAAAGGCACTTACACAGCTGAAAGATGCACAGACAGATAATACCAATTATACGACAAATCTGTATCAGGCGATGAGTAAACAGCTCAGTGACGCATATGTGGAGCATGAGCAGACAATGAAAAAAATGATCGAAGAATCCACTGGTCTTCAGAAAGAATACATTACGGCTGCGAACCGTATCCTGCTGGACAACCAGACGATTCAGAAACAGCAGCAGGCAGATTATCAGCATCTTGCAGATTATCTCAAAGAAGCAGAGATGTCATCTGCCAAGTTCTGGGTTGCATGTAACCAGACCATGCAGAAATATGTTGAAGCTGCGGCACAGGGAATGGAACGTATTTCTGCGGCCGGAAAGAGCAATGCAGATGTTGCGGCTGCAAACCGTCAGGTAGTAGAAGAATTTGATCAGAAACTTCAGGAGTTTGCTCAGTATCAGAAGTTATCCTGTAAGACAATGGAACAGGTTCGTCGTCTTCTGACGGACATTTCAGCAGCGGGAAGCAGTGACCGGGTTCAGCTGACAGCAGGACGCAATTTACAGAAAGAATCACTTGAGAAGCTTCAGGAAACCATGCAGACACAGAGCGAGATGCAGCAGGAACTTCTGGAAGAAATCTCCAAAAACATCAGAGAACTTTCCAAAGGAGTTCAGAAAGGCAAATTCGGTTTGTTTAGGTAAGAGGAGAAACAGATGCGCAGAAAGAAAAAATCAGAGAACAATGGATTTAATGTCTGGCGTTCTTATTCCGATATGATGGCAGGTGTGCTTCTGCTTTTTGTGCTGATCATGTGTGTGACTCTTTTTCAGGCGCAGAAAAGCTATAATGAAAGTCTTCAGGAAAGAGATGAAAAAATCGCTCTTCAGGAAGAATACACACAGGAACTGCTGGATAAACAGAATGCGCTGGACAAAAAAGATGAGACACTGCAGAATCAGGATGCTCAGTTAAAAACCCAGGATGAAAAACTTGCAGAGCAGGAACAACAGCTTGCAGCACTCGCTGCCAAACTGAAAGAGCAGGAATCTACACTGAATGCACAGCAGTCGGCATTGGACGAAAAGACCGCGCAGTTAAAAGATCAGCAGGCGCAGATCGACCAGATCATCGGTGTGAAGGCAGACGTAATTGAGGCACTGAAAAATGAATTTTCCAAAAATAATATTAATGTAGATATTGATGCACAGACTGGCGCGCTGACACTGGAAGCAAGTGTTATGTTTGACTATGATCAGGCAGAACTGACAGATGCCGGTAAACAGGCTCTGGAGCAGATCCTTCCGATTTACTGTAAGGTACTTCTTCAGGATGATTATATGAAATATCTTGCAGAGATCATCATTGATGGATATACAGATACAGATGGTGACTACAGCTATAACCTGCAGCTTTCCCAGCAGAGATCACTGGCAGTGGCTCAGTACCTTCTTGACATTCAGGGAAACTTTCTGGATGCCACGCAGTCACAGAATCTGGAAAAATATCTCACAGTCAATGGGCATTCCATGGCAAATCCGGTTCTTGATGCAAACGGAAATGTAGATAAGGATGCTTCCAGACGAGTGGAGGTTAAATTCCGGCTGAAAGATGAAGAAATGATCGATGAACTGAATCAGCTTCTTAGCAGTAATGATGATACTACTGCGGATAACAGTGCATCTACAGATACAACGACTGCAGAAAACACGGAAAACAACTAAAAAACTGCTTGCAATGGACCAGAATGTATAGTATAATCAATACCGTTGTAAAAAAAGATGGTCCTCTGTTACAGTTCAATGTATTAAGAACATCCAGATAAGAATAGGAGAAAATAAAATGAACGACATCATTAAAAACATCGAGTCTGCTCAGTTAAAAGCAGAAGTACCGGAATTCCGTGTAGGTGACACAGTAAGAGTACACGCACTGATCAAAGAAGGAAACCGCGAAAGAATTCAGATCTTCGAGGGAACAGTTCTTAAAAGACAGGGTGGAAGCACCAGAGAAACTTTCACAGTAAGAAAGAGCTCCAATGGTGTTGGCGTAGAGAAGACATGGCCGATTCACTCCCCACACGTTGTTAAAGTAGAAGTTATCCGTCAGGGTAAAGTTCGCCGTGCTAAGCTGAACTACCTGAGAGACCGCGTTGGTAAAGCTGCTAAAGTTAAAGAACGCGTTAGATAAGAAAATTTCAAAGGTTTCAAAAGAAGGGACAATAACGACAGCTATTGTCCCTCTTTTTCCATTATGGGAGAATAATTATGGAAATAAAAAACTGGAAAGAATATCCCAAAGTACAGGAAGTAAAAGAAAAATTTGAAAATGAAAAAGTCCGCAGTTCCATGCGCTGGGTATTTCAGATCATGGTAACACTGGTGTTTGCAGCTGTTGTTGCGATCATGATGTTTCAGACAGTTACGATGCAGGAAAGCTCCATGGAACCGACGATTTCTGTCGGAGACCGTTTTTTTATAAATAGAGCAGTATATAAATTTTCTTCTCCGCAGAGGGGAGATATGATCGTATTCCGTACAAGTGCAAGTGATGATGCGGCTCTTCATATCCGACGTGTGATAGGGCTGCCGGGAGAAACAGTACAGATAACAGGAGGAAGAATCCTGATCAATGGAGAGGTATATAATGAAGGCAAAGATTTTCCAATGATAACCAATCCAGGCCTTGCTGCAACTGCGGTTACGCTTGAATCTGGAGAATACTTTGTCCTCGGAGATAACAGAAACAACAGTGAGGACAGTCGTTATGCAGACATCGGTATGGTCCGCAAGAGATATATTGTAGGTAAGATCTGGTTCACATGTTCTCCGTTTGAAAAACTGGGATTTACGAAAGGGTAGGTAATATATGAACGTACAGTGGTATCCTGGTCATATGACCAAGGCAAAAAGACAAATGCAGGAAGATCTGAAACTGATCGATCTGATTATAGAACTGGTAGATGCCAGAGTGCCTCTTTCCAGTAGAAATCCGGATATTGACCAGCTTGGACAGAATAAATCAAGACTGATTCTTCTGAACAAAGCAGATCTGGCGGATGAAAGACAAAATGAAGCATGGAAAGAATATTTTCAGAAGAGAGGTTTTCATGTTGTAAAAGTGGATTCCAGAAATGGATCTGGAATGAAGACCATTCAGAATGTTATACAGGAGGCCTGTAGGGAAAAAATTGAACGTGACCGCCGCCGTGGAATTAAAAACCGTCCAATCCGTGCAATGGTGGCTGGAATCCCGAATGTTGGAAAATCTACGTTTATTAATACATTTGCGGGAAAAGCATGTGCAAAGACCGGAAACAGACCTGGTGTGACCAAGGGAAAACAATGGATCCGCCTGAACAAAAATGTAGAGCTTCTGGACACACCTGGAATTCTCTGGCCGAAATTTGAGGATCAGCAGGTGGGAATCCGGCTGGCCTGTGTCGGTTCGATCAAAGATGATATCCTGAATATGGAAGAACTTGCACTTTGGCTGATTGAACATCTGAGAACAAATTACAGTGGGCTTCTTGAGAAGCGTTATGGGATTTCGGAGGAAGGAACGGCTGTTGAAATCCTTGGGAAAATTGCCAGAGCACGTGGATGCCTCAAAAAGGGAGAAGAACTGGATTATGTAAAGGCTTCAGGACTTCTCTTTGATGATTTCCGTGGTGGTAAGATTGGACGTGTGACTCTGGAATGGGCAGAGCAGGAGAAAAGTGAATGAAAACGATCGGTGAGATAAAAGAAGAGTTTTCAGCAGCACGGGAAGCGGACTGGGATGCTATCTGTCAGATGTATGAAACAGATCTTCGGAGCGGCGTGCAGAAACTGGTACAGCAATATCGAAAAAAACTGGATGCGCTGGAAAAAGAAAAGCTTCGTATGGAACAGATGATGCAGTTTGAACATAAATATGAGCATCTTGGATATCTCTGCGGAATTGATGAAGTGGGAAGAGGACCGCTTGCAGGGCCGGTAGTAGCCTGCGCTGTGATTCTTCCGAAAGATCACTCTATTCTGTATCTGAATGATTCCAAGAAACTGACCGCACATAAAAGAGAGGAACTGTATGATGTAATCATGCGAGAAGCAGTTGCAGTAGGACTGGGAATGGCAAGTCCGGCAAGAATTGATGAAATCAACATTCTGCAGGCAACCTATGAGGCGATGCGACAGGCGGTAAGTAAACTTGCGGTTATGCCGCAGCTTCTTCTGAATGATGCGGTTACGATTCCGGGAATTGAAATTCCGCAGGTGCCGATCATTAAGGGAGATGCCAAGAGCGCATCTATTGCGGCTGCAAGTATTGTAGCAAAAGTTACGAGAGACCGTCTGATGGTGGAATATGACAAGACTATGCCGGAATATGGTTTTGCATCTAATAAAGGGTATGGCTCTGCAGAACATATTGCGGCTCTTCAGAAATATGGACCAACACCGATCCACAGGGCAAGTTTTATTACACATTTCGTATAAATTACATAAGATACCTACACATAAATAAGAAATGAGAGAACAAATCTGAGCATTAATAAACGTAAAATAGGCAGCTGCCATGAAGAAGAGGCGGCTGCCTTTCTGAAAAAACAGGGCCTTTTTATTGTAACAAAGAATTTTCGCTGCAAAAGCGGAGAAATTGACCTGATCGTTCGAGACGGAAAATATCTGGTATTTGTAGAAGTGAAGTATCGAAGCAATAAAGAAAGCGGATATGCATCAGCAGCAGTAGATTATCGTAAACAGAAGCGTATCAGCCAGGCTGCACAGTTCTTTTTGCTGCGATATGGCTATGGAGAACCGCCGTGTCGGTTTGATGTAGTAGCGATTGACGGTGAACAGATTCAATGGATCAAAAATGCATTTGATTATTGTGGATGAATGATAAAGGAGCAGAAGATGACAGAAATCAGATGGTATGAGGAAGGAAAACCTCATATGAGGATAAAAGAAAATAAAGGGGTTACCTGGCTGAGCTATCAGGCATTTGAACAGTTTCCGGATATCGTACATGCGTTCAGTACCAGACTTGGCGGAGTAAGTCAGGGAATCTATTCTTCGATGAACCTTAGTTTTACGAGAGGGGATGAGGATGCGGCTGTTCATGAAAATTATCGCAGGCTTGCAAAGGCAGTGGGGTTTTCGGCAGAAGATATCGTGACTTCTGACCAGACACATACTGCGAATGTTCGTGTAATAACAGAAGAAGACAGAGGAAACGGCATTACGAAGCCAAGGCCGTATACGGATGTAGATGGAATGGTTACAAATGTTCCCGGACTTGTACTGGCAACATTTTATGCGGACTGCGTGCCGTTGTATTTTGTGGATCCGGTACATCGTGCAATCGGACTGTCGCATTCAGGGTGGAGAGGAACTGCTGCGAAGATCGGAAAAGTAACGGTCGAGAAAATGAATGAGGAATACGGAACAGATCCAAAAGATATTTACAGTGCGATCGGACCCTCTATCTGTCAGAAATGTTATGAAGTGAGTGAAGATGTGATTCTGGAATTTCAGAAGTCATTTGAAAAAAAGTACTGGGATTCACTGTTTTATATAAAAGAGAACGGAAAATATCAGCTGAACCTCTGGGAGGCAAACAGGCTTATTATGTTAGAAGCTGGAATAAAGGAAGAACATATTTCCATGCCGGGAATCTGCACCTGCTGTAACCCGGAGTTCCTTTTTTCGCATCGTGCATCACATGGAAAAAGAGGAAATCTGGGAGCATTTCTTGGAATACGTAGAAAATAATATATATAAAATACATTATAATAAAAGCGGGAGCTCCTGTGAAAGGAAGCTCCCGTTTTGGTTTATCGTTTATTGACTTTTTTCATCAGTTCCATAATCTTTTCGTTGTTGGAACGAACTTTTTCTACTGAAACATCATGGTTGATGATATCGATGATACTTGCAAGATATTTGCTCATGTTTGCTTCAATATAATATTCTTTTGTGAGTAGCTCCGGAAGACGGTAGTTCAGGTTTGTGGTGATGACTCTGTCAATCCAACCCTTCTCATAATATTCATCAAATTTGGCAAGTCCCTCTGTGAAAAGACCATAAGTAGTACAGATAAATACTCGTTTGGCTTTTCGTTCCTTGATCTGTTTGGCAACATCCAGCATACTTTCTCCGGATGCGATCATGTCATCAATGATAACAACATCTTTGCCCTCTACGGAATCACCGAGGAATTCGTGAGCAACGATCGGGTTTTTGCCGTTGACAACAGTGGAGTAGTCGCGGCGTTTGTAGAACATACCCATATCTACGCCAAGAATATTGGAAAAGTATACGGCTCTTGACATAGCACCTTCATCTGGGCTGATGATCATCAGATGGTCATTGTCCAGCTTGAAATCTTTGACTTCTTTTACCAGAGCTTTCAGGAACTGATAGGTCGGGAAGAAGTTGTCGAAACCATTCAGAGGAATTGCGTTCTGAACACGTGGGTCATGCGCATCAAAAGTGATGAAGTTGGAAACCCCCATATCCCTTAATTCCTGAAGCATCAGTGCGCAGTCCATGGATTCACGTTTGGTACGACGGTGCTGACGACCTTCATACAGAAATGGCATGATAACATTGATTCGATGTGCTTTGCCTGTTGCAGCAGAGATGATACGTTTCAGATCCTGAAAATGATTATCCGGGGACATGTGGTTCTCGTGTCCGCACACTTTGTAGGTAAGGCTGTAATTGGTGATATCTACCATAATAAAAAGGTCGGCACCACGAACAGATTCTTTGATGTGACCTTTGCCCTCACCGGTACCAAAACGGATGATCTCGGAATCAACCAGAAAAGATGGAAGGCTGTAACCCTGTGGAATCTGGCTTGGTTTCTTTTTGGCAACAAGTTCTTTACGGAATTTTACAAGTTTCTTGTCAACCTCATTGGCGAGATCCTGACATCCTGCAAGTGCTGCAATGCGAACAGGCGCAACAGGAGTTGATTTTTCAAGTAACTCTATATTTGGCATAATATTCCTCCTAGGTATAGTTTTCAAACTGAGTCCTAATACATTTATAACATTTGCCCTAAATCCCGTCAAGGAATTTATTGATTTTTCACTACAGAATTGTTATAGTAATGTTATCTGGGGTATTTTGCACTCTTTGGTGCAAACACAGATATGGTAAGGTTAGAAAGGATTTATATGAAGAAAAAGAAACATGTGATTTCCAGGGTTCTTCCAGGAAGTATCGGTGAGGAACTGGAACTGGAGCCGGGAGATATACTGGCAGAGATCAATCACCAGCTGGTGGAGGATGTCTTTGACTATCGTTATCTCATGAATGATGAATATATAGAACTTCTGATAGAAAAAGCCAATGGTGAACTCTGGGAACTTGAAGTTGAGAAGGATTACGATGAAGATCTTGGAATCGAATTCGAGAATGGCCTGATGGATGATTACCGTTCCTGCAGCAATCACTGTATGTTCTGCTTTATCGATCAGATGCCGCCAGGCATGAGAGAAACACTGTATTTCAAGGATGATGATTCCAGGCTTTCTTTTCTGCAGGGAAATTATGTTACACTGACGAATATGAGTCAGGAAGATATTGAACGTGTGATCAAATATCACCTTTCGCCTATCAATGTGTCTTTTCAGGCAATGAATCCGCAGCTTCGCTGCAAAATGCTGCATAATCGTTTTGCAGGAGATGCACTGAAAAAGGTAGATCAGCTTTATGAAGCGGGAATTACCATGAACGGGCAGATTGTTCTGTGCAAAGGTGTGAATGATGGAGAAGAACTGGAATACAGCCTTCAGAAAATGTCTGAATATGCACCGGTACTTCAGAGCGTATCTGTTGTTCCGGTAGGGTTGACGAAGTTCCGCAAAGGACTCTATCCACTGGAACCTTTTACAAAAGAAGATGCGAAGGCGGTTTTGGAACAGATCCATCGCTGGCAGAAGATCATGTATGAGAGATATGGTATCCACTTTATCCATGCCTCTGATGAATGGTATATTCTGGCGGGGGAGAAACTCCCGGAAGAAGATCGCTATGACGGCTATCTGCAGCTGGAAAACGGTGTGGGCATGCTGCGGCTTCTGGGTACAGAGGTTCGGCAGGCAATTGCGGAAAGAGATGGAGATGACAGGAAACTTTCGGTCACCGTTGCGACAGGAAGACTTGCAGCTCCTTATATAGCAGGATGTATGGATGTGATCAGGGAAAAATATCCGAACATCACATCAGAGGTAATTGCAATCAAAAATAACTTCTTTGGAGAGAAGATCACTGTTTCCGGACTTATTACAGGGCAGGATCTTATAGAACAGCTTTCCGGACGGAAACTGGGAGACAGGCTTCTGATTCCGTGTAACATGCTTCGAAGCGGAGAAGATGTATTTCTCGATGATATTACAATAACAGAACTTTCCGAAAAACTTGGAAAAGAAATCATAGTAGTGGATCCTGGCGGAGCGGACCTTGTTTCGGCAGTGCTGGATCCGGTTGAACATAAAAAACAGATAAGGAGACAAATGTATGAGCAAACCAGTAGTTGCAATAGTGGGAAGGCCTAATGTAGGCAAATCCACGTTATTTAATGCGCTGGCAGGTGAGATGATATCCATTGTAAAAGATACACCGGGGGTTACCCGTGACAGAATCTACGCAGATGTGACATGGCTGGATAAGTCTTTCACACTGATCGATACAGGTGGTATTGAGCCGGACAGCGGAGATATTATTTTATCACAGATGAGAGAACAGGCACAGATCGCGATCGATACTGCGGATGTCATTGTGTTTATCACAGACGTGCAGCAGGGGCTTGTTGATTCTGATGCAAAAGTGGCAGATATGCTTCGCAGAAGCCAGAAACCAGTCGTTCTTGTTGTAAATAAAGTTGACAGCGTTCAAAAATATATGATGGACGTCTATGAATTTTATAATCTTGGAATCGGAGAGCCGGTAGCAATTTCTGCGGCCAACCGTACCGGTATCGGCGATATGCTGGATGAGATCATTAGGGAATTCCCGGAAAATCTGGATGCAGAAGAAGATGACGATATCCCGAAGGTTGCAGTGGTTGGTAAACCAAACGTAGGTAAATCTTCTCTGATCAACAAACTTCTGGGCGAAGACCGAGTGATCGTTTCTGATATCGCAGGAACTACCAGAGATGCAGTCGATGCCAAAGTAAAATGGAAAGACAGGGAATACATTTTTATTGACACAGCAGGACTTCGCCGTAAAGGTAAGATCAAAGAAGAAATTGAGCGTTACAGCGTGATTCGTACCGTAACAGCAGTTGAACGGGCAGATGTGGTCGTTGTTGTGATCGATGCAACCGAAGGTGTAACCGAGCAGGATGCAAAGATCGCCGGAATCGCACATGAGCGCGGCAAGGGTGTTATCATTGCTGTCAATAAATGGGATGCAGTTGAAAAGGATGATAAAACCATCTACAAACACACCAACCGTATCCGTGAAGTGCTGGCATACATGCCTTATGCGGAGCTTGTATTTATTTCTGCAAAATCAGGTCAGAGACTTCCAAAACTTTTTGAGACCATTGATGCAGTTATTGAAAACCAGACACTTCGTATCCAGACAGGTGTACTGAATGAGATTCTGTCCGAGGCAGTGGCTATGCAGCAGCCACCGTCTGACAGAGGAAAACGTCTCAAGATTTTCTATATGACACAGGTGGGGGTTAAGCCACCTACATTTGTGATCTTTGTAAATGACAAAGAACTGATGCATTTTTCATATACAAGATATATTGAGAATAAAGTTCGCGATGCGTTTGGATTCCGCGGAACTTCTCTGAAATTTATTATCCGTGAACGCGGGGAAAAGAGCTGAGTGAAATGTTGGAACGTTTGATCTGTATTCTGATAGGCTATGTTTTTGGCCTGTTTCAGACTTCGTACATTATTGGAAAAATACACAAAACAGATATCCGTGAGCATGGAAGCGGAAATGCGGGCACAACGAATGCGCTGCGTACCTTTGGAAAAAAAGCCGGAGCAATGACACTTCTGGGAGACTGCCTGAAATGCGTGTTTGCAATTGTTGCGGTACGACTGATCTTTAAAGAAAAAAGTGCAGATATCCTGCCGCTGCTCTCTATTTATGCAGCTGCGGGATGCGTGCTTGGACATAATTTTCCGGTAACGCTTGGATTCCGCGGTGGCAAGGGGATTGCTGCATCGGTAGGATTTCTGATCGCATTTGACTGGAGACTGTTTGTTCTCTGTGCAATCGTATTTTTTGTATTATTTTTGGGTACACATTATGTTTCTTTATGTTCTCTGAGCTGTTATCTGGTGGCACTGATCGCAATGATTGTGCGTGGAGAGATGGGCGGCTATGGCATGGACAGAAGTCATACGACAGAAATGTACATAGTAATGGGATTCCTGACGGTGCTGGCTTTCTGGAGACACAGGGCAAATATTGTCCGCCTTGCAAATGGAACAGAAAACAAAGTTTTCCTTGGAAAAACAAAGAAAGGTTAAAGGTAGCGTAATATGGCAAAAATCAGTGTGTTGGGAGCCGGAAGCTGGGGAACCGCACTTTCCGTTCTTTTGAATAATAATGGGCATGAAGTGCGTCTCTGGTCCAGATTTCAGGAAGAAGTAGATACTCTGAAACAAACAAGAGAGCTTACTTCCAAACTTCCAGGGGTACATATCCCGGAGAATATTGATATTACTGCAGATGTGAAGAGCTGCGTGGAAACGGCAGAAGTGATTGTCCTTGCTGTACCGTCTCCTTATATCAGAAGCACATCGGCATTGATGGCACCCCATGTAAAAGAAGGACAGATCATTGTCAATGTTGCAAAAGGAATTGAGGAAAAGACACTGATGACCATGACAGATATCATCAGTGAGGAAATTCCTGTGGCCGGAGTCTATGTGCTTTCCGGACCAAGCCACGCAGAAGAAGTAGGAAGAGGAATTCCGACAACCTGCGTGATCAGCGGACCGAAGAGAGAGACAGCAGAATACCTTCAGGGGATTTTTATGAGCCCTGTATTTCGTGTGTATACAACACCGGATACACTTGGCGTAGAGCTGGGTGGTTCTCTGAAAAATGTCATTGCTCTTGCAGCGGGAATCGCAGATGGCCTTGGTTACGGAGATAATACAAAGGCAGCGCTTATTACCCGCGGAATTGCGGAAATTGCCAGACTGGGCGTGAAGATGGGCGGGAAGATCGAGACGTTCACAGGTTTGACGGGAATAGGAGATTTGATCGTTACGTGCGCCAGCGTCCACAGCAGAAACCGGAAAGCAGGATATCTTATCGGACAGGGAAGGTCAATGCAGGAAGCAATGGATGAAGTTCAGATGGTTGTTGAAGGCGTTTATTCGGCAAAGGCAGCGGCGAAGCTGGCAAAAAAATATGATGTTCCCATGCCGATCGTGGAAGAAGTCAATAAAGTGCTTTTTGAAGGGAAATCACCGGCGGAAGCTGTGGATGACCTGATGCTTAGAGAGTCGCGTTCCGAGCATAGAGCGCTTCAATGGGAAAAATAAAGTCATACCCCCGTTTGCGGATGCATAAATTGTATCAGCAGAACAAGGGGGTATTTTTATGGATTCATTTCAGTTATACAAAGATATGCAGACAAGAACTAACGGGGAGATTTATATCGGAGTAGTAGGACCGGTTCGGACAGGCAAGTCGACATTTA
>OJMK01001606.1_pt1 | contig 17617 bp, 16 predicted proteins | sample 1597201 | NCBI WGS metagenome assembly OJMK01 (sample SAMEA2452125, study PRJEB22498) | human gut metagenome | reverse complement strand
GCACGAAAGCATGGGGATCAAACAGGATTAGATACCCTGGTAGTCCATGCTGTAAACGATGAATGCTAGTTGTCGGCAAAAGCCGGTGACGCAGGTCTTGGCGCTGCTGTCAATAGCGGCAATGTTCTTAACGGCGTGGCAATTACGGGAGCTGCTGGTACTAAAGGTGAGGAAGCCAAAGCCTATGGTATTTATGCCGATCAGGGCGCTGTGATCGAGCTGGGTGAAAAAACAACAGGCTCCGGGATCACTATCGGCGCTCAGGCAACTAATGGAGAGACAGTCAACGAAGCCTATGCCGTTTATGCCGGCAACGGCGGCACAGTTCTGTTCCACACCGATGCAGTCTTGAATGGTGATGGCAGCGGCGGCACGGATAATGACGTAGTTACTGCTTTAGCTGACGGCACGTTGGGCTTCAGTGGTACCAGCGCTGACCGTAGCGTTACAGGCGGCGCCTTGCGTCTGACAGGCAGCAACGAGTTCAGGGTCACGACCGACCTGGCTAATAATGGGGCCGATAAGTTTACTTTTGCCAAGCTGGCAGCCGGCAGCAGCACGGAGGCCCAGTATATAACCGTCGGTTATGACAAATCCTTTGACGGCAGCAGTCTGAGCAGCATCAACGGCGATGTGACCGTTTTGACGGTAAGCGACCTGAACGGGCAGAACCTTGATAATTTTGTGGGTAAAAAGACGACCCTGGATAATCCGCTGGAACGTTTTACGGCAACACCGACTGTAGTGACAAACGGTAATGATGTCAAAATAACGCAGATAGATTTTGCTAAAAATACTGACGGCAATACCGCTTCTGAAACAGCTATGACTTTATCAGACGCGCAGATGGCAATGGGCAGTATGTGGCGCATCGAAGGCAACAACCTGATGAAACGCATGGGCGAGCTGCGCAGTGATAAAGAAGCAGCTAAGGGCGGCGTTTGGGCTCGTTACTACCGGGGCGAGCTGAGCGCCGACAGCGCTTATGACCGTAATTTCAGCCAGGATTATACAGCCTTCCAGGGCGGTATCGACAAAGTACAGGACTTTAAAGGCGGCAAGCTCTATACAGGTATCGCCGTCAACCGCATCGACAGCAACGCCGGTTATACGGCAGGCAGCGGTGACCTGAGCAGTACCGGAATAGGCCTGTATGCAAGCTGGCTGGGCAGCAAGGGCCATTATCTGGATATTATCGCCCGCGGCAGCAAGCTGACTAATGACTTTAAACTGGTCGATTTAAGCGGCAATGCCGCCAAAGCCGATTATGATACATGGGCTTACGGTATCAGCGCCGAATACGGCTACAGACAGGACCTGAACGCAGGCTGGTTCGTAGAACCGCAGGCAGAACTGAGCCTGGGACATATGGGCAGCGCCGATTACACGACCAGCAACGAAGTCAGTGTCAAACAGGACAGCGTCAACAGCGCTGTAACGCGCATAGGTATTTTGGGCGGTAAAGAATTTACTATCGGCGGCCGTCCGAGCAATGCCTATGTCAAAGCATCGCTGCTGCACGACTTCGGCGGCAATGGCGGTGCAACAGCCTATTACGGAACTGACAGCCTGGCTTTGCAGACAGGCGACCTGACGGGCACCTGGTACGAGATCGGCCTGGGCGCTAATCTGGGCATCGCCAAAAACAGCAACCTGTATTTTGACGCTTTAAAAACCTTTAACGGTACGGTTCGTACCGACTGGCAGTTCAACGCCGGGTTGAGATTTACGTTCTGAGTGAGGGTTTGAGGCACTGCTAAGTGGCAGCAATAAGTTCAGTAAAGTAAAAAATCAGCGATATGAAGTAAGTTTCATATCGCTGATTTGGTTTGTTATTTTCTGCCTATGATGTAGGCCAAAAGGCGTAACCAGTGCAGGAGCTTTGTGTATTTGCTATTGATGTCGTACCTCGTTTCTTTGTTTATTTTACAGTTCTCTGTGTTTGCTGATGATGGCCCGGCTCAGTTCGTTCAGGCAGCTGGTCAGCTTATCCAGCCTCTGCTCCATACGCAGCAGCAGATACCAGCTCAGCACCATCGGGAAACCGAAGTTGCCGACGGCGCTGAAGATCTCTTTGGTATCCATGGCGGTTAAGCCAGCACGGTAACGGTAACGACTTTGATGCGGGCTTCAACGAATTCGCTCAGCCCCAGGCCGCCGCTGGTCAGCACGCCTGCTTCGATGATCTTGGCTGCTGCTACCTGCGCTTCGGCTAAGGTAACGTCTTCACGAGGGTCGGCGATGCTCAAAGTCTTTTTTGCGCCGTCGCTTTTGGTGAAGATGAGTTCTAAAGTTTTTTCCATGTTTGTTCTCCTTTACATTAGATTTTTGTTTGAAATTTTAGGTTATTCTGCTTTGTCGAGTTCGGCTTTTTCGGTAACGTAAACGTTAACTACGGCGTGGCTCATAAGCTCGCCGATGGCTTCGGTAACTGCGAGGCATTTGGCGGCTTCGGCGTCCAGACGGACACTGCCGACAGAGGTGCTTTTGGTTTGCATGGCGCCAAGGGCGTTGGTGCCGTTTTCTACGTCCATGGAAAGTTTGAGGGAAGTAGGATTTTTGCTGACAGTCATATTTTCAGCTCCTTTCATAATTTGGTTTTGTTTTTTGTGTTTGTAACCAGAGGTTACAGTGCTTTATTTAGTTTTTACTTTTTTATTATGCAGCTTTCTTCCAGAAGCAAGCTGCGTAAAGAAGCTTGCGCACTGTGACAATTCCTGTTTAACTTCGTTCGCTGTTCGGCTTTCGGGCAACTCGGCATTGCAGTACAGAGAAAAGCTTTAGCTGCTAATCGTCAATGCCTCAAACAGTCCCTCCAGCGCTTACAGCTCACAGCGTACACAACGGAATGTGTCACAATGTGCGCTCAAAACCCTTGTACCGTACTATTCAGCTATGGATTTCATAAGCAGAGTATCGATCACCTGATGTTATTGATATTTATGAGCTATGGCAGTAAAACGTATGATACAGAGGGTTTTAAAGCGCAATCCAAATCTTAACAGCGCTGAAAGTTCTTTACTGACTTTCTTGCAAGAAAGTCTAAAAAAGTCTAAAAAAGCTAAAGAAAAATAAAAAAAGATTGAAGAAAACATTAAAAGAAAACATTAAAAGAAAACATTAAAAGAAAACATCGTGTTCTTTAAAAAGCAGCCCTTTTAAACAAGGGGCTGCTTTTTGCATACCACAGGGCCTTGCCCCTGATGACCTGCCCGCCGGGCTTCATAGCTCCGTCGCCGGGTGAATCGCGCAGATACCATAAGTCCCAGCGGGTTTCGGCGTCGCCGCTGTACGGTCCGTAGCCGTCGATAAGCGCAGCTTCACAGTGAGTAAGGATGTTCCCGCGGTCGATAGGGATATTGAGCCCCTGCGCCAGCTTGGCAACTAATTTACCTGCGGCGTCGATCTGGCGGGGAGTGGGCGGAAACTTGCCGAAATCAGTATCCCTGCCGTTATGGGGCAGCGCGCCGCAGGCACAGCAGAGAGCGATTCCGATAGCGCCGGTATTGCGCTGCCAGGTATGGCTTTTAAGCTCGGTGAGCTGCGTGCAGGTCTGGTAAACGCTGCCGTCGGCGTCGATGTTGAAATGGTAGTCGTCGTAAAGCTGGCCGTACCGCCCAGCGGTCCAGTGCAGATAGATCTGCGAGATGCGGTTGTGTCCCAGGGCGACAAGTTCGGCGAGCTTGGCTGCCGTCAGCAGCGGTGCTGATGATATTTGCATTTGCATAGTAGAGATGCTCCTTTCCTGTGAGTTTGGAGAGCAGGCCATTATTTTAACGTCCTCCGTTCAGCATTTTGATGTGCTGTGGCACCCTCTCACTCTTATATGGCTTTTTAGGCTCTGTTTTTTAACCTGCCGGCAGGAAAAATTTAAAAAGTGTAAAATTTGCTCTTCCAAGCGGCGGATAAAAATTATTTATGTAAAGGGGGTTAAAAATGACCTTGTAAAAAGCCATATAAGAGTAGGGGATATTATTACTGACGCAGTAAGCATACCGAATCTTTTAAATCTTAAAGACCTTTAGCATCTCTTAAAGCTTTTAAATCATTAAAATCTGTAAATCCTTCGTACATACTTATGATTTTGACTTGGAAGTTTTAAGTGTTAATAATGGTTTTGTATTACTGATCTGCGTTAGTATTGATACTTACACCCTAAATTCAGCGAAAGCAGGTAAAAAACATGAATGATTCTTTAGCTTCACAACAAAAATCTAAAAAGACGGGCGGCGATGTGCTGAGTGCCCGTCTTTTGTATTTGGCGCTGAAATGCCCCTTACTGCAGGGAAAATACTGCCAGACAGAGACTGTACGGCCAGTTGAGCCGCAGCCTGTCAAAACGGTGAAACCGCCGAGAAAGGACGATGCTTTAGTAGAGCTGCGTATCGTTTTGCCTTATGGTCTGCGCAAGCAGGCACAGGACGAGCATATCAACTGCAGCGCTTTGTTCCGCAGGGCGCTTAAGCGCAGTTTAACGTCACGCCGCAGTTCAGGCGCAAGGTGTGACTAGTGGATCATTTTACAGCGATCGAAAATGCGTGGCTGGAACCTCCGCAGAGTCTGGCGGAAGCCGTGTACAGCTGTGAATTGTGTAATGAGGCTGTTTGCGCCGGTGATTTTTATATCGAGCTGGATGGGCTCATTATTTGTATAGACTGTCTGGACAGCCTGACGGCGCGGGAGCTGGCAGTAGAGGTGTTGAATAATAAGATCACCGCAGCAGGGTGAGATAAGGGGATGTATTGATGACAGTTACTTGCACAGAAACAGCGGAGTGTGATAAATGGGCCGAAATAGTGGCTTTAGCGCAGCAGGGCAATAAAAAAATGCTGGGGGTGATTTTGCAGGCTTTTGATATCAAACTGCGTAAAATAGCACATACCAGCGCTTACAAAGGTTTTGCCGAGGATGGCGAACAGATCGAAAGGATCGCCGTAGTAAAGGCGCTGGAAAAATGGGGACCGCGGCAGGATTTCGAGAAGCTGCCGGCTTTTATCGTCAGTAAGTCGTATACGGCGATCAGCAGTGAATGGAAGCGCCGGCATAAGGATGAAGAAATGACCTGCCCTTATGAAATAGAAAGCGGCTGTGAATTTGCAGAGGAAGTGCTGACGGCAGATGCGGCGCAGACGACGCGTACTTATTTTGAACAGCAGCAACTGCAGCAGGATTTTGCGGAAGTTCAGGAACTGCTGGTACAGCTTTCGCCCAAACAGGAAGAATTGATCGAACTGCATTTTCTGGAAGGCTGGAGCAACGGCGAGCTGGCACAGAGGTTTGGCGTCAGTCCGGCGGCGATCAGCAAAACGATCAAAAAAGGGCTTACTAAGCTGCGGCAGTTGCTGTTTGCAGCGCATCAGGCCGAAAAACAGCGGGAAGCGGAAGAACTGATGATGTAAATAAGCTGGAATATGGATCATCAGGCGCAGGCCGGCAGGCTGTTATGGCACTGCCAGCCAGGGTGATCTGACTGGGAAATGCGTTGGACAGAGAAACCCGTAAGTGCGCCTGACCATATAAGCCAATCAGAGGCTGAAAATATTGCGAAGGATGTGCTGAAAAATGGAGAGACCTTATGAACAGATACGGCGGATGGTAAAACTGTTTGAATATAACAGGCTGAAGCTGCGGTTTAGAAATGAAGATGAACGGGCCAGGTTTATTGATGGCTGGGCAGAACGCTTCTGCGAGACGGACGATGCCGAATGGAATATTGCGGTGACTATTATGACTGCCCGCCGCCGCGAACCGAACTTCTATAATATGGAAAAAGCCCTGCGCGAAGCGCAGAGCATAAGGAGGGAACGCAGACTGCAGGATGAATGGCGAGCAAAAGACAAAGGGAGTTTACAGCAAGATCAGCGAGCAAATAATAACGCCGCAGAACAAGAACGGGAGGAAAACGAAAATAATGGAGCAAACGCCCAAATAAGCACTGCTGCCGAAACAAGCGGCGGAGCAACTACCTCCAACACCCAAAAAAGAGCCTTGCAGCTGCAAGGCTCTTATAATTTGAAAGCTACCCCTAAAACACCCGAAGAAATAGCGCAGGAAGCGCTGCTACGGTATGAGAGGAGGGGGAGAAAGTAGAATGAAATTCTAGAATTAAAATATAAAAATGCTCAATATGAATTACAGTTCATATTGAGCATTTTGTTTATATTGGTTAGCTGGTGCATTATGTTCATAATTTTTTTATAAAAGCATATCTTGAAATATTGGAGGAATCTTTTTTTTATTAGAGCCATATCTAATACTGATATTCATATCTTTTGTAGCTTCATAAATACGTGGATATAAGTTTTTTGTTTTATCTAGATTTTTGGGGTCCCTGTTTTTAGATGTTTTACCTAGAATTAGTCTTTTGATATTAATTTCTTCCCAATTGAGTGTTCCAATAGGATATATTCCATCACTTTCATCAATTTTATCATATTTTAATATACTTTTTCTTTTTTTATCATCTAAAGTATATGTTTGAGGTATTTGCATATCAAAATGTTTTATAAATTCGCTTATTTTAAATTCTCCTTTACCGCCGTTGATTTTAAAATATGCTTTAAAATTTTTATAAGCGTTGTTACCTTCAATGGTAAATTTATAACCTTTTTGGATAGGAAGTGAGAGAATGTCACCATGTATTTTTTTCATAAAAATTAACTTCCAACCTGTTTGATCGCGGGTATCAAAAATTACTGAAGAATTAATATTTTTATAGTTGTGGTCAAAGGTTCCAATTGTAACATTCAGTTTACGCATAGAAGTATAGAATATTTTTAATCCTTTTATATATCTATGATATGAAAATTCCAAAATAAAATTACTCCTTTTTAATGTTGATTATAATACAATTTTATTATAGTAAATAAATCAATTTTTGGCTACTCTTGCTTTTATATTGAAATGATTATTATAAAAGTGGTATAATGGGAAAATACATTTTATCTAATATTGGAGGGATATTAATGTTACATTATCCTTTGATGGTGTTTATTGATACAAATGTCTTTATTTCGTGTAAATACAATTTAAATGGTAATGGGTATTTTAGTATTTTGAAAAAATTTATAAAAGATGGAAAAATAAAATTACATATTGATAATATTGTGAGGCAAGAAGTGGAAAAGCATATAAAAAGCGATATTGATAATGCTTGTGGTAAATATAAAAATGCTTACAAAGAAATTCCAACTAATTTGCTTGAGATATCTGAGATAAAGTGGCCATCCAAGGAAGATTTGCAAGAAAAAGCTGTTAGTGTGTTCCAAGCTTTTTTAGAAGAGGTAAATGTTCAATATTTAGATAATAAGAAGGTTGATTTAGAAAGTATTTTAAAAGATTATTTTGAATGCAATCCACCTTTTGAAAAAAATATTCAAAAAAAATACGAATTTCCTGATGCAATAATAATATCAAAGATAAAGCAAAATTTTAATGGTATAAAGCCGTTATATATTATTAGTCAGGATGAGGGATTCAGAAAATCTTTTTCTGAAGAGGAAATTTATACTTTCGTGGGAATGAATGAGTTGTTCGATCTAATAAATAAAACTGAAGAGAAAAAAGATAACATTTATCAAAAAATTTCATTGAATATTGAGCGACCAGTAGTACATGAACAGATTGTTTCAGAAATTGAAGAAAAAATATTATCTGAGGATATTGAGATAGATGGTTTAGATTATGATCGTAAAGGGCTTGTAGAGGGATATGAATATGATGAAATAAATATAAGTAATGTAGATAATATTGAATTTAAATTGGTTTCAGTTGATGATATTAATGATAATAGTGTAGCTTTGACAATATTATGTTACGCAGATATTGAAGCAATTTGTTCATTTACAGATTATGCAAATTCAGCTTGGGATGGAGAAGAAAAACGCTATAGGTTCCTGTCTAAAGAAGAGCTTGAAGAAAATCACCATGCAGAATTTGAATGTAGTATTGAATTCAGATGGGCAGATGAAGCTGGTGAAATGAGATTTGATTTAATCAGTGTTGATTTTGATTTATCATTGGGACAATATACAAGACAATCTAGGAAATTCATTTCATATGTTGCAGATTAGTTTTAGTATTTTAAAAATACAATATTAATGTATTCTATATCTGGTTAATTATATGAAAAGAGCCGCTGAATATTCAGCGGTTCTTTTCATTATCGATCATTTTTAAAAGAAGGATATTCTTTATAGTATTCGCCTTGTAATTCACTACCATTATTTTTTTTCCTTAAACCGCCCCATTGTTTAAAGAAAAATGGAGTATTGGTTTGCTTGGCTAGATCCCTCAATTCTAATACCCAAGCTTCTGCCATAGGACGGCATTGAGGTCCAGATTCTCCACCGACGATCAGCCAGTCAATTTTGTTTAAATCTATTTCAGAAATTGATTCTAATAGTGGCTCAGCTGAAATAAATTTAATTTGTGCACCAGTTTGTTTCAAATCTTCAGCTCGTGATATAGTAGCTTTGTTTTCGATAGAAACACCCATCCATATATTGTTTGTCCATTTTATATTTTCAGATAGTTCTAAAAGACGCTTTGAACGCTTGGTCAAAACCTGAAATGTATGATGCTTAGCTTTATTCATTGTGTCAAAAATAGCAAGAATATCTTTTTTCGAGATATCTTCGTGGAAAAGATCTGACATTGAGTTTACAAAGATCATTTTAGATTTTTTCCATTCTAATGGTTTTTGAAATAAATCTCTATGTATGGTTATCTCGAACCCGTTTCTATAACGACTCATTCCCATGGCTTGTAATCTGCGTGCAAAAGTTGCTGCATAACAATGTTCGCAACCTGCAGAACATTTTGTACATCCAGTTATAGGATTCCATGTTTCCTCTGTCCATTCAATTTTTGTTGACATTTAACTTGTTACTCCTTAATGGGGAATTTTATTTGACCATCTTTGGATATTTTTACATCATAAAGTAAGTTTAATTCTTTTTTTATGTCGCGTTTATAACCATCACTGGGGAATATAGGGTGTTGATCTAAATCTGCATAAATAGTTTCAATAGAAATTATACTTTCTTTTGAGTATTTATCATAAAGATATTTTGCAATATCTTTTACATAGAAACACTCATCGTCTGTTGCAAAAGAAGGGGCACCATTTCCGAAAAGGTCAATTTCAAATAGCGTTTCATTTCCGTGTGTATTTTTTAATGATGATTTATCACCGAAGGTCTTCCAAGCAACTTTTTTAAATAATTTTATTCCTTCAATGTTGGAACAACAGTGTATTAAGTTATAAATCAAGCCATTTGTACGATTAAAAAATGGAAAAGAAGCTATATATCGTTGTCCTGAAGTTACCATGGTTCTTTGGCTAATAATTGACAAAATAATCTTATTTAACTGATTTTTATCTTTTGCAAATTTCATAAGTGAGGTAATATCTTTTTGATATGTTTCTTGATATCGTTCGACTGTTTTTTGATTTTTTGCCTGTTCCGCTCCGCGGATGGTATCAGATACCATGTGATTTATAATAACTTCTCCCCAGCAGTTTAGGAAAGGTGTTACCGCATCCCAATCAATAGCTGCTTTATAAGGATCATATAAAAGAAGTGTGTTGTATTCTTTTTGGAATCCGGTTAAGTTAAGTCCGCGCAAAAAAGAATTACAATCTTCGTTCTGATAATAAACTTCTATATTAATAAGATTTTCTCTATTGATTACCTCTTTAAGATGTTCTATTCTTGCAGGTTGCAAATCATTGAAAATTAAAATAGCGTGTTTTCCCGGGTAATCAAGTATTATTTGGTTTAAACGTTTTGCAACACGTAATGCAGTACCATCAATTATATTACCAGCTTCGTCTTTATAAACGCCACTATTTGACATGCAATCAATATAAATGATACCTTTTGATCCATTAAGACCATTTTTGCCTTTATAACCAAGTATTTTTCGTGCCCATTCATCGACATACTTTTCTATAAGTTCAAATTTTTTAATAGTATGTGGTTTTGCTTCTGTAATTATTTTGATCTGCGCATTTTGGGTCATATTGATCGTCTCCTCAAATGATTTTAATAATTGGATCCAATTTTACCATCTGTTTCGAATATATGATCAAGTTCTTCATGATTTTGAGCTTTTAGTACCTTATCACGAATCGCACCCTTTGCCAAATCTAGACGTTTAAATCTAGTTTTTCCAGAAGCGTCTTTACCCTGACGAATAAGTTGTATCCTACCAATGCGTTGTTCTTCTACTGCGTATTTGGCAAATCCTTTTGCTTTGCCAAGATTATCCTTAAAATCAGGATTGTGAGGCTCGAGAATATCAATTATATAGCCAAGAATCGGATCTCGCCTAATAATGATGAAGTCAGGATACGATGGTTTTATTTCATTGTTAATCTCGTAGGGAATACAAAGAGACCAACTACTTCTTGATGGGTTACGAATCCAACATACAAAATCTTCTGCGGCAGCTTCTTCCTCCAAAACACCTGCTTCCCAGCTGTTCAATTTAATTTTTGCAAATCCGTTTTCAGCTGCAAATAAATGATTTGTATATTCTGTACCGTTATCTTCTAAACGGACACTAAGAGTTTCGGGCAAAGTAAAGTTATGCTTACTGACAATATCAGCATTAGCAATAATGTTGCTGTACTCTTTTTTGCAACGTTCTGAAGTTGTAACCACATATTTGCGGTATTGGTCGTTTAAAGCATGAAATTTTGCCTCTGCATATCGATTTAATTTTCCTACGCATTCATCGTCTGCGGCAAATAAAATACAATCGATTTTATATTGTGATGGATTGTTTAAATTACCAAATGCACGACCGTATTTATGTGGGAATCCGTATGCTCCAAGTCTTGCATCCGCTGCACGAAGTTGGCGGTCAAGATCACTTTCAGAAGCGGTGAACAGATCTTGTGCAAGGCCATTGTCAAGTGATTCACCAAAAACATCAAAAACTCGCACGGACAGCTTAAAAGAAAGTACATTTTTTGCAAGTTCCTTATAAGTACCATTTGCGTGAAGGTCTTCGATGTATTGGCGGATCATTGCAATCACTTCTTTTTCGAGTTCTTCATTTGCACCAGCAAAGATATTACTTTGTGTCAAAATTCCTGCAAGGCTTAAAAGGGATTTTAAATAGTTGTTGATTTTTACATTTCAAACAAGATAAGTCAGATACCCTTGATTGTTGATAAATTTTATGATTGCTTCTCGATCAATCGAAAGAGAGGGCAATGGGTCTTGCACACTAGAATCAAGCGCTGTTTTGTGATATACAAATTTTGAAGATTGCGATTTTTGAGAAACAATAACTGTTTGTTCTTGCTGTAGATGAATTTCCTTTGAAGGAAATTCATCTGTTGTCGAAGTGTCCTTCTTGACAAAATTTTGCTTTGCATGAGTTGTTTCGCTATTTTCTTGAGTTGCTTCTGAGAAAAGGTTAGGCTCATACGGATTTTCAATTGGAGCTTTTTTTTGTTTAGGCGGGTGCACTGACCACTGTACATATACTTGATTTTCAAGTGACTCGCTATCAATTACAGTAGGTATTTCTCCTCCCTCTGTATTTTGTAGTTCATCTACAACCTCTTTAACTGTATTTTTGTTAAAATATGGCAAATAAAGTCGGACATCGTTTAGCGAATCGTCAACTATAATATGACACTGAAGTGGTGTTCTTATCATGCGTCCGAGAAGTTGTGCTATATAAGTTGCATCTTCAGCGCGACGGAAAGACATCATTGTTTCGGCTCTTGGACAATCCCAGCCGGTTGAAAGATTTTCTTTGAATAGCACAACACGGATACGTTTGTCCTCAGTAATTTCAGATGGATTAATGCGCGGTACATTTAATCCGTTTATAGTAATAACTCCTGTTGAACCAAAAGTATGGACAACTTCATTTTCCTTGAATTGTGTTCCAATTCGTTCCTCAATTTTTGCAATTACATCATCAAGATTGGTGTTGGAAATTGCTTTTCCGCTTCCAGCAAGGACTTGGAGAACAAGCACAGGATTTACTTGTGCATAATGTTGTTCATAAGAATATTGATACCAGTGATCGCACTTGTTCTTCCATTCATCTGTTGCAGCCTGAAGTACTGCCATTTCATTGTTTTTTTCTGGGTCATCCGGATAGGTAATAACAATACGGTCTTTCAAAAGTCCGGAAGCACGAACATCGGCCGCTGTTATAATGCATTTTTGCAAAGTTGAATTGGTGTCGCCAACAAGAGCATTAAATCTTGCCGCTGTTGCACTGATTCCAATAACAAGAGGCATAGGTGGAAGCCTAAATTCCGAACTGCCTTTCAAAAAGCGCTGCATAATGGATGTGGCTTTACCAGCTTCACTTCCCTGCATACCACGGTGTGCCTCATCAATGATAAAATATAGCCGGTCAGATTTTTCCCTGACAGTGTTTTCAAGAGTTTCCCAAATAGTATATTGACGAGTGTCTGAGTGTTTTCCAAGATTTCCTGCTTTTCCCAGTTTTTGTGTATTGAGAAAATATATATGACCATTTTCCAACATTTCCTGATCAAATGATTCATCCTCAATTGTTACACATTGCCCAAAACGAATTTTATCAGCTTTCAGGTCTATTTTCTGTTTGGATTGTTCATTAAGCGCAGGTGAATCCGATAGCCATACAAATATTGCTTCCGGTTGTTCAGCATAGTGATCTGTGCCAAAATAAATATCCTCAATCAACGATGCCATAATAATGGTTTTACCGGCGCCTGTAGGCGCTTGAAGTGAAACTACTTGAGGGGTATGTGTTCTATGATAACTACCGAGTGCTTCAGCAACTTTTACACGAAGGTCTATTGTAGCTTTTTTTTGAAACGGGAACAATTCTACCTTCATTTTAATTCCTCCCTGTATTAATTCTGAAATTATCAAGATAATTTCGATAAAGTTGATAAGTATGTTTTACATTTAAACTTTTTGCCATTCTGCAGTAACCAGCCTCATAATCCGTAATGATGTAAACCGTATCGATTTCAGGGTGATTTTTCAGTTGTACTTCTAACTCAGGGAACGCATCTTCTTCTGTTAACACAGCAAAATGGTTTTTGGGAAAAATAATTGCTTTTGGAATTTCATCTTCGTCCAGTTTAGGGCATTGACCATGCGCACCTGCTTTCATCCACAATGTCGGAAGCATTTCTTTAAATTGCATGCCAAGCGCAACGGCATTTTTATCAAGAAAACTCAGTTTAAAAAATGCAACGTTTGCCGCGAATCCGTCTGCCATTGGAATATCGCTGCCAAGGTAATTGCCTTTGAGCGGTTTACCGTTTACATCACGACCTTTTATAGAACATACTGTACGAGGCCAAGTAACATAATGGGCAATGCCAAGTTTTTCCCACTCAGGATCGCCAGGATGATACCCTTGTTTTGTTAGTATTTTGGCTTCATTGTCGGAAACTTCATTGTTTGTAACTATAATACAACGACGATTTCCACCATCTTCTGTGTTGAGAAGGTTAACTGCGTGTAGCGTCGTACCAGAACCAGCAAAGAAATCGACAATTAGGGCATTGGGTTTATTTGATACAAAGAAACGTAGGACATCATGTACCGCATATAGAGATTTTGGGAAGGTGAATCGCTTACCAATAATACTTTGAATTAACTTGCTTCCAAATTCTGTTGCATTATGCGATGAGATCCACCACTGATTACAGGGAACATATTCTTGTTCATATTCTTCATCATTGAGAATTAGAGATCCATCAACTGCTTTGCCCCTGACTTTAATCTGACCATTCTCAACTTTTTTCTGCCAGCCCTTAGAAATATAACGAATAGTGGCTTCATTTTTAGTTTGCGTACTTATTCTTGCATAACCACTTTTTTGTAACTCTAAAAACTTATCACGTGAGTATTGCCATCTGCCTTCACTTCCGTCCGCATGTATTGGAAATAATGCGATTACATTTTTCGGGTGTTTGACAGTCTTTCTATCAATGCCAATTGGAACAATAGGTCCAGCACCACAAAAGCGTTGCTTATCCAATGATATGTAAATCGGATAGAAACATCCTGGAGAAGCGCTCCTAGATGAACCAGAACCACTACGCATTAGACTGCCCCAACGAACAGATTTTGTCGTTGATGTTTTAATATTACCACGCCATTCATCTGGAAGAGATAAGGATGATACACAGGCATTTCCGAGTCTTATGAAATAAATGTATTCATTAACTCTAAAAAACTCGTTGTCACGCGCAACACCTTTTGCGTTTATCATAGTACTTACCATTTGTATCTTTGCATCTGGAAACATTTCTTCCAGTAAGCATCCAAGATGAAGGTACTCTTTTTCATCAATAGTAACAATTAGAACTGAATTTTGAGGATTTAGTAATTTTTTCGCAATTCTTAAACGTTTCTGCATCATAGAAAGCCATTTACTGTGGCGATATGTATCGGAGTCGTCGACATAATTATTATTATATTTCCAGTCTTTTGCACCTGAATTATAAGGGGGATCAATATAAATACAATCCACTTTACCAGCATAAAGGTATTCTAGCAGCTGCAAAGCATGATAGTTGTCTGCTTCTATCAGTGTGTGCCACAAATCACTATCTGGAGCATTGCAAATACTATCAATTGATTTTAGGCACGGGTAGATTGGATCACCAAATTTAGCGACGGAAACAAGTTCGTCGATCATAAATTCAGTAATTTCCATTTCTTCATGCTTTTTGCACATCGCTTTCTTTTTGTTCATTTTAAGTACTGTATACAGATTATTTATATCACCATTTTTTAGTGCAACAAGGGATCCAGTGCGGACAGGTACACCATAAAGCGGCGTGCATTCTGGAAGGTGTTCTTCAAAGACGAGCCCAAATTTTTTCTGCTTATTCATCCGGTTAATTTCATGTTGAATGCGTTCTCTAAGTTCAAAATTTTCTATTTGGTTGACTAAATCGTTAATTGCTGCCATTAGTTTATCCTTCTCTCTATAGCCGTTTGAATTTTTATTTTAATGACTAACTATATGTTAGTAAAATGTATGCTTTTACTTGTTTTATACATGAGAAATTTATTGCTGGAATATTTATCATATAAATCAATATTGTTTTATAGTATACGGTTTCACTATAGCTTTTTGGTAGTTATTTTACAGCATCTATGAATGTATGATTTTAGTATCACCATCCTAAAATCTATTCTTGTTCTAATTATTAATATATGGATTAATTATAACACAAAAGCCGCTGAATATTCAGCGGCTTTTCTAATTAAGTATATTGGTTTGGAAATGTCGAGGCAAGATAGCATCTGTTTTGGTTGTTGTGATACAAACTCTATTTAACTTGTATTTCTTTTGCTTCTAAAACGCCATCATTAGCAATCAAAAATTCTGTACCGTCTTTTCGTTCTAAATGATATTTCTTTTTTGTGATTTTTATACAAGTAACATGATTTGCATAGTCGATTTCGTAGCGACCCCTTGAGAAAGCAATATCATATGTTTTGCCGATTTCTAATTCTACTGGTAATTGCAAATGTTCGTCTCATTTCTAAAAATATTTATATACGAATATTGATTGCAGAAAAATACATCCACGATGCAAGGCTTGAATGGATATTATTTTCAACATTTGGTGGAGACGAAGAGGATCGAACTCTCGACCTTACGGATGCGAACCGTACGCTCTCCCAGCTGAGCTACGTCCCCACTACATAAAATATCTTACTCCTGCCGGCGCAAAATTACAAGTATATTTTTAGCTTTGGTGCTTGCCGCTATGTATACACGCTCGCTTATTGACAACTTTTGTCGCTGGTGCTACACTTTAAAGTAATTTCATAAGTATTTGATCGATGATGAGGATTAGTAGCTTTGCCAAGCGGACCTCAGCGAGCCGGTGACAGTGCAAGTCCGGCGTTTGGCGGCAGGGTGAATGGACCTTTAAGATACGGCTTGAGCCCGCAAGGGGGTAGACGCCGTCGGGATGCTTCGCCCGTTACCAGGGAAGGGGATATCGGCCATGGCCCGTATCTTAGCGAGCGGACCTTAATCGGTCAAGCAGGGTGGTACCGAGAAAGTTGTGTCTTTCGTCCCTACATGGGGATGAAGGGCTTTTTTTATTTGCCCGGGCTGAAGGAGGCTTATATTATGGATAAAGAAAAAAATACCAGGCTGCCGTTGGTGGACCTGATCGAAGTTAAACCAATGCAGGACGGCTACCGCTGGGTAGCGATCACGGCGATGCTGTTTGCTATCGGCATCATCCTGCACACGGTCAGCCCTAATGTGGGCGGCGTGACGCCGAACTGGACGATCGCCATGTATTCTATCGTTATCAATCTGACGAACCCGACACTGTCGCAGGCTGTGGGCATCGGTTTTATTGCGGGCATCACGCTGGTGCCGTCGTCGAAGTCGGCTTTCCCGCTGGGTAATATCGCCAGCGAGCTTTCGGGGGCGATCACCTGCTGCATCCTGGTCAAGGCGATGCTGCGCTGCGGTTTGGGCAAGTGGAAGCTGCGCCCCCTGGTGACGGGATTTTTGGCAACTATGGCCAGCGGCGGTGTGTTTACTTTCATTTTAAAGATCGTTCTGGACTTGCCGCTGCATGTCTGGCTGTATGCCATGCTGCCGGTGGTGGCGATCGTGGGCGCGCTGAACGGCATGATCACCTTTTTGCTGTTCGGGCCGGTGCGAAAGCTGTTTTTTGTGCAGGAGGACGATGAATGATGGAGAGCGTTATCAGGCTGGAAAATTTTTATTTTGCTTATAATAAATCGGAGCTGGTGCTGCAGGATATCGACCTGGAGATCAAAAAGGGTTCGTTCACGGTGGTGGCCGGCCCCAGCGGCGCGGGCAAAACTACTTTGTGCAAGGCGATGACGGGCATCGTGCCTTTTTATATGGGCGGGCGTTACAGCGGCGATGTGCAGGTGCTGGGCGAATCGACTAAAGGCCGCCGGGTGTCGGATATCGCGATGCGCGTGGGGCTGATGCTGGAGGATTACGAAAGCCAGCTGGTTTCGCTGACTGCGGGCGAGGAAGTGGCTTTCAGTTTGCTGAATCACGGTTTTGCGCCGGAGGAGGTGGCGGAGCGTACCCGTAAGGCTTTGGAGGACGTGGGTCTGCCGGGGCGCGAAAGCTATCAGCTGGACGAGCTGTCGGGCGGGCAGCGCCAGCGTTTGCTGCTGGCGGCTACTTTGGCGGTGCATCCCGAGATCATTGTGCTGGATGAGCCGGTATCGGCGATGGACCCGGACGGGGCCCATTCGCTGTATGAGCTGTTATATGCGATCCATCAGCGTTACGGCACGACGATCATCGTAGTTGAGCATCGGGTGGACTATCTGCTGCCTTATGTGACGGACATGGTAGTGCTGAAGGAGGGGCAGCTGGTAACGGCTGATACCTTTGCCGCTGCGGCGCGGACGATGTATGAGGACGAGGAGCTGCGTCCGCTGGTGCCTGCGTTATGGCAGGTGAAGCTGGGCGTCGAGCGCCGTTTCGGCATCACTTTGGGCGAGTGGCGGACTGAGGCTGAGGCGGCTGCGGAATTACAGCTGCTTGGTTTTGAAGGGGGGAACGCCTGATGCTGGAGGCTAAAGAGGTCAATTTTGCTTACCGC
>OJMK01001588.1_pt1 | contig 17771 bp, 15 predicted proteins | sample 1597201 | NCBI WGS metagenome assembly OJMK01 (sample SAMEA2452125, study PRJEB22498) | human gut metagenome | reverse complement strand
GGACACAAAACTACGGTTACATCGTGGAAACCGAGCATTACCGCTACTGCCTGCGCTGTAATCCGCCCCCTGGTGACTATAACGGGTATCTGACAGCCTATGATCTGGATGTCCAGCGGCAGAACATGGCACAGAAGGAAGTGCCTCACATGGAAATAGGGAGCATGATATGAGCATGGGAACGGCTTGTGCCAGAGGGCCTCCCGCACTGTCAGATCATTCTAAATTTTTCCGTTGACTTACGGATGGTTGTGTGGTAGTTGTTTGTGCTACCAAAAACACGAAAGGAGAAACGCACATGAGAAAGAAGATCATGACCCTGATGATGGGGGCGCTCCTGCTGCTCACGGCCTGTGGGCAGACGGGGAGCAATTCCGCATCGACGATGCTGCCAGTGGCGGCGGTGCAGAGCGCAGCACGGCCATCGCGCCCATGGAGGACAAGATGCAGGAAGATGTCGACAGACTGCCCGCTGAGGAGGGCGTCGAGGAGGTCAAGGGCGCAGATGACAAGGAAACTCCGAACCCCGCCGAGGACGCGGATACACCTTCTGCCAAGACGGAGGAAACTTCGACTACGCCCGCCGGTGAGGGACAGTCCGACGCGCCGGAGCAGCCGACTACGCCCGAACAGCCAGTGATGCCTGCACTGCAGCCGGAGCCTGCACCGAGTGAACCCGAACCTACACCTGAGCCGGTACAGGAACCGGAGCCTGCACCTACCCCCCGAACCTGAACCTGAGCCGAAACCCGAACCGGCAGACCGCTGGGCGGCTGTTAGCGCCGCCAATGCCTACGCGGTAACGCAGTACGGCGTCATCACAGACGGCAGTCTGACGCTGGACAACAGCGCCTACCGCTTCCCTGCATCGGTGGCAGCGGACGCCTCGCAGGAAGTGCTGGAGGCCAAGGCGCGGGACATGGTGGACTACACCTTCTGCCAGCTCATGATGCAGGCGGGCATGGATAGCATCGCGGACGCGGGCTTCCATTGCAACGTCTGCATCGTAGAGGATGGTGTAAGCCTGCTCATCTATGTTCTCTATGCAGGCTGAGAAAAAACAATACGCAAGACCTCTCTGGAAACAGAGAGGTCTTATCTTTTGTAGAGAAGGAAGCCATTTGAAAGCATTCAAACACATGACAGCCTTTGTGCTGGCGCTGCTCATGGCGGCAGCACTGGCGGTGACCGCCTATGCTGCCAGCGTGACGGTCAAGTACAGGGTCTACGTCTATTCTGACGAGATCACATTTCGTCAGTATGATTATAGCCAAAGCACAACGCCGTCCATTACAAATCTGACCATCTCGGCTACCAGCGGCCTCGGCAGCGGCAGCGCCCTCTACCACATGAAATATGCGGATGGCGCGGTGGCTTACTGCATCGAACCGGGTGTTCATTCCGATGACAGCGGCACCTACAAGGAGGGATCCAGTGCCAGCTGGTATAACCTGCCCGCCTCTGTGCAGAGCGGCATTGCACTGGCGATGTCCCTGGGCTATCCCAGTGCCGACTACGGCGCGGCGTCCGGCGGCCGGAACAGCAGTGCCATCATCAACGCGGAAAAGTGGGCGGCAACGCAGGCCATTGAGCTGAAGAGGAACGCAGCGGGCAGCTATACGGCCACGGTCACGGATGACAATGAAGTGCTGGGTGCCTACAATTTCGCCGCCAACAGCGGGAGCGGCATCACCTTCACACGGAAGGGCAACACCCTGACCATCACGGCGACGGCAGCGGCGGCCAAGAATCTCGACACCGAGAAAACCTACTCGGCCATCGGCAGTGCCTATGAGATCGATCCGGATCGAGCGGTGATCTGCTGGTACGACCGGACGGGACGGTATCAGGCGATGGCCGGTTACACCGGCGTGGGGCGCGACCCCGTGAAGGCGTACATTAAAATCAAAGCCGTGGAGGAGAAAGGCAGCATCACCGTCCGCAAGGTGGACGCTACGGGCGCACCTCTTGCAGGTGCGGAGCTGCTGTTGGAAACTTCCACGGACGGCAAGACGTGGACGGAGGTGGGCAGAGTGACCACTGACAAGACCGGCATCGCCAAGTGGAGCGACCTAAAGGTCGGTGTGCAGTACCGTGTGACGGAGACCAAAGTTCCCGCAGGGTACACGCTGCTGACTAAGCCGCTGTTCACGGGAACGCTGGACAGCAGGCCGATGATCATATTGACCCGGACCTTCGTCTTGGATTTGGCAAATTCCGCGTGGGCGGCGTTCTCGTTATCCTGCTCCAGCGTTTGCAGGTACTCCCGCTCGACGTGGTTGACCTTGATGGTCGGATACCCGTGGATCAGGTTGCCGATCATGACGTTGAGCTTTTCCAGCGCCATCGTATAGAGGTTTGTCCGCTTTTCCAGCGCCTGCCCCTGCACGGCCGAGGCGACGATGGGACACACGGTGGAAACGATGATGATCATGGCCAGATAAAATGACAATAAAAACCACGTTTTCGCCTCCTATGGTGAACCGTTGTCGTTTCACAGTATCGTATGTTGTATAAATCGGACGCCGCCTGCGCAAGACCCACCGGATTCGATCATAACAGAAACGGGCGCGGAAGTCCAACAGCTTCAGGAGGCGAAAACAGCTTTGCTGGATAAGGGGGCTAAGGGGGTCTGCTCCACGCTCTTTTTAACCAACTGCCTAAGATGTATTGCGCTCTTGCAGAAAAAATTAGTAATACAGCCAAAAAGACCTTGACAAACACGGACGCCTTGTGTAATATAAGGGTGCGTATATAAGTAATCAATACGCATATACGTACAGACACTACAAAAAAAGGAGAATCAAAATGAAAAAGACGCTTTCTTACATCCTTGCAATCGTAGTATGTCTTGCAACGCTTTGCGGCTGTGGCGACACACCCAGCGGTGGACAGACAACAGATGGACCCAGAGATTCCGTGATGCTGCGGAATGCCCTGGGTATGCAGACCACTGACCCCGCAGATACCAATGAGACGGATGTCCTTACTGTAAACGAGCAGATTTATGAGGGCCTTTATACTCTGGATGAGAGCGGCGGCGGATATCAGCCCTGCTTGGCAAAGCAAATCGATATCAGCGATGATGCCACAGTGTATACGATTACGCTGCAGGACGGCGTGAAGTTCCACAATGGCGAGACCCTGAAGGCCTCTGACGTGGTGTTCAGCTATCAGCACTTTATGGACAATCCCAAGTACAACAGCTATACGGACATGATCGAAAAGGTGGAGGCTTTGGACGACTCCCACGTTGTGATCACCATTGCACGTCCGTATTCCCCGATCCTTCACACGTTCTTCAAAATCAAAATTCTGAGCGAGAAGGAAGTGACCTCTCAGGGGAGCGACTTCGGCACCATTGCTAACCTGGCCGGCACGGGTCCTTATTACATGGATGCGGAGACTTATCGGCCCAACAGCGGCTGGACTTTGTATGCATTTGAAGACTACTGGCAGGGAGCACCCCAGATCAAGAAGATCGGTTATGTAGTGATCGAGGACAACTCCTCCGCAGTTATCGCACTGAAAAACGGTGATATCGACTACCTGTCGGTTCCTCTCTCCAACTGGGCGGATATCAAGGATTCTGGAAAGTTTGCGACCAATGAAATGGAGTCCAACGATATTCAGTTTATGTGCATCAACTATGAATCCAGCGAAGTCCTGAACAATGACAAGGTCCGTCAGGCGATCGTTCACGCAACCAACCGGGAAGCCATGAACATGGTTGCCACCGACGGGCTGGGCAAGGTTACGGACTTCTACATCAATCCCCATTATGCGGAGGCAGCTCCTACGGAATGTGATGTGGACCTCTCCTATAACCCGGAGCTGGCCAAGTCTCTCCTGGCGGAAGCCGGCTATCCGGACGGTGTGGATGTAGGCGAAATCCTGGTAGGTACCGGCTCCTCGGAGCCCTACGCCACGGTTCTCCAGTCGAACCTGGCTGAGGTGGGCATCACCGCGAAGATCACGACCCTTGAGTTCGGCGTGGCGGTGGACCGGATGGCGTCCCAGGACTACAACATCTGCATTGTCGGCGACAACGGCAACTATGACTTCAACAACTTCCGCCAGCAGGCTCATAGCGGCTCTGTCGGTATCTACAATGTGAGCTTTGTCGGAGACAAGTTCGACTACAAGCACATTGAAGACCTGTTTGCGCAGGGCGAGCAAATCACTGACGAAGCTGCCAGAAAGGAAATCTATACCGAGCTTTATAATGAGGTAATGGCCACCTACTGCGTGATTCCGCTCGTAGCGCCTCCGGCCTGCACCGCATGGAATCCTGATTTGAACGTCGTTAATGTTCCGACCTACTACAGAGTTGCGCAGTGGAGCTGGAACGCCTGACACTATAAAAATTATCGGATGGAGGGTGAAAGGTGTATCGCTATGTCATAAAGAGAGTACTTTTTCTAATCCCCACAATACTTGGCGTCACATTTATTATCTTCTTTGTCATGGGGCTTACACCGGGAAACCCAGGTCGAATGATCCTTGGGCCAACGGCGAAGCAAGAGGCCATTGACACGCTCAACCATGACCTGGGCTACGACCTTCCCATTGCGGAACGGTATGTCAATTACTTGAAGGATATCGTTACAGAAGGCGATTTCGGGATGTCGTACTTCAGTGGCCGGCCGGTGTTCGACGAGATCTGGCCGAGATTCCTTGTGACCATCCGGATGTCGCTGCTCATCCTGGTGATATCGGTATGCGTAGGAGTACCAGTGGGAATTTACTCTGCCGTCAGGCAGTATTCCCTCTGGGATACCGTGCCAACCATGATGGCGTTTTTCCTGGCGGCGGTGCCAAGCTTTGTGATAGGAATGGTATTGATGTACTTTTTCGCGCTGAAGATCAACATATTCCCATCCTTTGGCTTGTCTGGTCTGAAGAGCTACATTCTCCCGGTGAGCGCGGTCGCCATTTCAGAAGCGGCTGCATACCTCAGATTTACGAAATCGTCCATGCTTGAGGCGATACGGCAGGACTATGTCCGGACAGCACGCGGAAAAGGAGTTCCGGAGCGGACAGTTATCTGGAAGCACGCTATGCGAAATGCGCTTCTGCCTGTCATTACATGCGTGGGCATGCGCTTCGGAGTCCTTTTGGCTGGAATGGTGACGACAGAACGACTGTTTTCCATTCCGGGAATAGGCAGCCTTATCGTGGACAGTATCAGTAAAAAGGACGAGCCGGTCATTATTGCAGCCAGCATCTTGATCGCCTCTGCATTTACCATGCTGATGCTTTTGGTCGATATCGCGTATGCTTATGTAGACCCCAGGATACGTGCCAAATATAGCAGATTGGAGCGGTGAATATGAGTGCGATAACCGGACGAGTAAAGGGCGCCGACAGAGGAGAATTCAAAAAGACAGGGCAATTCCACGAAATCTTCAGACGCCTCCGAAAAGATCGGGGCGCGATGGTCGGACTTGTAATTCTGATCGTACTAATTCTTACCATCATATTTGCGGATGTGATCATCCCCTATCAAGCTGCCATTTCTCAGGATGTCATGAGTAACTTTGAGGCTCCATCAGCGAAGCATCTCATGGGTACGGATATGTATGGACGGGATGTTTTTGCAAGATTCGTACATGGAGCGAGGACTTCCTTGGCCATATCGCTGTTTGCTTCCATGACCTCCTGTATTTTTGGAAGCTTGCTCGGTGCGGCCGCCGGATACTTCGGCGGGAAGGTGGACATGGTGATTATGCGCAGTCTGGATATCTTTATGTCGGTGCCAGACATCCTTTTTACCATGGTCGTAGTGGCGGCGCTGGGTTCCAGCATTCCGGTCCTGATCGTGGCGATGACGCTGGCATACTTTACCAACTATGTCCGCCTGGTGCGTTCTGAGGTCCTGAACCTTTGCGAGCAGGAGTATGTGGAGGCGGCCAGAGCCGGAGGGGCCAGTTCAGCGCGTATCATTTTAAGCCATATTATCCCGAACGCTTTGGGAATCATACTGGTCAACCTCACGCTGAATGTGGCGAGTCTTGTGATTTATCAGTCTTCTCTGAGCTATATCGGACTCAGCCTTCCGCAGCCCACGCCGGAGTGGGGAAGTATGCTCTCTGAGGCCAGAGAGTTTATGCTGAAAGCTCCGCACCTGGTCTTTTTCCCGGCAGCAGCCATTGTTTTGACCGCATTTTCGGTTAACTTGCTGGGCGACGGACTTCGTGATGCGATGGACCCCAGACTGAAGAATTAGTACATGCGAATTTCAGAAGACTACATTACAAAATTTGTTAAGGAGCGCTTAATATGAAGGAGGATGTCATTCTTGCGGTAAAGGATTTAAGCGTGATTTACCAAACGGATCTTGAAACGGTTTATGCGGTGAACGGAGTTTCGTTTACGCTGGGACGAGGAGAAAGCCTCGGACTGGTCGGCGAGACGGGAGCCGGGAAGACTACGCTGGCACTTTCCATAATGCAGCTGCTTCCGGAGCGGACGGGAAAAGTGACCGGGGGAGAGATCTGGTTTGAAGGAGAAGAGCTGACGTCCCTTTCCGAACAGAAAATGCGCACGATACGCGGAAACAAGGTCGCCATGATTTTTCAGGATCCGATGACTTCCTTGAACCCCGTTCTGACGGTAGGCGAGCAGATCGCAGAAGCGCTGCTGGTGCATAATGAAGCCGGCTGGACAAAGGAAAAGATCGACCAGCACGTAGACGAAACGCTAAATATGGTAGGGATTCCGCCGGCCCGGAAACATGAGTATCCGCATCAATTCTCCGGAGGAATGAAGCAGCGGGTGGTGATCGCGATGGCGTTGTCCTGTGAGCCGGATCTGCTTATTGCAGATGAGCCGACGACGGCGCTGGATGTGACGATCCAGGCTCAGGTCCTGCTTATGATACGAGAGCTGAGGGACCGGCTGGGTACGTCTATGATCATGATCACGCATGACCTGGGCATTGTGGCGCAAACCTGCGATAACGTGGCGGTGATGTATGCGGGCGAAATCATTGAGATCGGTACGGCAGAAGACATTTTCAACGGGAAAAACCATCATCCCTATACAGAAGGGCTTTTTGGGTCAATTCCTCGTCTGAACACAAGAGTCAAACGCCTGACCCCGATCGACGGCCTGATGCCTGATCCGACGGTGTGCGAACCGGGCTGCAAATTTGCACCCCGCTGCTCAAAATGCATGGACATTTGCCGGGAGAAGAGTCCGGAGGTCCATTATGAGGGTACACACGCAATTCGTTGCCATTTGTTTCAACAGACCGGACAGATAGGAGAGTAGTGCCAATGGAAGTAAATACACCCTTGATTGAAGCAAAAGCATTAAAAAAGTATTTCAAATTGGGGGAAAACCGCTATTTGCATGCTGTTGACAATATCAACCTGCAGATCTATAAAGGCACTACGGTGGGAATTGTAGGAGAGTCAGGATGTGGAAAAAGCACATTTGGACGTACGCTTCTGCGTCTGACCGAAGCGACCAGCGGAGAGATACTCTATTGCGGAGAGAACATCCTGACGTTTGGGCGGCAGAAGATGAAGCAGATGCGCAAAAATATGCAGATCATCTTTCAAGACCCGTATGCCAGTGTAGATCCTAGAAAATCCGTGGTTGAGATTATTGCCGAATATATGCTGATCCACCACAGCTATCCTACCCGGCGGGAGATCTTTAACCGGGCAGCGCAGCTGATGGATATTGTGGGCTTGGCCAGACGGACTGCGAATTCTTATCCCCACGAATTGGACGGCGGCAGACGGCAGAGAATCGGCATCGCGCGGGCCTTATCCCTGAATCCGCAGTTTATTGTGTGCGATGAACCGGTTTCGGCGCTCGATGTTTCTATTCAGGCACAGATCCTGAATCTGTTGATGGATCTTCAGAGCGAGATGGATCTCACCTATATGTTTGTTACCCATGATCTGAGTGTAGTGAGACACATTTCGGATCATATCATGGTCATGTATTTAGGTGAGAGTCTGGAGTACGCCGAAGCGGATGAACTGTTCAACTCTCCACTTCATCCCTATACCCGTGCGTTGCTTTCTTCTATCCCCGAACCGGATATTTCCATGCGGAACAAGAAGATCTCCGTGATCAAAGGCGAGGTCGTCAGCCCGATCAACCCCAAGCCGGGCTGCCGATTCGCGCCCCGTTGTGAAAACTGCATGGAAATCTGCACACAATGCTCCCCCGAACTGAAGGAGGTGGCTCCGGGACATCTTGTCGCGTGCCACAAATACGCTTGAGACCATATGAAAATGACAAAAAGCGATGATATGCCGAAAGGAGGGACCCCATATATGCCGTCACAATATCTGCTTGACGCATATGAACCCCGGAGATATATGAGGTATTTTGAGGAAATCACGAGGATCCCGCATGATACCGAAGACGAAGCACATCTTGCAGCATACATCAGAGAAGTCGCAAAAACCGCAGGGCTGGCGTCGTATCAGGATCCGCACGGGAACGTGTTAGTGCGTATGCCTGCAACGGAGGGATATGAGAACGCCCCGGCAGTCCTCTTTCAGGGACATATGGACATGGTGTGTGTAAAGGACGAAGGCGTTGTCCATGACTTTTCCAAGGATGCGCTGGATCTGTATCTCTATCGGGACGCGGACTATGGGGTCACCCTGGCGGCACGGGGAACCAGCCTGGGAGCGGACAACGGAGTCGGTTTGGCCATGATGCTTACGCTGATGACAACGCCGGAGCTGCTGCATCCGCCGCTGGAATTCCTGTTCACCGTGGAGGAAGAGAGCGGACTATGGGGAGCCAGAAAGTTTGACTATACCCAGATCCGGGCGCGGCACATGATCAATATGGACAGCGGTGACGCTGACATGATGTGTGTGTGCAGCACAGGCGCCGTACACAATCGTTTTCACATGACCTACAAAACTGTACCGCACCGAGGCACCGTATACAGCGGGACTATCGGCGGGCTGCTGGGAGGCCATTCCGGCAACGATATTGCCAAGGGACGCGCTAATGCCATTTCACTGCTGGGCGAATTCCTGGAAAAGCTTACAGGATGTGAAAATGCTTGGCTGATAGATGCGGATGTACAAGAAAGCCAGGGCATCCCGGATCAGGCAACAGTCCGACTCTGTGTGGAGAACGGTGAAGCGGAGAAGCAGCTGCGTCAACTGGCAGATATGCTGCAGAAAAGCTGGAGAAGTGCATACCGTGCGGCAGGCGAGGACAACATTGCGCTTCGCTTGGAGCAAGTGGAAGAGGAAGCACTTGTACATGATTGTATAAGCTGCGAAGATCTCCGGAAAATTGGAGCACTTTTGCAGGGCATACCGTATGGTGTCATTGAATACGGTGGCAAGAACCAGAGCATTCCGTTTTGCACCGGATGCACATCCAGATTCTGCGTAAAGGAGAATGTCTGCCAGCTGTGGTTCAGCGTACGCTCGCTGTCGGAGGCGCTGAAATGGGATACGGAAAAAAGCGTGAAAGAACTGGCATCACAACTGGGTGCTGATGTTGAGATCCTGGATCAGTATCCGGGATGGCCGTACCGGACGGATTCTCCCATGCAAGAGCTATGCAAGAAGCTCTTCCAGGAGATGTATGGCGAGGAAATTAAAATTGAATATGGACAGGGCGGATGTGAGCCGGGAATTATAATTGATAAGCTCCCGGACATGGACGCTTTGGGGTTAGCTCCCACGTCGAGAGGAGCCCATACCACGAGAGAAAGGTTCTATATTGAGACGGTGGAGCCGACCTATCAATTGTTTGTAAGGATGCTGCGGCAAATTGCGGAAAACGGCATATAAGGACTTGTATCACGGGCACCACAAAGGCTGCGGATATTTGGATTATCTTCAAAACTTATTATATGAGGAGGGCACTTCAATGATTATCGGAATTCCCAAGGAACTCAAAGATAAAGAGACTCGTGTCGGTTTGATCCCAAAGTGGGTCCAGCAACTGGTAGCACAGGGACACACCGTCTATTTCCAAAAGGATTTGGCATTACCGGCGGGAATTTCAAACGAGGAATATATGGCTGCGGGCGCGCAGATGCTTGATACGATGGCGGAAGTATATGAAAAGTCCGATATGATCGTAAAGTTTAAGGATCTGATGCCCGGAGACCTGGAAATGCCCTTCCGGAAAGGTCAGCTTCTGTTTACCGCGTTCCATATGGCGGAGGGCACGGCGAAGCCGGAGCAGGTAAAACGACTGCGTGAGGCAGGTGTGACCTGCGTTTCCTACGAGGTTACGCGCTTCCCGGATGGCAGCAGAGCACTGACCCGCCCGATGGGTGAAATCGCCGGACGGATGGCACCGATTCTGGGAACACAGTATATTCAGAGACAGTACGGCGGCAGTGGCGTGAGTATCGTCCCGATTACCGGCGTAAAACGCGCACGGGTTGTGATTATTGGCGGCGGCCATGCGGGATTGGCTGCGGCTCAGGTTGCTGAGGGCCTTGGAGCAGAGGTCATTGTCTTTGAAAAGTCGATTGCGCGGTTGGAGTATTTGAGGACGGTCCTTCACCACACTGACCTGCGCTATATGGACAAGAAGGCATTCGCTGAAGAGGTAGCACTGGCCGATATGCTGATCAACTGTATCTACTCCTATCCGGGAATGGAAGTTCCGGTGGTGACACGGGAGATGGTCCGTAGTATGCGGAAGGGCTCTGTGATTGTGGACCTTGAGGGTGAGGGCATTATTGAAACGGCTCAGTACACGACGATCAGCAATCCGTATTTCATTGAGGAAGGGATCGTCCATGTGGGCATTACGAATATCCCGGCAATGGTGCCTGCGGCAGCCAACGAGACTTTCTCAAGGGCGATTTATCCCATGATCGAAGATACGGCAAACTACGGACTGAAAGAAGCGTGCAAAAAGAACTTCGTACTGCGTTCCGGTATCATTATGGTAGACGGAAAGATCACCCAGAAGGAAGTGGCAGACAGTCAGAAAGAGGCGTATATCCCGCTCGATCCGGATACAATGCTTTCCTAAAGAAGCAGGCTGACCTGCAAGGCGCGGGATCCGCAGGATCCTTTGCAATTGCAATTTCGACACCTTAAACATAGGAGAGGATGATAGTTTCATGCGTACTGTGTACGAGGAAATTCACAGGATCGGCATTATTCCGGTAGCAAAGCTGGATAAGCCGGAGGAGGACTCTGTTCTGGTGGCAGAAGCACTCCGGGAGGGCGGAATTCCGTTGATCGAAGTTACTTTTCGGGCAAATGGAGTCGCCACAGCCATAAGAAAAATAAAACAAGAGGTATCAAATTTCACAGTGGGCGCAGGGACAGTCCTGACCATTGAACAAGCTGAGGAAGCAATTGAAGCGGGAGCCGAGTTTATCGTTTCCCCGGGCTTGGACCCGTCTGTTGTGGAATACTGTAACCATCGGAGAATCCCAATCGTGCCTGGATGCGCGACGGCGTCGGACTGCCAAGCTGCTTACAACATGGGGCTGCAAATCGTAAAGTTTTTTCCGGCAAATATCGCGGGCGGACTGCCGGCACTTCGTGCGCTGCATACGCCATTCCAAAAGCTCCAATTTATTCCTACTGGAGGCATTACCTTAGATAATCTGGAAGAATTCAGCGCAAGTCCATTTGTATTTGCGTGCGGAGGGACATTCCTTGTGTCAGAGGAGCTTATCCGGAGCCATAATTGGACAGAGATTACGAGAAGAAGCAGACAAGCCGTTGAGCTTGTGCTAAAAGGACGAAAACATGGCTAAAATTGTTACTTTTGGAGAGCTGATGCTGAGATTGAGCCCCGTAGGCTACAACAGACTCTTCCAGACTGAATCGCTTGAAGGAAGCTTCGGCGGCGGGGAAGCAAATGTGGCAGTTTCGCTGGCCCAGATGGGGGATGATGCAGCTTTTGTGTCAAAATTCCCGCAGAATATGGTAGGCGAGGCTGCTCTGAGGAAGCTGAAGGCCTATGGGGTAAACACTTCGCATATACTCCGGGGCGGAAAGCGCATGGGAATCTATTATATGGAGAAGGGTGCGTCCCAGAGACCCAGTGTTTGCATCTACGACCGGGAGGGATCCTCCTTCCAAACGTCAAAGCCGGAGGAGTATTGCTGGAAAGAGATTATGCAGGGCGCGCAGTGGTTCCACTTTACGGGGATCACACCGGCGCTGGGCAAAGACATGGTTTCCGCCTGCCTCGATGCCTGCAAGGCTGCAAAAGAGGTCGGGGCAACAATTTCCTGCGATTTAAACTATCGCGGGAAGCTTTGGAGCCGAGAGGATGCCATGGCAGCCATGAGCGAGTTGTGCCAGTATGTGGACGTGTGTATTGGCAACGAGTCAGATGCAGCAGATGTATTCGGGGTGAAGCTGAATAACAGCCAGATTGTAAAAGGAAAGCTGGATATGGACGAATACCGGAAGCTTGCAGAGACGCTTATGGATCGCTTTCCGTTCCGAAAGGTTGCAATGACGCTGCGTGAATCAATCTCTGCCTCGGATAACGACTGGTCGGCCATGATTTACGATGGAGAGCAATGCTATTTTTCCACAAAATATCATCTTCACATGGTTGACCGGGTAGGCGGCGGCGATGCATTTGCCGGAGGTCTGATCCATTCGCTTGCAGAGGGAAGATCTCCCAAATATGCGTTGGAATTCGCCGTTGCCGCCTCAGCCTTAAAGCATTCCATCAATGGCGACTTCAACTTGGTCACACCTGCTGAAGTTGAGACATTGATGAACGGGGACGGTTCGGGCCGGGTACAGAGATAGACGATACCGAAGGCTGTCTCGCTTTCGTGGCAGCACGGTATGTCCGGAGCTGCAGCGACGCCTTGACATGTGCGACCGGATTTCACACAGAGCATCCACCCGTGAGGCGGTAGCTCTGTGTGAAATTTTTTCCGCCGGTTTTCACAATTTCCGACTGGTAGAATGGGCACATGAAATTCTTAGTGGAAACTTCGAAAACTTTGTGTTATTCTATGTAATTATAGTGAATATGTTTAGCAAGCTGCTCTGCCTGAAACCGCACAGATAAAAACTGATATGAGGTGATACTTATGCAATCGGACCACCGCTCAACAGAACGAGTTTTGGATATTTTGGAACTGCTCGCATTTCGTGACGCATCGGATGGGCTGACACTGACGGAAATATCCAATTCCCTTCAGTCCCCTAAGAGCAGCATATCACCGATCCTCCACACGATGGCTAAGAAAAAGTACTTGTCATACAAGCCGGGATCCTCTACTTATACGTTGGGAATCCGCACTTTGGAAATCGGAAACGCCTATATGCGGAAGGAGTCCTTTTTTGAACGTGCGCTGACAGAATTGCAAGAGGTTGTGGACGCATGTAATGAGACCTGCCACTTGGCAGAACTGGATGGATGCAATGTGCTTTACCTGCTTAAAGTGGACGCGCCTCAATCGATACGCATGTATTCCGCACCTGGGAAAATGCTCCCTGCAAATGCTACGGCGCTTGGGAAAGCGCTCTTGTCCGGCTATACAAGGGAGGAATTGAGCGAGATTTTTAAAGATGGCGTAAAAAAAATGACAGACAGGACCATTACGGATCTGGATGAACTATATCAGCAGATCCAGGGGGTAAAGAAGCGCGGGATCGCTTATGAACGTGAGGAAAACTCTGAGTTTATTCAATGTATTGCAACACCCCTGCTAAAGGATGGCGTACCTGTGTTTGCCTTGAGTATTGCAATCCCAACCTTCCGTTATACAGAAGAAAAAGAAAGTCAGGTGACGGAACTGCTCCTGACTGCGCGCGCAAAGCTGGAAGCGCTTCTTTTGACGAGATGAGGACAATGGCTGTCTCTTTTCGCTGGCAGGGAAATGGTCACATTTTGCGCTGTTGGAAACAATAAAAGGGTATCAAAACGAAGAAATAGAGCCACCGGGTGGAGAGCAATGCTCCCGCCCGGTGGCTCTGTAGATTCTTGGTATATGATGAGGGCCGTCAGGCAGCCTTTTCCGTCCTGCTTCCGCAGATCACAGAAAGAGGTGCAAAAGCGCAGGGAATCCTCCCTACAAATCAATGTCAGGGGTATCTCCGGAAGTGCCTTCGAGCAGCAGGCGTACTTTGCGCAGGAACGTGTCCACCTGCTCCGGGCAGCGACCAATATAGGCCTCTGGCCTCAGCAGAACGGCGAGGTCTTCTGTATGCATGGAAAAAGCCGGCTCTGCCGCCAGTTGATCCAGAAGGTCGCAGGGATCGCCTTCCTTCATCCTTGCGGAGGCCGCGTGGGAACAGCGGCGGATCACCTCGTGCAGCTCCTGACGGTTCCCGCCGCGTTTGACGGCCTCCATCAGCAGATTTTCCGTGGCGATGAAGGGGAGGTATTCCCGAACGGCCTTGCCGATGATCGCCTCATTTACAACAAGTCCGTGGGTCACATTCCTGCAGAGACGCAGGATCGCATCGGCGCAGAGGAATCCCTCCGGCATGGAGATGCGGCGGTTGGCGGAGTCATCCAGCGTGCGCTCCAGCCACTGTACGGACGCCGTCATGGAGGCGTTTACGGCGTCCGAGATCAGAAAGCGGGACAAGGAACAGATTCGCTCACTGCGCATGGGGTTTCGCTTATACGGCATGGCGGAGGAGCCAATCTGGTTTTCTTCAAAGGGCTCCTCTAGCTGCCGGTCATGCTGCAGCAGGCGAATATCGTTTGCCATCCGATAGGCACTCTGCGCAATAGAAGACAGACAATTCAGGATGCGGCTGTCCACCTTTCGGGGATATGTCTGCCCGCAGACATCAAAACACGCTGCAAATCCGAATTCCGCGCTGATCTGCCGGTTCATCTGGTCGATCTTTTCGGTATCACCATTGAATAGCTCCAGAAAACTGGCCTCGGTGCCGGTGGTCCCACGGCAGCCGAGGAATTTCATGTGTGCCAGTACGTGCTCCAGTTCCTCCAGGTCGGAAAGAAAATCCTGCATCCAGAGTGTCGCCCGTTTGCCCACGGTAACAAGCTGCGCGGGCTGATAGTGAGTATAGCCGAGGGTGGGCAGCGACTTGTATTTCTCCGCAAAGTCCGCAAGATTTTTCAGCACGTCCAGCAGTTCCTTGCGGAGATGGCGCAGACCGTTCCGATAAAGGATCAGATCCCCGTTATCGGTTACATAACAGCTTGTGGCCCCTAAATGGATCACGCCTGCGGCGCCGGGGGCCGCTTTTCCGTAGGCATAGACGTGCGCCATCACATCATGCCGTACCTCTCGCTCCCGTTGTGCGGCGCATGCAAAATCAATGTCATCTATGTGTGCTTCCAGCTCTGCGACCTGCTCTGCCGTAATGGGCAGGCCGAGATCATGCTCCGCCCGGGCCAGCGCGGTCCAGAGCCTTCGCCAGACCTGAATACGCTTTTTCTGGGAGAATAGATACAGCATCTCCTCTGATGCATACCGGGATGACAGGGGCGATTCATATTTTTCGTACATCGTGCTGCCCTTTCTCTGCTTTATTCCGCAGTGACGACCATGCTGCGCGTGGTTTTATCGATATCATGAATTGATACCGAGTACAAAGAATTTGAGAAATGCAAGTCTGTTTGTAGGGACTGTTCACTTTTTCGGCAGCAACCGGAAGGAAAAGGTGTAAGCATATTAAAACTGCCGCCATCTATTCGAAGGTATCCTACTTTTTTGAGGAAACACAAAATAATAAATAAAGACCAAGAAAAGCTGCTGAGAAAGCTTATAATTGATGCACAAAATGATAATCTACGAAATGATATGATGCACGGGAAAAACGGAAGTGTTACTTTCTATCAGGTTGAGGAATGCAGAAAAACCATATACAGACTGAATGAACAATTCCTTGCTATTGCGAACAAATGTGCTGTAAATTAAATAAGCCCCGCTTTTTGAATGAACTCCGCCTTTCAAAGCTTGGAAGAGAGATAATCTTTTGAAAGAACTCCGCTTCTCGAACACTTTATCGAGAAACGGAGCCTTTCTTACATATTTTCTCTCGACGGGCAGGGGGTCCATTTGCTATACTTAAAACAAAGATAATAATTGGGAGACACCGTGATATGAAGAAGATCCTTTTCGTTTGCCACGGCAACATCTGCCGCAGCCCGATGGCGGAGTATGTCATGAAGGACTTAGTAGAAAAAGCCGGTTTGGCAGCACAGTTCCATATAGAGTCTGCCGCAACCAGCCGCGAGGAACTCGGCAACCCCATCTATCCTCTGGCACGGCGCAAGCTGACCGAACACGGGATTGCCTGCGGCGGCCACGCTGCGCGGCAGCTCACCAAAAGCGACTACAGGGAATTCGACCTGCTCATCGGCATGGACAAAGCCAACCTCCGGAATGTGCAGCGCATCTGCGGCGGTGATTCGGATGGCAAGATACATCTGTTGCTGGACTACACCCGTCATCCCCGCGATGTAGCCGACCCGTGGTACACCGGAGATTTCGAGGAAACATGGCAGGATGTGCTGGCGGGGTGTCAGGGATTGCTGAAAGAGTTATCACAGAAACGAGGTGAACAGGATGGCACAAAATGACAAGATCCAGCTATTCGAGGACAAGCGCATCCGTACCGCATGGGACGAGGAAAAAGAAGAATGGTACTTTTCCATCGTCGATGTTGTTGCCGTGCTGACTGAGCAGCCTGATTATCAAGCGGCACGCAACTACTGGAAAGTTACCAAGAAGCGGCTTAAAGACGAAGGCAATGAAACGGTTACATCTTGTAACCAGTTGAAAATGACTGCCTCAGATGGCAAAAAGCGTCTGACCGATGTGGCCGACACGGAACAGCTTCTCCGTATCATCCAGTCTATTCCCTCGCCCAAAGCGGAACCGTTCAAGCTGTGGCTGGCGCAGGTCGGCAGAGAGCGCATTGAAGAAACCATTGACCCAGAGTTGACCATCGAGCGAGCTCTGGAAACGTACCTCAAGAAAGGCTATACTCGTGAATGGATCAACCAGCGGTTGCAGGCCATCCAAGTCCGCAAGGAACTGACGGATGAATGGGATGCCCACGGTGTACAGAAGGGCGTGGAGTACGCAATACTTACCGATGAGATCTCCCGTGCATGGTCGGGAATGTCTACACGACAATACAAGAACCTCAAGGGCTTGAAGAAAGAAAACCTCCGCGACAATATGACTACGTTGGAACTGGTGCTGAATATGCTGGCGGAGGCGACCACCACGGAGATATCCAAGCAGAAAGCTCCGGAGACATTTTCGGAAAACATTGATGTGGCGCGTGCCGGAGGGAAAGTGGCCGGTGATGCACGGAAAGCCATTGAAAGCCAAACCGGTGTCCCCGTTATTACCTCCAAGAATGCTGCCCAGCTCAATCAGGTCGTGACAGATCTGCTGGAAGGAGCTACTACGTCACCGGAGAAACAAGACAAAAAGCACTGATTCACAAACAACAAAACCTGTGGGCAATCACAACAGGAAAACCCTTGAAGCCGCAAGGCTTCGAGGGTTTTTTCTTTTCCTCGAAGCAGTTTTGGCCTTATTGGTCAACCGGCGGAAACCGTGCGCCGCAGACGCCAGATAGATGCCTGTCACGTCGGGTCCCTTGTGTCCCGGCAGGCGGGACACGGTGAAATGGGCGCCCCGAGTCTTTTCCTCCGTGCTATCATAGCGCCATGATTTCACTAACCACACTTTCCTTTTCCATGAAGGAAACCTCGAAAAACGGCCCCAACTGCGGCAGGGAGAGCGCAGTTGGAGCCGTTTTTTATGCATTCAGCTTTTCTTCCTCGTCGTGGACGAACATAATGAGAAAACTGACGGTCAG
>OJMK01001583.1_pt1 | contig 17831 bp, 16 predicted proteins | sample 1597201 | NCBI WGS metagenome assembly OJMK01 (sample SAMEA2452125, study PRJEB22498) | human gut metagenome | reverse complement strand
GGTGTCAATACCGCCGGAGGCGCACAGGGCACCGGCAATATCCTCGTGGGATTTGCCCTTTTCGGTCATCAGCACCTCAAAGCCGGGGGCCTGCGCCTGCGCCTGCTCGGTGTATCGGAAATCCGTGATGATGGCGGAAATCCCGCGCGCGACCAGCACCAGACCTTCGCCCGTGTAGCCGGAAAGGTAGAACATATTGCTGGGGTCGTAGACCACCACGCCCTCATGTTCGCCAAGACGCATGGAATCAAGAAGCCGTTTTACACGTTCAGTCAATGTAGATCCCTCACATACGGTCTTTTTGGCACATAGCCATTTTTTATTTTACCATAAACAAAACAACCGCGCTACAGTTTTTTGCATTTTGATTGGGAAAATACACGCACACAAGATTTTCGTCACTTATGGAAGAAGGACGACACGGGATTCTGTTCAAATTGAAAACCGCTTCTGTGTGTTATACTGGAATTGATTTCATGCGGCTTGATAAATGAACAGATTCTGTTAAGGAAAGGGCAGGGCACGTCCAGACTACGGAGAAGGGAGGAAAGGAAGATGAAACGCCCGCTCAGCCTGCGCGTGCGGATTCTTCTGTCGTGTCTGGCCTGCATGGTCGGGGCGATGCTGATTCAGCTCACCCTCTTCACGCGCAGCTCCTCCCAGATTATCTCAGCACAGGTGGAAACCATCAACGCCAATACCCTGGCCAATCTCGGCGACGATCTCTACGAGCGCGTCAAGGCCGTGGAGCATTTCTCCGCCACCGGTGAGCTGGACGAGAACGCCAACATCCAGTTCGGCGAGGGCGGCGCAGGCGCTTTCTCCGACGGTAAGCTGAACACCGGCACCCGCGACCTCCGCCACCGCTACATCATGGAACAGTTGGTGGCCTGCGGCGCACCGGAGAGCATCCTCACCGACGCGCTGCCACATGTAGGCACCGACAAGCTCCATATTGCCCTGCGGAACCTGCGCCAGCAGCTGCTGGACGCCGGTGCGGACATCCGCTTCGGTGCGCGGCTGGAGGGCTTCACCGCACAGGGCGGGGCCTTGACTGCCATCACCTGCCGGCAAGGCGATTCCCTTTACACCATTCCCGCCCAGCGGCTGATCCTGGCTCTGGGCCACAGCGCGCGGGACACCTTTGAGACGCTGTATGGATCCGGCCTCGCCATGGAGCCCAAGCCCTTCGCCATGGGCGTCCGCATCGAGCACCGCCAGTCGGCGGTGGACGCCGCCCGCTACCGGCAGCTGGCGGGCCATCCCGCTCTGCCGCCTGCCACCTATAAGCTGTCCTGCCACCTGCCCAACGGCCGCAGCGCCTTTTCCTTCTGCGTCTGCCCGGGCGGACAGGTGGTGGCCGCCGCCTCGGAGGAGCAGCGCGTCGTCACAAACGGTATGAGCGAGTACGCCCGTGACCGCGAGAACATCAACGGCGCCCTGCTGGTAAACGTCACACCCGCCGACTTCCCGGACGGGCACCCTCTTGCCGGCATCCGGCTTCAGCGGCAGCTGGAGGACGCCGCCTTCGCCTTGGGCGGCGGCGATTACCGCGCCCCCTGCCAGCGGGTGGGCGACTTTCTGGCGGGCCGCCCCTCCACCGGTGCAGGTACCGTGCAGCCCAGCTATCTGCCCGGCGTCACCTACACCGACCTGCGGCGCTGCCTGCCCGCCTTCATCAGCGAAACGCTGGCCCTGGCTCTGCCGGAGCTTGGCCGGAAGCTGCGGGGCTACGACGACCCCGACGCCCTGCTTACCGGCATCGAGACCCGCTCCTCATCGCCGGTACGGCTGGTGCGGGATGACCGATACGAGTCCAATATTCGCGGCATGTACCCCTGCGGCGAGGGGGCCGGCTATGCCGGCGGCATCCTCTCCGCCGCTGCTGACGGTATGCGCTGCGCCGAAAAATTACTGGAGGTATACCGATGAAAAAGCTTGCTGTACTCGGAGATTTTCTGGAGCCGCATCACCATGCGCAGATCGACAGCACCGCGGCACGCTGCGGCTTTGCCGTGGACTATTATCCCGACGGCCACGTGCCTGCGGAGCTGGCCGGACAGTACGAGGTGCTGTATGGCATGCCGGATCGCGCTGCCCTCAGGGCCTTCACCGGCCTGAAGTGGTTCTGCGGCAACTTCGCCGGTGTGGATGCCTATCTGGATGACGCCCTCTACCCTTCCCCCGACGTGATCCTGACCAACTCCTCCGGTGCCTACGGCGTCACCATCGCTGAACACCTCATCATGGTCACGCTGATGCTGCTGCGTCACGCTTCCGCCTACGTGCTGGAGGCCGCCGCCCACCGCTGGGGCCCCGTCCTGCCCATGCGTTCCATCATGGGCAGCACCATTACCGTGGTGGGCACCGGCGACATCGGCACCGAGTTTGCCCGCCGTGCCAAGGCTATGGGCGCCAAGTCCATTCGCGGCGTCCGCCGCACCATGAAGCCCGCCGACCCCGCCTTTGACAGCGTCCATACCCACGACCAGCTGGAGTCCCTCCTGCCGGACACCGATCTGCTGGTGCTGGCCCTGCCCTCCACACCGGACACCATCGGCTTCCTGTCCCGTCGGCGCATCGCCCTGCTGCCCAAGACCGCCTTCGTCATCAATGTGGGCCGCGGCAGCGCCATCGACCAGCCCGCGCTGGTGGACGCCCTGAACGCCGGGCAGTTGGCCGGCGCGGCACTGGACGTGTTCGTGCAGGAGCCCATCCCCGACGGCGACCCCATCTGGGACGCCAAGAACCTCCTGCTGACGCCTCACGTCTCCGGCCAGCTGAGCCTGGGCTATACGCGGGATAAGAATGTGGCCCTGTTCTGCGAGGATCTGGAGAATTACGCCGCCGGCCGTCCTCTGGCCCGCTACGTCGACCGCAAGATCGGCTATTGACGTACACACGATAGAAAGAGCCACCCGCAGTCGTAAGACTGCGGGTGGCTCTTTGCTCTCTCACAACCCATTGGGAGTGTTGACGCCGAAGCCCTCGCCCAGGATCTCGTAGGCGTCGCACACGATGATAAAGGCGTCGGGGTCCGCCTGCTTGACGATGGACTTGATGGCCACGATCTGAGCGCGGCTGAAGGCGCACAGGATCACGTTCTTTGCCTTGCCGCTGTATCCGCCCCGCCCCTCCAGCAGCGTCACGCCGCGGTCCAGCTCCAGCAGCTTGGCGGTGATCTCCTCATACCGTTCGGAAACGATGTAGGCCATTTTGGCGCCGTTGCCGCCGTAGACCACGCGGTCCATCACCTTGGAGATGATGAACAGTGCCACCATGGCGTACAACGCCTGGGTCAGGTCGCGGAACACCGCGGCGTAGGACACCACCACGATGGTATCGATGGCCAGGCACAGCGTACCGATGGACAGTCCCGGCAGCTTCAGCTTCAGAAGCCGCGCCGCCAGCTCCGTGCCGCCGGTGGTAGCGCTGTACCGCAGCATCAGACCGCAGCCCAGGCCCACGATGACGCCGCCGTAGACCGCCGCCAGCATGGGCTCCATGGGCCGAAATGTATACACACCGGCCAGCAGATCGATCATGCCGGAGCTCACCAGCGTGGCGTACAGCGTGGCGTACAGCCAGTGCCGCCCCACCTTGGTCCAGCTCAGGAGAAACAGCGGCAGGTTCAGCACGATAATGGCCACGCCGATGGGGATCTGAGGAATGAAGAAATTAATGATCTGCGCCACGCCGGTGAAGCCGCCCACGCTGAGGTGGTTGGGGTCGAAGCACCAGTTGAAGCCCACGGCGTACAGCGCGCAGGCCAGCGTGATCATGGCGTACTGCGCAGCGATGCTCTTGATCTTTCCGGTCATAAACAGCGTCCTTTCTTTCCTCTCATGAAAATGCATATACAGTATACTATGCAGAACGCTGTTTGTCTACTGCCGTTTATTCCACCACCGGCGGGGGAAAAATGAAAAGCGCATCCGCTTCCGCGGATGCGCTTTCGGCTGCGCTCACTTATGATGTCCCAGATGGAAGTGGTGATGGTGCTTGTGGCCCTCCCCCTCCGGCTGGGGATCGAATCCGTCCTGCCAGTTGGAAAGCAGGAAGTAGAACAGGTAGATCACCGAGCTGATGGCCCATGTGATGGGATAGGCCCAGTAGACGTAGACGATCTCGTGCCGCCACTGCATCATCACGGTGATGTAGAGAATGCGGAACACGCACCATACGCCCAGCATGATGGACATGGGCACAAAGGCCTTGCCCGCGCCGCGGCACACGCTGGCGATGGCGTGGGAGAATGCCAGCAGGCAGTAGAACAGGCAGATGATCCGTGTCTCCAGCACGCCCAGCTCAATGACCTCCGGGGTACGGGAGAACAGCCGTACCAGCCACGGCGCCGCCAGATAGGTGGCAATACCGATGAGCTCGGCGATGATAGCCGCCGCCGCGATGCCGAAGATGGCGCCCTTTCTGGCACGGGGCTTCATACCCGCGCCCAGATTCTGGCCCACATAGGTGGTGATGGCCATGGTGAAGCTGGTGACGGGCAGGAACGCGAAGCCCTCGATCTTGGAATACGCGCCGTAGGCCGCCGTGGCCATCTTGCCGAAGGAGTTGATGTTGGTCTGCACCACCACGTTGGCAAGGCCGATCACGGAGTTCTGGATACCGGCGGGCAGGCCGTAGCGCAAAATCTCCCGCAGCAGCGGGCCGTCCAACCGCAGGGCCGACAGCTTCAGCTGATAGATGGTGCCCTTCTTGGCCAGATGGATGACGCACAGCACGGCGCTGAGCGCCTGGGAGATGATGGTGGCCAGCGCCGCGGACCACACGCCCCACCGCAGCACCGCCACGAACAGCAGGTCCAGGATCACATTGGTCACGGACGAGACGATCAGGAAGTACAGGGGCCGCTTGCTGTCGCCCAGAGCGTTCATGATGCCGGTAAAGGTGTTGTACATCACACCCGCGCCCACACCGGCGAAGTAGCACCGGAAGTAGCCGATGGCATCGGGCAGCACCTCGAGATCCGTGTCCATCCACAGCAGCAGCGTAGGGGTGAACAGTACGCCGATGACGGTGAGGATCAGGCTGCTGATGAGGCCCAACAGCACGGCGGTGTGGACGGTTCGGGACACCTTGTCATAGTCCCCTGCGCCGAAATAGCGGGCGATGGCCACGCCCACGCCGCTGGCGGCGCCGGCGAAGAAGCTGATAAGCAGGAAGATCAGGGGGCCGGAGGCGCTGACGGCGGCCAGCGCGTTGTCGCCCAGGAAGTTGCTGACGATCAGAGAGTCGGCGGTGTTGTACAGCTGCTGAAACAGCTGGCTCAGGAAAACGGGAATGGCGAATCCGGCGATGAGCCGCCAGGGCACGCCGTGGGTCATGTCTTTGGTGGTGGCAGAGGCCAAGAGGGCTGCACTCCTTTCAAGATGAGGTGACAGCGGCGTTCAGAGCCGATAAATGGCCCCGACTGCCGGGGAGCGGTCGGGGTCTGGGTTGTTTGGAGATGCCGTCAGTTGGCAGGGGCAACCATGTCAACTGATGGTAAATATGCCTGATGCCATGCGGCTTTCACCGCATGGCATCGTTCAGGCTTTTATGGCGCAGTGGGAGGGATTCGAACCCTCGTGCCGCTTTTGACGACAACACGATTTCCAGTCGTGCTCGTTATGACCTCTTCGATACCACTGCAAATATTCAGTTCTGTGACGAACAGCATTACTTATTATAGCAAAAAAACTGTCCTTGTCAAGAAGTAATTCCTGCAAAACTCCGTTTTTTCGCACAGGCAGGCGGTAGAAGGGCCAAGAGCCCCTCCACCGCCTGCCGTGATCCCTCAGTGCAGCATGGATGTGACAGTCACCAGCGCCGAGTCCAGTGTATTTCCCACCCGCTGCATGGCCTTGCCCACAACGGTTTTTCTGGACTTCGGGTAGGGGCGCGCCGCCATATCCACCGCCGCGCCGGCTACCATGCCGACGCAGACGCCCCGCAGAAATGCGGTCAAGTTCATCTTTACCTCACTCCTTTTCCGTACAGCACCAGTATCTCCCGCCGCCGCGAAAAAAACACGCGGTGTTTCTTGCCAAATCGCCCCAAAGCGCGGTATAATAATATTTAATGTATTTTTATTGCGGAAAAGGAGGACCCCCGTATGTCCGTTACCGATTTGCAGCAGCGCATCCGGCAGAAAAAGACGCCCCTGGCCCTGGGCCTGCGTCCGGAGCCGGAGAAGCTCAGTCCCAAAATTCTGAAAAACTTCACCGATATGTTCGGCCCGGGCAGCATGGCGGAGGCGGAAGCCCTGCGCTATCACGGCACCACCCTGCTGGACGCGGCGGCGGAGACGCTTCCCGCCGTGATGCTCCACGGCGCCAGCTACCTGCGCTGCGGCATGATGGGCGCGGACGTGCTGTCCAACCTCATCAGCGCCGCCCACGCCAAGGGTCTGTACGTCATTCTGGGTATCGGTGCGGAGGAGCCCGCCCTGTGGCAGGGCTACGGCGCCGACGCCATCACCGTGGATCCCTACATGGGCAGCGACTGCTGCGATGCCGGCGAGCAGGCGGTGTTCGCCCTGGTGCGTACCTGCAACAAGAGCGGCGGTGAGGTGCAGCGTCTCATGGCCGGTGACCGGCCGCTGTACCTGGCGGTGGCAGATCAGATGGCCCGCCACGGTGCGTCGCTGGTGGTGGGCACTGGCTACCGGCTGGACATCCGCGATGTCCGGCGGCAGTGCCCCAAGTCCTTCCTGCTGCTGCCGGAGTGCGACGGCGAGAATGCCGTCCCCGCCTTCGACGAGTACGGCCACGGCGCCATGCTGGTGGACTTCGATCTGCAATACGCGGAGGAACCGGCGCAGGCCGTGCCTGCCGCCGCGCAGCTGCTGAAGCAGTGGGTGACAGTGGTATGACGAAGATCTATCTTATCCGCCACGCGGAGGCGGAGGGCAACCTCTATCGCATGGCTCACGGCCACTACAACGGCATGATCACCAACTACCGCGGCTATCAGCAGATCGATGCCCTGCGCCAGCGCTTTCAGGACGTGGACATTGACGCCGTGTATGCCAGCGACCTCTACCGTACCCAGATCACCTCCCGTGCCATCTGGCTGCCCAAGGCTCTGCCCCTGCATCTGGAGCCCGCCTTCCGCGAGATCCACATGGGCGTGTGGGAGAATCACACGTGGCACGAGCTGAACAAGGCATACCCCCAGGAGATGTACCACTTCAACCGCCGCGTGGACCTGTGGCACGTGGAGGACGGCGAGACGGCGCAGGACGTGCTGGACCGCTATCTCCCTGCGCTGCACCGCGTGGGCGCCGCCCACGACGGCGGCACCGCGGCGGTGTTCTCCCACGGCGCGGCCCTGCGCATCGTGCTGGGCACATTGCAGGGTGTCCCCCTGTCCGGGATCGGCGAGACGCCCCATGGCGACAACACCGCCGTCTCCCTGCTGACCTGGGACAACGGTCAGCTCCGCGTGGAGTACCGCGATGACAACAGCCACCTGACGGAGCGCGGCCTGTCCACCTTCGCCAAACAAAGCTGGTGGCGCAGCAAAAACATGGTGGACCCCGGCGAGGATTATCTGCCCCTGCCGGAGGAGCTTCTTCCGCGCTTCCATGTGCCCGACGGCGGTGAGGCCGTGGGCATCCGCAGCGGTGAGACGTTCATCGGCGCGTATCAGCTGCTGCCGGACCGCGAGCCGGACGCCGTATGGCTGGGCTGGTACTGGCTGGACCCCGCCTTCCGCGGTACGGGCCGCGGCATCGCCCCCATGGGCCAGATCATCCGCGCCGGACGCCATCGGGGCGTGGGCTTCCTGCGTCTTTCCTGCGGCGACGCGAAGCTGCGGCGGTTTTTCGCCCGTCTGGGCTTCTACCCCCTGAGCGGCGATGTGATGGAAAAGGACATCCGCCAGCAGCTGCCGCCCATCCCCCAGGCGTACCGTCCCTGAAAGGAGCTGTCCCATGACACGTGGCGAATATTTTTTACCTGTCAGCCGTGACGAGATGATCGACCGCGGCTGGTACTATTATGATTTTCTGGTGGTGACGGCGGACGGCTACATCGACCATCCCAGCTTCGGCTCCACCCTCATCGCCCGCCTGCTGGAGGCGGAGGGCTACCGCGTAGCCATTCTGGCCCAGCCGGACTGGCACTCGGCAGAGCCGTTCCGCGCCATGGGCAAGCCCCGCTACGGCGTGCTCATCGGCGGCGGCAATCTGGACTCCATGGTGGCCCACTACACGGTGGCCAAGCGCCGCCGCACCCGCGACCTGTACAGTCCCGGCGGCAAGCTGGGCTACCGTCCCGACCGCCCCACCATCGTCTATACCAACCGGGCGCGGGAGGCGTTCCCCGACACGCCCATCGTCATCGGCGGGCTGGAGGCGTCCCTGCGCCGCTTTGCCCACTATGACTACTGGCTGGACACCGTGCTGCCCAGCATCGCCGAGGATTCCGGCGCGGACATCATCAGCTTTGGCATGGGCGAGCACCAGACCGTGGAGATCGCCCGCCGCCTTGCCGCCGGGGAACCGGTGGAGAGCATCACGGACGTGGACGGCACCTGTTACATGACCGACTTCGACCATCTGCCCGAGCGCTACGTGGAGTGCGCAGGCTTTAAAAAGGTGGCGTCGGATAAGACGGCGTATGCCAAGGCCTGCCGCATCCAGATGGACAATCAGGATGTGGTCAGCGGCCAGATTATCGTGCAGAAGCAGAGCGAAAAGTATCTGGTGCAGAACATCCCCGCAAAGCCGCTGGTGCGCGGGGAGCTGGATAAGGTCTACGCCCTGCCCTACACCCGTCGGTATCATCCCATCTACGAGAGCATGGGCGGCGTGCCCGCCATCCGTGAGGTGCAGTTCTCCATCATCCAGAACCGCGGCTGCTTCGGCGGCTGCAACTTCTGCGCTCTGGCCTTCCACCAGGGCCGCATGGTCACCAGCCGCTCCATCGAATCGGTGGTAGAGGAGGCCCGTCTCCTGACGGAGGATCCCCAGTTCAAGGGCTACATCCACGACGTGGGCGGCCCCAGCGCCAACTTCCGCCACACCAGCTGCCAGAAGCAGAAGAAGTGCGGCATGTGCAAAAATCGCAGCTGCCTTGCGCCGGAGCCCTGTCCCAATCTGGACGCCGACCACTCCGAGTACACGAAGCTTCTGCGGAAGCTGCGGCAGCTCCCCGGAATAAAAAAAGTATTCGTCCGCTCCGGCATCCGCTATGACTACATGCTTCAGGACAAGAACAGGGACTTCTTCCTGGAGCTGGTGCAGCACCACATCTCCGGTCAGCTGAAGGTAGCGCCGGAGCACTGCGTCAGCTCCGTGCTGGACTACATGGGCAAGCCCCATTTCGACGTGTTCCTGAAGTTCTGGCGGCAGTATAAAAAGCTCAACGAGCAGGACGGCACGGAGCAGTATCTGGTGCCCTACCTGATGTCCAGTCACCCCGGCTGCACCCTGAACGATGCCGTGAAGCTGGCGGAGTTTCTCCACAAGAATGGCCGCACTCCCGAGCAGGTACAGGATTTTTACCCCACCCCGGGCACCCTCTCCACCTGTATGTACTATACCGGTATCGACCCGCGGGATATGTCGCCGGTGTATGTGGCCCGCGACCCAAAGGACAAGGCCATGCAGCGTGCGCTGCTCCAGTGGTCCCGCCCCGAAAAGCGTGCGTTGGTGGTGGAGGCGCTGGAGGAGGCAGGCCGCACCGACCTCATCGGCTACGGTCCCGAGTGCCTGCTGCGCCCCCGCAAGGGCGAGCCCTACGGTCAGCCTCCCGCCAAGCCGGAGAAGCCGGAGCGCCAGCCCCGCCGCCCGCGGAAGGAGGTCTCCGGCAACCGCGGCCGCCGTGGTACGCCAACAGCCCGTCAGCCGGTACAGAAGGGTAAAATGTCCGACCGGAAAAAGGCGGCATTTGCCAAAAAAAGGAAATCATGACCTGCTGGGGGCCTGCGGCAATTGCAGGCCCCCAGTCTTTTTTGGACATTTCACTGAAACTGGACCTTTTTTCGGTAAAAAAGCGGAAATGTTTGGGCAGTCCTGACGAAAAAATGCTTGTGTTATACCCGCTTTTTCATTATAATAAAAGTGAAGCGTCAAGATGGCGTCCCGCTGTGTGAAGATTCCCTTAAGGAATTGTGTGCAATAGGGCGCCGCCGTGCCGCTCATGCCGTAAAAACGACGTAGCGGCACAAAATCCGGACCGTATGTGAAGGTGATAAGAGAATGGAAAAAAAGAAGAAAACAAGGTTCATTGTAGGGTGGCTGCTGATCACGGCGGCTCTGCTGGCCGGTTCTCTCCTGGTGCCCGGGCACGGGAAGTCGGAGTCGGTGCAGGAGGCCATGCGTGACGCGGTGCTCCACGGGACCAACCGCATCAGTCTGTTTGGGCTGAAAGACGTGAACCCCGCGTACATATCCTCTTTGGTAGTGGTGGGCGTGATCCTGCTGGCGGCGCTGCTGCTGCGGCTGTTTGCGATCCCCCGCTTCAAGATGGTCCCGGGGAAGCTGCAGCTGGCCGTGGAGACCGTGGTGGGGATGTTCGACGGCATGGCCAAGGACAACAGCCCCCACCGCAACAAGTTCCTGGGTGCCTACATCTTCGGCGCCGGCGTGTATATCTTCATCGGCACGCTGTTCGAGCTGTTCGGCTTCCAAGCCATTACCACCAACGGGCACATCATTGCCCTGCCGGCCCCGCTGTCCGATGTGAACGCCGCCATCTCCCTGGGCTGCCTGTCCTACGGCGTCATTCTGGTGGGCGGCATCGTGGCCAACGGCCTCAAGGGCGCGGGCAAGGCCCTGAAGGACTTCTCCCTGCCCATCTCCATGAGCTTCCGTATGTTCGGCGCGCTGCTCAGCGGTCTGCTGGTGACGGAGCTGGTCTACTACTATGTGACACTGAGCTATGTGATCCCCGTGGTCGTGGCGGTGCTGTTCACCCTGCTCCACGCGCTGATCCAGGCCTATGTGCTCACCACCCTGACCTCCATGTTCTACGGAGAGACCACGGAGAAGCACGCGCCCAAGCCCAAGAAAGCCAAAAAAGTCAAAGCTGAAACTGTAAATAACTGACGGAGGAAAGAGAGATCATGAAGAAACTGTCCAATAAGAAGGCCATTGCCCTGCTGCTGTGCCTGGTGCTGGCACTGACCGCACTGTTCACCGTGACCGCGTTTGCCGACACCGAGCCTGCCGCCGATGCCCCTGCCCAGACGGAGCAGACCACCGACAGCAGCGTTGACAGCGCCAAGGCCATGGCGTCCGCCATCGCCATCGGCGTGGCCGCCGCCGGCGGCGCCATCGGCATGGGCATGGCCATCTCCAAGTCCGCTGAGGGCATTGCCCGCCAGCCGGAGGCTGAGGGCAAGATCCGCACCACCATGATGCTGGGCCTTGTGTTTCTGGAAACCGCCATCATCTACGCCCTGCTGGTGGTCATCCTTATCATCTTTGTGCTGTAAGGAACGGAGAGAAACGCTATGAGTAATATCCCACTGAATATTGATTGGCAGCAGATTTTGCTGCATCTGTTCAACTTCTCCATTCTGGTGGGCGGACTGTACCTGCTGCTGTTCAAGCCGGTAAAGAACTTCATGGACAAGCGCGCCAAGCACTATGCCGACATGGAGTCCGCCGCCGTGGAGCGGGAGAAGAACACCGCCGCGCTGGAGGCATCCATGCAGCAGCGTCAGGCTGCGCTGGACGCGGAGCTGGACGAGAAGCGCGCCGCTGCCGCCCGGGAGGCCGAGGCCTATGCCCATCAGCAGCGCGCCGCTGCCCATGAGCAGGCGGACAAGATCGTGGCTGCCGCCCGCGAGAACGCGGAGAACGACCGCAAAAAGATCGTGGACGAGGCCAACCGCGAGGCCGTGTCCATCGCCGAGGCCGCCATGGAGAAGCTGCTGGCGAAGGAGACTTCCCGCGCCTATGACGCGTTCGTGAACGCAGCCGAGGGGGTGGAGAAGCATGAGCACGAATGATGCCCGCCTGACCGCCAGACTGCTCAGTGCCTGCCCGCCTGACGCCGCGCAGAAGGCGAAGCTGGAGGACGTGCTGGCAAAGAGGTACGGCCGGCCGGTGGCTCTTTCGTGGCAGGAGGATAAGACCGTCTCCGGCGGCTTCCGCATCGAGATCGGCTCCGAGATCATCGACTGGACGGCGGAGGGTCGTCTGGGCCAGCTGAAGGAGCGCCTTGCCGCCCTGAAGACCGGCGGCCAGTCCGTGATCCCTCTGATCCGCGACACCGTGCGGGACTGGGTACCGGAGATCAGCGCCCGCGAGGTGGGCAGCGTCCTGTCCGTGGCGGACGGCATCGCCTACGTGGACGGTCTGGAAAACGCCGCCTACGGTGAAATTTTGCTCTTTGAGAGCGGCATCCGCGGCATGGTGCAGGAGCTGCGGGGCCACCGCATCGGCTGCATCCTGTTTGGCCGTGTAGAGGAGGTCAGCGAGGGCAGCGCCGTGTACCGCACCGGCCGTACCGCTGGCATCGGCGTGTCCGACGCCATGATCGGCCGCGTGGTGGACGCGCTGGGCGCGCCCATCGACGATGCCGGCGACATCCCCGTCGATGCCTACCGCATGATCGAAAGCCCCGCCCCCGGCATCATCGACCGCCAGCCGGTAAACACCCCCATGCAGACCGGCATTTTGTCCATCGACTCCATGTTCCCCATCGGACGGGGCCAGCGCGAGCTGATCATCGGCGACCGCCAGACCGGTAAGACGTCCATCGCCATCGACACCATCCTGAACCAGAAGGGGAAGGATATGATCTGCATCTATGTGGCCATCGGCCAGAAGGCCAGCTCCGTGGCGCAGATCGCGGAGATGCTGCGCAAGCACGACGCCATGGCGTACACCATCATCGTCTGCGCCAGCGCCGGTGAGTCCGCCTCCATGCAGTACATCGCGCCCTATGCCGGCGCGTCCATCGGCGAATACTTCATGAACAAGGGGAAGGACGTGCTCATCGTCTACGACGATCTTTCCAAGCACGCCATCGCCTACCGCGCACTGAGCCTGCTGCTGGGACGTTCTCCCGGCCGTGAGGCCTACCCCGGCGACGTGTTCTATCTGCACTCCCGTCTGCTGGAGCGCGCAGCGCGCCTCAGCGACGCACGGGGCGGCGGCAGCATGACCGCCCTGCCCATCGTGGAAACGCAGGCAGGCGACGTGTCCGCCTACATCCCCACCAATATCATCTCCATCACCGACGGCCAGATCTTTCTGGAGAGCAGCCTGTTCTTCTCCGGCCACCGCCCCGCCGTGAACGTGGGACTTTCCGTGTCCCGTGTGGGCGGCGCGGCTCAGACAAAGGCCATGAAGAAGGCGGTCGGCACGCTGCGCCTCGATCTGGCGCAGTACCGCGAGATGGAGGTCTTTACCCAGTTCTCCAGCGATCTGGATGAGGAGACCAAGAACCAGCTGGCCTACGGCCAGAGCCTGATGTACATCCTGCGTCAGGGCCGGTGCAGCCCGCTGAGTCAGGCCCAGCAGATCGTCACGCTGGTGACGGCTATGGCCCGCATCTATCAGCAGGTGCCGGTGTCCCAGGTCTGCCCGCTGCGGGACTACCTTCTGGGCGAGTTCGCCGCCGGACGCCCCCAGCTCATGCAGGAGCTGGAGCAGGGCGCGGCGCTGACCGACGAGGTGCGCCAGCAGATCGTGGACTTCGCAAAGACCGCGCTGGAGAAGTTCCGGCGCGCAGGCGGGCGGTGAGGCCATGGCCAGCACAAGTGAGATCCGCCGCCGCATCGGAAGCGTCCGGCAGACCCAGAAGATCACCCACGCCATGTACCTGATCTCCCAGGCCAAGCTGCGCAAGGCCAAGCAGGACCTGAGCAACACCCGTCCCTACTTCGACGCACTGCAGGCGGAGATCGGCCGCGTGTTCAACGCCGACGACACCGCGGAGAGCCGGTATCTCTGCGATGAGAACAGCAAGCCGCTGCCCGGCGTGGCCGCTTGCCTGCTCATCACGGCGGACAAGGGCCTTGCCGGCGCGTATAACCAGAACGCCATCCGTCAGGCCCAGCAGTTCCTGTCGGATCACGAGGGCGCGGAGCTGTATGTGGTGGGCGAGTACGGCCGCCGCTGGTTCACCCAGCGGGGCATCCCCATCGAAAAGAGCTTTCTCTACACCGCGCAGAACCCCACCCTGCGCCGTGCCCGCCAGATCGGCGAGCTGCTGCTGGAGCGGTACGACGCCGGTGCCATCAACGCTGTCCACATCATCTACACGGACATGAAAAACGGGCTGGAGGCTACGGTGCGTCAGGCACAGGTGCTGCCCCTGACGCGGGAGCACTTCTCCGCAGCCCAGGCCAGCACGGCAGGCGACCCCACCTTTGAGTATGTGCCCAGCCCCGCCGCCGTGCTGGACAACGCGGCGCGCAGCTGCCTCATCGGCTTCATTTACAGTGCGCTGGTGGACAGCTTCTGCAGCGAGCAGTCCGCCCGTATGACCGCCATGAACGCGGCGGACCAGAACGCGGAGGACCTGCTGAAGGACCTGTCCGTGCAGTACAATCGGGCGCGTCAGGCCGCCATCACCCAGGAGATCACCGAGGTCTCCGCCGGTGAGCGCGCCCAGCGCAGCAAGAAAGAAAAGGAGGGCTGACCTCAATGAAACAAGGAACCATCACGGGCATTTCCGGCCCCGTGATCGACGTATGCTTCCCCGAGGGGAGCCTGCCCGCCATCAATGAAGCGCTGACCGTGGAGGCAAACGGTACGCGCTACACCATGGAGGTGGAGCAGCATCTGGAGAACAAGACGGTGCGCTGCGTCATGATGGCCGGCAGCGACGGCCTCAGCCGCGGGCTCACTGTCACCGCCACCGGTCACGGCATCTCCGTGCCGGTGGGCGAAGCCACGCTGGGCCGCATGTTCAACGTACTGGGCGACCCCATCGACGGTGAAGCGCCGGTCAGCGCCGACGCGCCCCGCTGGGAGATCCACCGCCCCGCCCCCGGCTTTGCCCAGCAGATGCCCGCCGCCGACATTCTGGAAACGGGCATCAAGGTCATCGACCTCATCGAGCCATACCCCAAGGGCGGCAAGATCGGCCTGTTCGGCGGCGCCGGCGTGGGCAAGACCGTCCTGATCCAGGAGCTGATCCACAATGTGGCCATGGAGCACGGCGGCTATTCCATCTTCACCGGCGTGGGCGAGCGCAGCCGCGAGGGCAACGACCTCTGGGGCGAGATGCAGGAGAGCGGCGTGTCCGACAAGACGGCGCTGGTGTTCGGTCAGATGAACGAGTCCCCCGGCGTCCGTATGCGCGTGGCGCTGTCGGGTCTGACCATGGCGGAGTATTTCCGCGACGTGGAGCACAAGGACGTGCTGCTGTTCATCGACAACATCTTCCGCTTCGTGCAGGCGGGCAGCGAGGTCTCCACGCTGCTGGGCCGCATGCCCTCCGCCGTGGGCTACCAGCCTACGCTGGCCAGCGAGATGGGCGCTCTGCAGGAGCGCATCACCTCCACCAGGGACGGCTCCGTCACCTCCGTGCAGGCGGTGTACGTTCCCGCCGACGACCTGACCGACCCCGCCCCCGCCACCACGTTCTCCCATCTGGACGCCACCACCGTGCTGAGCCGTAAGATCGCGGAGCAGGGCATCTACCCCGCCGTGGACCCGTTGGAGTCCACCTCCCGCATTCTGGAGCCGGACATCGTGGGCGAGGAGCACTACAACATCGCCCGCGCCGTCCAGTCCACCCTGCAAAAGTACCGTGAGCTGCAGGATATCATCGCCATTCTGGGTATGGAGGAGCTGAGCGACGAGGATAAAAAGACCGTCGCCCGCGCCCGCCGCATCCAGCGCTTCCTGTCCCAGCCCTTCTACGTGGCGGAGAAGTTCAGCGGCGCACCCGGCGTGTTCGTGCCGCTGCACGAGACGCTCCGCGGCTTTAAGGAGATCCTGTCCGGCAGCATGGACGAGTACCCCGAGGCGGCCTTCTTCAACGCCGGCACCATTGACGACGTGATCCGCAAGGCGGAGCAGATGAAGAAAGGCGGCATGTGATGGCAGCGCCGTTCCATCTGGATATTCTGGCGGCCAGCGTCCCGTTTTACCGGGGTGACTGCGTATCGCTGGTGCTGCCCACCACCGACGGCGAGTACGGTATTCTGGCCAACCACAGCAACGCCGTGGGCGCCGTCACCGCCGGTGAGCTGCGGTTCGAGACGGCGGAGGGAGAGCAGCGCCGCGCCGCCGTGGCCCCAGGCCTTTTCAAGGTGGAGAATGGCCGCGTGCTGCTGCTGGTGGACGCAGCCGAGCGTCCCGAGGACATTGACGTGAACCGCGCCCTCCGCGCCCGTGAGGAGGCGGAGGAGGAGCTGCGCCAGAAACGCAGCATGGCGGAATACCACCTGGCCCAGAGCCAGCTGGCCCGCGCCATGAACCGTCTCCGCGTCAGCGGCCGCGGCTGAGAAACAGCAAAAAGCGAAAAAAGAACGTCCCCCGGTGGGGACGTTCTTTTTTCGCTTACAGCAGCCTGCTGATGCCCACAAACAGGCACCCCAGACCAAAAAACGCCGCGATCAGCAGCAGGACCACCGGCCAAAACCGTTTGCCCATCACCTGCGGGTCCATGAACGGGTAGGGGTAGCAGCGCTTCGTGTGGCCGATGGGCTTTCCCGTGGCCCCATGGGCCATGCCGAAGGCAAAGTAGGCCAGCGGCAGCACCAGCCACCAGGCGGCGCGGCCGATGGTGAGACCGGACTTGTCCTGCCACAGCAGCCACTGCACCACCGTCAGCCACGGCACGGCGTAGTGGACACACAGGTTGCCGAAGCTGCTGAACCCGATGTCCGACAGCGCCTTGCCGCTCTTTTTCGCCGATGGCACCAGCACCCACTGGTAGATGAGGTGAGTCACGAAGATGCACAGCGTCATGCTCAGGGCCACGCCGGCGGAGCTGAGCCACCGGAACACGCCGCACTGTGGATCGTGGCCGCTGACCCCCAGCGTCAGCTGGTACATCGCCAGCAGCAGGTTGCTGAGGTTGGTGTAAAAGGCGAAGAATCCAGGCCGGATGCGGCCCGTCACCGGCAGCGTGGAGTGAAAATACAGTCCCACCAGTCCCAGCAGGCCCAGAAACAGCGCGGACAGCCGCAGCATCATTCCGCCCTCAGCTCCTTCAGCCGTTCGATCTCACGGGCGTAGCCCGCCAGATCGTTGGGCGTTTCCAGAATAAAGGGCAGGTCCCGCAGGGCGGGGTGATTGATGATGCGGCCAAAGGCCGCCTCCCCCAGATAGCCCTCGCCGATGCGGGCGTGGCGGTCCTTGTGGCTGCCCAGCGGGTTCATGCTGTCGTTGATGTGGACGGCCTTCAGCCGCTCCAGCCCGATGACGCGGTCGAACTCCGTCAGCACGCCGTCGATGTCGCCCGCGATGTCGTACCCCGCGTCGGAGATATGGCAGGTGTCCATGCACACGCCCATCTGGGTGTTCAATGCCACGCGGTCCAGTATCTCCCGCAGCTCCTCGAACCGGCCGCCCACCTCGGAGCCCTTGCCCGACATGGTCTCCAGCAGCACCGTGGTGTGCTGCTCCGGCTTCAGGATGGCGTTCAGCGTCTCGGCGATCTGGCTGATGCCCACCTCCATGCCCTGCTCCGTGTGGCTGCCCGGGTGGAAGTTGTAGTAGTTGCCGGGGAGATATTCCATCCGCTTCAGGTCGTCCGCCAGCGTCATGCGGGCGAATTCGCGGGTGCGCTCCGTTTTGGAGCAGGGGTTGATGGTGTAGGGCGCGTGGGCCACCAGACGGCCGAAGCCGTTGGCCTGCGCCAGCGCCAGAAACGCCGCCGCGTCATCGGGGTCAATGGCTTTTGCTTTAC
>OJMK01001565.1_pt1 | contig 18024 bp, 19 predicted proteins | sample 1597201 | NCBI WGS metagenome assembly OJMK01 (sample SAMEA2452125, study PRJEB22498) | human gut metagenome | reverse complement strand
GGGCTGGCTTGTTTGCAATATTTAAAATAATTTTTCCTCTGATATTGTCAGAGCAGAGCGGAGACAATTCTAAATCGTCAGGCTGTCAGCCCAGCAAAATTTCCACCGCTTCCCGCAGGGTGGACACTTCGCCCACATTGCCCGGGAAGATAATGTACGGCGTGCCGGGGAACAGGCTTTCGGCACCGGTCTGCCATACCGGGATGCCCGGCCGGATCTGGCCCAGCACCTTGGCGCATTTCACGCGCAGGGCCTTCACGCCCACGTCGCTGCTGGTGATGCCGCCCTTTGCCACCACAAAAGCCGGGGAAGCGGTCAGCCTGCCCACGCAGCTTTGCAGTGCATCGCTGATGGTAACGCTGCGCACGAGGGCTGCTTCCGGGGTGTCGTCCGGCAGGGTGAGCACCACGCGCTTTGTGGACACGCAGCAGGTGATGCCCTTTGCGATCTGCTGTGAGCAGTGGGCCACGATGGCGGCTGCTTCCTTTTCCAGCTCGCCCGGCACCAGCACCTTGTCGCTGTCCATCTCAATAAACTCGATGCCCTGTACTTTTTTCAGTTCTTCCAGCTGGGCCGTGGTCTTTTTGGTGTGGCTGCCCACCACGATGATGCCGCCTGCCTTGCTTTTCTGCGTGACCATCTTTTCCCGGGTGAGCAGCGGCTGGTCGGAAATATTGCCGATGGCCTTGACCAGTGCGGCCGCACTGCGGATGGTGAAGTGACGGCCCTTTGCCATGGCGCGGTACAGTGCCACTGCAAACACCTTCACATCGCAGTCCGCCACTGCGTTCACGATCACATGGCCGTAATCGTGCACCGCCAGCAGCTGGGCCTCGATGCCGTCAAAGTCCATGGCGCGCAGGCTTTCCAGCGAGATGCAGGTCACGTCTCCTGCACGGACTTTGCCGCCGGTTTTTTCCTCAATGTATTCGCACAGGTTGCTGGCGTGGTAGCCAAAGGTCTCGTCCTTGGCAAATTCGGTCTGGCCGCAGGGCACAAGCTCTGCGCCGTAGCGCACATAATGTACGTTGTCCAGTGTAAAGCGTCCGCCCTCGCGGAAGTAGGGGCACAGGATGTCGCCATCCATTTTGTAACCGTTCTCAGCCTCCGTCACCTCGCGCAGCAGGTCGGTCTCCAGCGGGTAGTGGCCGCGCAGGGTGGAGTCGCCGCGGCTGATGATAAGGTAGTCCATGCCGAACTCGCGGGCCACCTTGGCGGTGTTCTCCGCGATCTCGCGGTGGGCCTTGGTGGTCTCGGCCTCGGTAAAGCCGCGGCTGTTGGTCAGAATAAAGAAGAGCTTTTCCGGCGCAGCAAAGCCCTTGCGCAGGCTTTCTACCATCCAATCTGTATAAACATAAATATCATGTACCGTCTGTACGCCGGTAGGGTCGTCGTCCAGCACAATGATCTTGCGGTTGCTGGCGGCAGCTTCGGCGGCAAGGGCGGCGTTCAGTTTTTCCTCATCCACCTGCGGAAAATTGGCCAGAACATCGGCACTGCGGATCTGTTCCATCTGAAGCTCCTCCTTTATTCGTACAACACCTGTGCGATCAGCACCAGCGGCTCGTCGCCCAGGCAGGCGATCTGGTGGGTGTCGCCGGGCATGGCGGCAATGATGTCGCCCTTCTCCAAGATCTGCTCCTCGCCGTTGATGATGTGGACAGCGCGGCCGGAGACGATGACCATGCTTTCCATCTCGTGCTCATGCGTGTGCCTGCCAATGGTCACGCCCGGTGCCAGCGTGTGGCGCACGTAGGCGCGGCCCTTGCCCAGCATTTCGGCAGGCGCATCCAGCAGGCGTTCCATCATCACGGTGCCCTCGCCGCCCATGCAATGGGGGATCGGAGTGGGTTTCATCTCAGAAGCTTTCTTATATAACATCCCATGTTCCACCTTTCGAGTCATCTGCAGCAGCATACGGCAGAGTGTTTTTAAACATCCTACCTTTCAAGTCAAGTCCATTATACATGAGCGCAAGCGGAATAGCAAGATTTTTTCCTGAAAAGCTGTTCAATTTTGTGCAATGCGTTTTGTGCAATCTGGCTGATATCCCTCCGTTCCTGCCCCGCAGGCATACAAAAAAGCTTCCCCGCCGCAGGCACGCAGCCCACGGAAAGGGAAGCTTTTGTCTGATTCAATTTCGGGTGCATCTGACGGAAGTAGTACACCGCAGCATAACACTCCGCTTTCCTTTTTTCGGATCCCGAAATAAATTGGAACTCTGCACATGTTCAAGCTGCAGTTTTTGTGTTTTTTTCAGAGAATCCGTTTTTTGTTGCCGGAGCAGCGTTTCTTTTGTATAATGGCAGTGATGGAAGGCCGATGCCTTTTGCAGGTTTTTAATCACGACGTTTCAAAAGCGAGGTGTACTGATTATGGAATGGGCAAAATTGCTGTCAACTGAAAAACTTTCTTCTGAACCTCCTGAGCCCGATTCGTTCAAGGAGTATCCCATCAATGCATTTGAAAAGGACTACAGCCGGATCGTTTCCAGCGCTGCATTCCGCAGGCTGCAGGACAAAACGCAGGTGTTTCCTCTGGACAAGAGTGATTTCATCCGAACCCGCCTGACGCACTCGATCGAAGTCTCCACGATCGCCCGGCAGCTTGGCATCATGATCTCCAAAAACACAACACAGTACAAGCCAACTGATATTACCGTGCCGGAGGATGCCGAAGCCATCGCATCAGTCCTGCTCTGCGCCGGCCTTTTGCACGACCTCGGCAATCCGCCCTTCGGGCATTTCGGCGAGACCGTGATCGGCGACTGGTTCAAAGAGAACCTTGACCATGTAAAATACAAAGGACAGCCCCTTCGCAGCTGGTTATCCGCGCAGATGATCGCTGATCTGGAAAATTTTGAGGGCAATGCACAGGCGCTGCGGATCCTGCTGAAAGCAAAACACGGTTCCAGCCTCAATCTGTCCAAAGCGATCATCAGCACGCTGGTAAAATATCCCACCGACTCCTGCTCCGTTGATAAAGGCAGTGCGGATATCCGAAAGCACAAACTCGGCTTCTTCGCTGCAGAACAGGAGACTTTTGAGCAGATCTCGGAAGCGGTTGGGACCACCACTCCCGACAAAGGCATCGTGCGCCATCCGCTGACCTACCTGCTGGAAGCAGCCGACGACATTGCATATTCTACTGCCGATCTGGAAGATGCCTTTAAAAAGGGCCTGTTCACCCTTGACCAGTTCATTGAATATTACACAAATTCTTATGACCATTCAAAGATCGTTCCCCACAGAAGCCCTGAGTACTTCTCCGATGAGCGGATCCAAGAACTTTCCGCGCTGCGCGGTGCAGACCACACCCCAGAAAACGACAGCGCTGCATTTAAAAAATGGCTCACCCAAACGCGTCAGTGGCTGATGTATGTAGCCATCTACCGTTTTTCCTGCAAATATAAAGAGATCATGGCCGGGACCTACTGCGGTGATCTGTTTGAAGGAACCAATCACGCCATCACCATTGACATCCTGAAAGGGGCCATGCGGAAATTTGCCTTCGATACGCCCGGCATCCTGAAACTGGAGCTGTCCGGACAGGTCATTCTCGATTTTCTGCTGGATCATTTTGTTCCCGCCGTGCTGTACTATGACTCTGCATACTGCACCGACGGGCAGGCACCTTCCAAGGCCGACAAAAAGCTTCTCGCCATCTTCTCCGGCAATTACAAGCAGGATTACCAAAACGCCCGAACCGGCACGGAACCTTTTGACTTGTACCTCCGGCTGCTGATGGTCACCGACTATATCAGCGGCATGACAGATTCCTATGCCCGCACGCTGTACCGCGAGCTTAGCGGTATTGAATAACGCTGCCCTGTTCAGATCCCACGTGCCCGGTTCGTCTGCCGCTTATGGGCTACGGCATGATCGTTCAAAAACTGCTGATACATCACTCTGGAAGCCTCGCACAACTTCAAATCAGGTGCCAGCTTTTTTACGAAGACACTGCTTGCGAATGCGAACGCCTTTTGAATTGCAAAATGATTTTTCAGTTGCTATACTGGGCTTATCAAATTTTTTCGGGAGGATGTCGCAGTGACCGCACAGACAATGCTAATCGGGAACAGGCCTTGCCGCATTTACGGCGAAGCCCATGCAGAATACCTACTGCTCCAAATGACAGGCGAACATGAGCTGCAAAGCATGGAAAGCGAGATTGCCGCTATCGCACAAAGCGGCCAGAACTTTCTGTTTGCGGCCATCCCGGTGGAAAGCTGGAACGATGCACTTTCTCCGTGGGAAGCCCCTGCCGTGTGGGGAAAGCAAGGATTTGGTGGCAAGGCTGCGGAAACCCTGTGCTTTCTGACAGAACAGGTCATTCCAACACTGAAGCAGCAGTATCCTCTCCCGGAAAATGTCAAAATCATTCTGGGCGGCTACTCGCTGGCCGGGTTGTTTGCATTGTGGGCATCCACCCAGACTGATCTGTTCTATGGTATCGCCGCCGCATCTCCCTCGGTGTGGTTTCCGGAATGGATGAAGTTTGAACAGCAGCACCCGATACAGGCACAGCGCGTTTATCTGAGCCTTGGCAACAAGGAAGAGCATACGAAAAACGCTGTCATGGCTGCGGTAGGCGATAACATCCGCACCCTGCACAGCCGGCTTATAGAGCGTGGCGCAGACTGCACCCTTGAGTGGAACAGCGGCGGGCACTTTAAGGACGCTGACCTGCGCACGGCAAAGGCATTTCGGTGGGCGATGGAGGAAAGCCGATGAATATTTTGATTGATGCCGACGGCTGCCCGGTGGTCGATTTGACGTTGCAGATTGCAAAGCGGTTTGGCGTTCCTGTTACCATCCTGTGCGATACCGCCCACCAAATCGAGCGGGAAGGTGCGCAGACATTGGTGTTCGATAAAGGGGCAGACAGCGTAGACTTTGCCCTCGTTAACCGGGTAAAGCCGGGGGATATTGTCGTAACACAGGACTATGGGCTGGCGAGTATGTGCCTTGCCAAGCGCGCACGGGTGCTGAATCAGAACGGTTTGGAATACACCGCCGACAACATGGAAGCTCTCATGCTGCGGCGTTATGAAAACAAAAAGCTCCTCCGTGCCGGAAAGCACCCCAAGGGGAGCCCAAAGCGGACGAAGGAGCAGGATGAAGCATTTGTCGCCACACTGACAGATATTTTAGCGAGCATCTGATTTTCTGAACGGAACACCGGCGAATTTTTTTTCGCGTCACATTCTCTGTAAGTGAAGCCCGTCAGAACAAAGCACCTCTCCACTGCATGAAATCATTGAGATACCGCTGCTTTATCCTCTGGCCACGATCTTCTGAGCGCCGCATAGGAAATAAGGAAGTTTGCAAGCCAACCTGCCGGGACTGCAAGCCAAACAAAAGCAATACCAAAACGCGGTGCACAAATCAAAGCAACAGACAAGCGGATTGCAAGGTTTACCATATTTGCAATAAGAAACGGCCGCATGATTCCAAGTCCGCGAAGAACGCCATCAGTTGCCATCTTGATGCCCATGAAGATGAAAAAGTAACCAAGCCATCTCATATAATCACCGGACACCTGATAGGCCAACGCGGTTCCGTCTTTTCCCAAGAACAACGAGGAAATCTGTGTGTGCAGTGTTTCAATGACCACGAAAGCAAGAACTGCAAAGCATAGATCCAACACCAGTGCAGCATGATACCCTTTTTTGATACGCTCAATTTTCTTTGCGCCAAAATTCTGGGATACAAACGGCGAAACTGCATTGCCGATGGATACGAAGATCAGCGAAAAAACATTTTCTACCCGCATCGTTGCCGCATACCCGGCAAGTGCCTGTGTGCCGAAGGGATTTACCACTGCCTGCACGATCATCATACCGATAGACACTGTGGACTGCTGCAAAACCGATGGTACCGCAATGCGAAGCGTGGAATACAGCTCCTGCCGGTCGAACCTGCTAAAGGAGCTCTTGTATTGCCGCATCCGAGACAGAAAGATCAAAAACGAAAACACGGCAGAAATTCCTTGTGCGATCAAGGTCGCAAGGGCTGCACCAAACACCCCCAGACCAAGACCAGCCACCATCCAGAGATCCATAAAAATATTCAGGATAGATGAGAATATCAGCAGTCCCAACGGAATTTTGGATTCACCGATGGAAGTGAACATGGTGGAAAGAATGTTGTACATGAATAGAAACGGGAAACCCACAAAGTAGACACGCAGATACAATACTGCTTCTTCCAATATATCGGCAGGGGTCTGTAATCCGCTCATCATGAAATGGGAAAAGCAAAAGCCAAAGACACCAAGGACAACGCTTAAGATCAAAAAGCTGATCAGGGACGTTGACACAATGGTTTTCATTTTACCATAATTTTTTGCACCAAAATAGCGGCTTACAAGCACACCTGCGCCTACACCAGCACCAAGCGCCACACAAATAAAAACATTGGTCAGTGCAGCACAAGCACCAACAGCCGCAAGTGCCGAGGAGCCAACAAATTGACCAACTATTATGGAATCGGCCATATTGTATACTTGTTGAAAAAAGCTACCAAGGATCATCGGCATCGCAAAAACAGTCAGCGCTTTAAGGGGTGGATCTGTGATCAAATATTCATCTTTCGACATGATTATATTCCTTCCAAAAATCGTTTATCGCAAATTTTATCGCAAGCCAAGAAATGAGTGCAGCATTCAAACGGCATCTTTGCGATATGCAATCCACCGCTGCTGCATTAAAAAGTTGAATTGCTATCAGTTGAAGCGTTAAGTCTCCACGCCCTCGAATTGGCTGTTGTAGAGCTTGGCGTAGAAGCCGCCCTGCGCCAGCAGGGTATCGTGGCCGCCCTGCTCCACGATGCGGCCGTCCTTCATCACGAGGATGACGTCGGCCTCCCGGATGGTGGAAAGGCGGTGTGCCACGATGAAGCTGGTGCGGCCCTGCATCATCCGGGCAAAGGCTGCCTGGATACGCACCTCGGTGCGGGTGTCGATGGAGGAGGTGGCCTCGTCCAGAATCAGCATCGGGGGCAGACAGAGCATCACGCGGGCGATGCAGAGCAGCTGCTTCTGGCCCTGGCTGATGTTGCCGCCGTCCTCGGCTACCCGCGTGTCGTACCCGTTGGGCAGGCGGCAGATAAAGCTATGGGCGTGCGCCTTCTTGGCCGCGGCGATGATCTCCTCGCGGGTCGCATCCGGCTTTCCGTAGGCGATATTCTCCGCAATCGTACCGGCTTTCAGCCAGGTCTCCTGCAGCACCATGCCCAGGTTGCCGCGCAGGCTGTCGCGGGTCACATTGTCGATGGTATACCCGTCGACGCGCAGCGTACCGCCGTTGATCTCATAAAACCGCATCAGCAGATTGACCAGTGTCGTCTTGCCGCAGCCCGTGGGGCCGACCAGTGCAATACGCTGACCCGGCGCAACCTTCAGGTTCATATCCTCGATCAGCGGCACATCGTCCACATAGCGGAACCTGACGTGGTCAAACTCCACGCTGCCCGCGCCGTGGGGCATATCGTCTGTCAGCGCCGTCTCCGTCCGCAGGCCGCGGGCGCGGTTGAGCGCACAGTTGCGCGCCAGCACTGTCAGCCATCCGCGCAGCGTCCCCTTGGACGCGTCGAAGCTGCCCGCCGTCTGCCACAGCCGCACCGACACGTCGGCAAAGCATTCCTCCCTGTCCCGCGCATCCGGCAGGATGGGTGCAATGATATACCGCAGCAGCGGCCCATGGCGGCGCAGCAGCGTCTGTAAGGCCGCTTCATCGCCGGAGGCGATCCTGTCCATCAGGGATCTATCGTCCACTGTCCCACCACCCTTCGTGTCTCTCTGCCCTATTATACACGGAAAAGGCAGAAAACCCACGAAATGTTTTTTCGGAAAAGGTGTTGACATAGAGGGCCTGATGTGGTAATCTAAGTATTGCCTGATCCGCCGGTGTGGTGGAATGGTAGACACAGGAGACTTAAAATCTCCCGGCAGAAATGCCGTACCGGTTCGAGTCCGGTCACCGGCACCACCGGTACAAATTCTATATCGCGGAGTAGAGCAGTTGGTAGCTCGTCGGGCTCATAACCCGGAGGTCGGAGGTTCAAGTCCTCCCTCCGCAACCAGATTGAGCGGATGTAACTGATCTCAGTTACATCCGCTTCTTTATTATCGTGTCCGGAACGGGTTTACGCCTGCTCCGTTTCTGCTCCCGCAAAAGAATCATCATCCGCGTTGTATCCCTCCGAAAACAGTTCTTTCAGACTGTCCGACGGCTCGCAGGAAACATACTCAATGGCGACGCCCTCACGGATGTCGGCAGTGTAGTTCGGATGGCACTGCGTGGGATCAATGTCCAGATACCCGACGAACTTGTAGCAGATGACAAGTCGTTGGGCTTTGTTTTTGCCCGTCCCCTGCGTTTCGTACACATCAGGTGCTGCTCCTCCTGCATGATCCTTGCAATGGTGTCCTCGCCGTTGCCGTCCAAATACAGCTTGAAAATTTCCCTGACGACCGATGCAGCCTCCGGATCGATGATCCAGCGCTTCTTGTCCTGCGGGTCTTTCACATATCCGTATGGGGGTTGAGCGAGCGGCTCGCCGGCCCGCCCTCGTGTATTGTGCGCAGATCGTACCTTGCGGCTGATATCCTTGGCATACAGCTCGTTCATGATATTCTTGATGGGGATAAAATCGTCCATGATAAATTAGCCACCCCTCTCCTTAAGAGAGTCGATATCCCCCTCCCATGTACCAACGCAGAGCCGCAAAGTTCGGTCAAGCACTCGGCCTGGTTGGCGATAGCCACTTTGTATTCGGTGCCGAAAATACGTATTTCCTAACAAACCCTTGTCAACCGTACAAGGCTATGTTTCTATTCGTAAGTAAATCGCAGGCAAACCCGGCGCAAGCCGGTGACGTAAAGCTAAAGGGCCCCACCGGGTCAGCCGGCTGCCGGCAACGGGCCGCCGTCATTTTTGCCGGACCCGCCGCTTTGCGGATTTTTGAAACGCAGGAGCTGACAGGCACGGAGCAATTTGGCGGCAGGATCGATCAAAGCTGCGCAGAGACCTCTCTGCGTACTTGCGGTGTCCAAAACCTGATATACTGAGCACAAAACACTTTCGGATGTGGGTGTTCCACGTCCTGAAGGTGTTTTTTTGAGGGCAGAAACAAGCGGGCAGAACTGATTTTTTTGAAGGGACAATGGCCTATGAAAGAAAGAGCATGGAGACGTATGGCTGCGCTGCTGCTGACACTGGCGATGAGCGTTTCCCTTCTGGCGGGCTGCGCCGGGAGGACCGCGGAGGATGAGGGGGAACCCATCCGGGTGTATTTGTGGACGGCGAACCTGTATGAAAAGTACGCCCCCTACGTTCAGGCCCAGCTCCCAGACGTGGACGTGGAATTTGTGGTGGGAAACAACGATCTGGATTTCTACAAATTCCTCAATGAAAACGGTGGGCTGCCGGATGTGATCACCTGCTGCCGGTTTTCTCTCCATGACGCACAGCCGCTGAAGGACAGCCTGATGGATCTCTCCACCAGCAACGAGGCGGGTGCCGTTTACAATACCTACCTCTTCGCAGGACGTGGTCTCCAAAATGATCGCGGGAGAGTACAGCGCGGCGCAGGCGTATAAGGCGTTTGACAGCCAGCTCCGTGAGTCCGGCGCCGAGCTGAAGGAGACCGTCAAAGCCTTTGTGGAGGGCTGCGAGGACGGCTTTACACCGTTTAACCGGGGCTCTCTGCCGGTAGTCAGCGGCATCGCCATGGAAGTGCAGGAGGATCACGGGGCGTATACCCTGACGAAGGTCACGCGGGACGGGGAGGCGGTCCGGGACGCGGGTACCTTCACCGTTACCTGTCTGGCTGCGGCGAAGCACATGGCGCCCCTCCTTGCGGATGAAAGCCGCGTGTTTGAAGGCGGAGACGTTCGGGTGCGGAATACCCGGACCGAATACGTCGCACAGGATGACGCTGTTCTTGCGGAGCCTGAGCCCTATATCAGCTTGAGGTAAGGATAGAGGGAAGAAACGCATTACCGCGCAAAGAAAATGAGACCGGTGGGGAAGCGGAGGGCGGCTGCTTTGGCGGCGGTGCTTGCCCTGCTTTTGGGGATCGCCGCGCTCAGCAGCCTTCTTGCCGGGTAAGCGCGGTTCCTCCCATCGTTCCGCCCGGCGTTGGCAAGCGCAGAACAAGCAGAAAAAATGCGGCACAGGTCTAACCTGTGCCGCATCAAGCAACCTCTTTTCAGAGCTTTTTTGCATCTTTGTATCACAAATTAGCCTTACTACGAATCCATAGTAAAGTGATAATAGTGTGCAAAAACGAAAATGCTCTTCATTGTTGTGGTTCTCCGTTCATAGAACCAGGTTGGCCTCAGTATAAGAGCCTCCATCCCGATCGCCAACCGCATAATTTTACATTTTCCAGTACGGGGCAAATTTTCGTTGAAAAGTACGCTCTTTCTTCAAAGGCATCCTGGTGAAATTCAGCACTTTTCACCAAGTTCCGCAGATTTTTCCCGCCCCTTCGCCGCCGCAGAAATACGCGCTGCACGGTGCGGCAGGGCAAGGCTGCATACTTTCTCATTTCTTTTTTTACCGTGTCGTTTTCCCGAAGCTTTTGCTCTTGACATTCGTCAGATTATCCCGTATAATGCACCGAAAACAACACAAGGAGGAAATGAAAATGCGCTATCTTCTGAAGAATGCAAAGTTTTTCTCGCAGGGCGTGTTTCATTTGGCGGACGTGTTTCTTTCGGACGGAAAGATCGTTTCTATTGGTGATGGTGTTTCCCCTTCCGATGATACTATTGTTATTGATATTTCTAATATGGTTTTGTTTCCCGGTTTCGTTGATGTTCATGTTCATCTTCGTGAGCCGGGATTTTTTTATAAGGAAACCATCCGCTCCGGCACACTGGCCGCCGCGCACGGCGGCTTCGCTCACGTTGCCGCCATGCCGAACCTGAACCCCGTGCCCGACTGCGTCGAATCGCTTGCGCTCCAGCGTGCGCTCATCGAGAAGGACGCCCTCGTTCATGTCCATCCCTACGGGGCGATCACGGTCGGTGAAAAGGGCGAGCAGCTTGCAGACCTTGCGGGCATGGCGCCAGACGTCATCGCCTTTTCCGACGACGGGCGCGGCGTGCAGTCCGAGAGCATGATGCGCCAGGCGATGGCCGAGTGCCGCCGTCTCGGCAAGATCCTTGCCGCGCACTGCGAGGACAACGCCCTGCTTCGCGGCGGCTGCATCCACGACGGCGCGTATGCCCGCGCCCACGGGCACCGCGGCATCTGCTCGGAGAGCGAGTGGGGTCAGATCGCACGCGACGTGAAGCTTGCCGCGGAAACGGGCTGCGCCTACCACGTCTGCCACGTTTCGACCAAGGAAAGCGTCGAGGTCATCCGCGCGGCCAAGCGCCGCGGCGTGGACGTGACATGCGAAACAGCGCCGCACTATCTCGCCTTCACGCAGGACGATTTACAGGAGGACGGACGCTTCAAGATGAATCCTCCCCTGCGCGATCAGGCTGACCGCGACGCGCTCATCGAGGGTCTTCTGGACGGGACGATCGACATGCTCATCACCGACCACGCGCCCCACAGCCGCGAGGAAAAGAGCAAAGGCCTTGAAAAGAGCGCCATGGGCGTTGTCGGACTGGAAACGTCCTTTGCCGCAAGCTACACGCATCTTGTGAAAAAGAGGATCCTGCCGCTTGAAAAGCTCGTCGAGCTGATGCACACCTCTCCGATGCGCCGCTTCGGCTGCGGCACGGAGATCGCCGTCGGCCAGCCCGCCGACCTGACCGTATTTGACCTCAACAGAACCTATACCGTCGACCCCGAAACATTTTTGACCATGGGGCGCGCAACGCCCTTCGCCGGCACATGCCTCACCGGTGCGTGCAAGCTGACGATGATCGGCGGCGAGATCGTCTGGAAGGAGGACATGCTTTGATCGAAGTAACTTACACCATCGCGGAGAACGCCCTCATTGCCTCGGGCGTCTACCGCTTGAAGCTCGAGGGCGACACCTCGGCCATCACCGCGCCGGGCCAGTTCCTCGACCTTCGTCTGCCCGGTTTCTTCCTGCGCAGGCCCATCTCCATCTGCGACTGGGACAAAAAGAGCGTCACGCTCCTTTATAAAGTCGTCGGCGGCGGAACGGACTGGCTCTCCCACTGCACGCCGGGGCAGGCGCTCGATGCGCTCTCGGGTCTCGGCAACGGCTTTGACGTTGCCTCCTGCGGCGAAACGACGCTCCTTGCGGGCGGCGGCATCGGTGCCGCGCCGCTCTTCGGTCTTTCAAAGCGCCTTCTTGCCGCGGGCAAAACGCCCGTCGCCGTTCTGGGTTTCAACACTGCAGAGGATGTTTTTTACGAAAATGAATTCAAGGCGCTCGGCGTGCAGACCGTCATCGCAACGGCGGACGGCAGCCGCGGCACACGCGGCTTTGTGACCGACGCGCTGCCCGAGCGGTTCGACGCCGTCTGCGCCTGCGGGCCGATGCCGATGCTCAAGGCGCTCTGCGCAAAGACGGACAAGCCCGGTCAGATCAGTCTGGAAGCGCGCATGGGCTGCGGCTTCGGCGCGTGCATGGGCTGCACGATCGACACAGTGAACGGCCCCAAGCGCGTCTGCCGTGAAGGCCCCGTATTCGGGAGGGATGAGATCAAATGGTAAAAACGAACGTCACGCTCTGCTCTCTTCCGCTCGATAACCCCATTATTCCCGCAAGCGGTACCTTCGGCTACGGCCACGAGTTCGCAGAGCTCTACGATATCAACTGCCTCGGGACGTTCTCCTTTAAGGGAACGACGCGCGAGCCGCGCCTTGGCAATCCCCAGCCGCGCATCGCTGAGATGCAAAGCGGTGTGCTCAACGCCGTGGGCCTTCAGAACCCCGGCGTGGACGCGGTTATCGCCGAGGAGCTTCCCAAGCTCGCGCGCGTTTTCCGCAAGCCTGTCATGGCAAATGTCAGCGGCTTTTCGCTCGATGAATACGTCGAGGTCTGCCAGAAGCTCGACACCTGTCCGCAGGTTGGCTGGCTTGAGGTGAACATCTCCTGCCCCAACGTCCACGGCGGCGGCATGAGCTTCGGCACTGACCCGAAGGCTGCCGCAGCGGTCACGCGCGCGGTGAAGGACGCGGTCAAAAAGCCCATCATCGTCAAGCTCTCGCCCAACGTCACAAGCATTGCGGACATTGCCAGGGCCTGCGAGGACGCAGGCGCGGACGGCATCAGCCTCATCAACACCGTGATGGGCATGCGGCTCGATCTCAAAACGAGAAAGCCGCTTCTTGCCAACAGCACGGGCGGTATGTCCGGCCCCGCGATCTTCCCGCTCGCCGTGCGCATGGTCTGGCAGGTCTACGAAGCGGTGCGCATCCCCGTCGTCGGTCTCGGCGGCGTGATGAGCGCCGAGGACGTCATCGAGCTGATGCTCGCGGGCGCAACGGCGGTCGAGGTAGGCGCTGCCAACCTTGTCGATCCCTTCGCCTGCCGCCGCATCGTCGAGGACCTGCCCCGCGTCATGCAGAAATACAACATCAACGATTTGAACGACATCATAGGAGGTGCCCACCATGGGTAAGGACGTTATCATTGCGCTGGATTTTGACAGCAAGGAAAAGACCCTCGCGTTTCTTGACCGCTTCACCGGCGAAAAGCCCTTTGTGAAGATCGGCATGGAGCTTTTCTACGCCGAAGGCCCCGCGATCGTGCGCGAGATCAAGGCCCGCGGCCACAAGATCTTCCTCGATCTCAAACTGCACGACATCCCCAATACCGTGAAAAAGGCCATGGCCGTGCTCTCCTCCCTCAACGTGGATATGGTCAACCTCCACGCCGCAGGTACGCGCGCCATGATGAGCGCTGCGCTTGAGGGACTCACCCGCGTGGACGGTACGCGCCCGCTCCTCATCGCTGTCACGCAGCTCACCTCCACCAGCCAGCAGAGCATGGAGGAAGAAATCGGCATTCACGCCCCGCTTGAGAATGTGGTCATCGACTATGCCAAAAACGCAAGACTCGCCGGGCTCGACGGCGTGGTCTGCTCCCCGCTTGAAGCCGGCCGCATCCACGAGACCTGCACGAAGAACTTTCTCACCGTCACCCCCGGCATCCGCTTTGCTGACGCAAAGGTGGACGACCAGGTGCGCATCACCACGCCCGCAAAGGCGCGCGAGATCGGCTCGGACTACATCGTCGTCGGCCGCCCCATCACGCAGGCGGAGGATCCTGTCGCAGCCTATCGCCGCTGTGTCAGCGAGTTCGTGGGCTAAACCATGCACTGCGACATCATCTTATTTGATTTGGACGGCACGCTGACCGACTCCGGGCCCGGCATCATGAAGGCCGGGCAGTATGCCCTGCGCGCATTTGGCATCGAGCGCGACTGGCGCGAGCTGTCGTTCTTCGTCGGCCCGCCGCTCAGCGAGACCTTCGCACGCTTCGTGCGCGCAGAGAATGTCGACGCCGCGGTCGCAAAATTCCGCGAATACTATCAGCAGGACGGCTGGCTCGACAACGCCCCCTACCCCGGCATTCCCACGCTGCTCGCGCATCTCAAAAGCGAGGGCAAGCGCCTCTTCGTTGCCACGTCGAAGCTCGACACCATGGCTGAGTGCATTCTGGAGCACTTCGGTCTTGCGCCCTATTTCGACGCCATCTGCGGCGCACCCGAGGGCGACAAGGAAGCGGGAAAAAAGGTGAACGTCGTAAAAGCCGCGCTCAAGGCAGCCGGCTGCGACGATCTTTCCCGCGCCGTCATGGTCGGCGACCGCGAGCACGACGTCATCGGCGCGCATCTTGCGGGGCTCGACGTGATCGGCGTACTTTACGGCTACGGCAGCCGCGAAGAACTCACCGCCGCCGGCGCCGACCAAATCGCCGAAACCCCGGAGGCATTGGAAACGCTAATTCTATCAGCAAACTGACATTTTGAAAGGAGAAGAGATAGAAATGGAGCATTTGGAACGCAGCATTGCGGAGGGATTGCTCTCCATCCGCGCAGTATTCTTTCGCCCGAACGAGCCCTTCACCTGGGCCAGCGGCATCAAGAGTCCCGTCTACTGTGACAACCGCCTGATTCTGACCGCACCCGAGGTGCGCACGCAGGTGGAAAGTGCGCTGTGCGAGATCATTCGCGCCGACTATCCCGATGTGGAGGTGCTGATGGGTACGAGCACGGCGGGCATCGCCCACGCCGCCATCGTCGGCCACATGATGGGCCTTCCCATGGGCTATGTGCGCTCTTCCAGCAAGGACCACGGCCGCCAGAACCAGATCGAGGGCCGCCTTAAGCCGGGCCAGAAGGTCGTCGTCATCGAGGACCTCATCTCCACCGGCGGCAGCGTTCTGGACGTTGTGAACGTCCTGCGCGAAGCGGGCGCGGAGGTGCTGGGCGTTGCGAGCATCTTCACCTACGGTATGCAGAAGGGCCTTGACCGCCTCGCCGCCGCCAACGTGAAGAACCACAGCCTGACCAACTTTGACGTCATCGCCGACGTAGCGGCGAAGCAAAATTATATCCACCCCGAGGACGTTGCGCGTCTCATTCAGTTCCGCAACGACCCGTCGGATGAATCTTGGATCGGAGGAAAGAACTAACATGGAGCATTTGATCGACATTTTGCAGCTGACCCCCCAGGAGATCGACGATATGGTCGCCACGGCCAACGACATCATCGACCATCCCGACGCCTACGCACACAAGTGCGACGGCAAGATCCTCGCAACGCTCTTCTTTGAGCCCTCTACCCGCACGCGCCTGAGCTTTGAGTCCGCGATGCTCGGTCTCGGCGGCAAGGTGCTGGGCTTCTCGTCCGCAAGCAGCTCTTCCGCCGCCAAGGGCGAGAGCGTTTCCGACACGGTGCGCACCGTCAGCTGCTATGCTGACATCATCGCCATGCGTCACCCCAAGGAGGGCGCGCCGCTGGTCGCCTCCATGCACTCCGAGGTCCCCGTCATCAACGCGGGCGACGGCGGTCACAACCACCCGACCCAGACGCTGACCGACCTTCTCACCATCAACCGTGAAAAGGGGCGCTTCAACGACCTGACCGTGGGCTTCTGCGGCGACCTCAAGTTCGGCCGCACCGTCCACTCCCTCATCAGCGCCCTGAGCCGCTACACCGGCATCAAGATCGTCCTCATTTCCCCCGAGGAGCTCAAGCTCCCCAGCTACGTGAAGAGCGAGGCGCTCAAGAAGAACAACATTCCCTACGAGCAGACGACCGACCTCGAAGCCGTCATGCCCAAGCTCGACATTCTCTACATGACCCGCGTTCAGCGCGAGCGCTTCTTCAACGAGGAGGACTACCTCCGCCTGAAGGACAGCTATATCCTCACCCCGGAGAAGCTGCGCAACGCCAAGAAGGATCTCTGCATCCTGCACCCGCTGCCGCGCGTGAACGAGATCTCCGTTGCCGTGGACGATGATCCCCGCGCCTGCTACTTCAAGCAGGTCCGCAACGGCCGCTTCATCCGCATGGCGCTCATCCTCAAGCTGCTTGGTATTGAATAAGGGAGGGACTTACACATGATCATCGACGCTATTTCCAACGGTATCGTTATCGACCATATCTCCGCCGGCAAGGCGATGGAGCTCTACAACATTCTCGGCCTTGACAAGCTCGACTGCTCTGTCGCGCTGCTCAAGAACGTTTCCAGCGGCAAGCTCGGCCGCAAGGACATCATCAAGATCGATCAGGTACTCGACCTTGACTGGGACGTCATCGGCTATGTCGACCCCGGCATCACCGTCAACATCATCAAGGACGGCGAGCGCATCGAAAAGCGCCAGCTCAAGCTGCCCGAGCGCATCACCAACGTCATCCGCTGCAAGAATCCCCGCTGCATCACCTCCGTTGAGCAGGAGCTGCCGCAGGTCTTCACGCTGACCGAAGAGAGCACGCGCACCTACCGCTGCCTGTACTGTGAGACCAAGGCCGAAAACTAAAAGAAGCCGAAAAAGAGGGAACATTACGCAGGAGATTTATGCCAGGCTTATCATGAGAACCTTGGGGCAAGCCTTTACGGCGATCCAATGAAAACCACTTTTTAAGTTTTTAATAAATACTTTGATTGATACCCCATGTCCGGAGCAGGTTGACAAAAAACCGGCCATGCGCTTATGCGCATGGCCGGTTTTTCATAGTCTGACAGCTTTATTCGCCGATCTGGTTCTCGATCAGGTCGACCAGTGCGTCCACGGCCTCCTTCTCATCGACGCCGTCCGCGATCAGCGTAATGGCAGTGCCCTGCACGATACCCAGGCTCAGCACGCCCAGCAGGCTCTTGGCATTGACGCGGCGCTCCTCCTTCTCCACCCAGATGCCGCTCTTGAACTCGTTGGCCTTCTGGATAAAGTAGGTAGCGGGTCTGGCGTGCAGACCGACTTCATTCTTGACAGTGATTTCCCGTGTATACATGGAATAGCACTCCTTATACCACAATTTTTTCCGAAATGGTGAAAAACATAACTCCCATCGTGTCTATTATAGCGAAAATACCGCTCCATTTCAATGGGCATTGATACGAAATTTGTACCACCCCCTGTGGAATTCCCTGAATAATTCGTCGAATTATACAAACTCTCCGCCTTACTTCAGCTCCACCACTGTCACGCCGGCCTCGCCCTCGCCGTAGCGGCCCAGACGGAAGCTCTTGACGGCTCTGTTCTTCTTCAGCATCTGGTGTACGGCGGCACGCAGTGCGCCGGTGCCCTTGCCGTGGATAATGGTGACGGTACCCAGCTTGGAGCGCTGCGCCGCGTCCAGATAGTTCTCCACCACGCTCTCGGCCTCCAGCGTTTCCAGCCCTCGGATATCCAGCTCGGCGGAGGCCCGTGCGCCGGTAGTGATCTGCACCGTGCCGCCGCTGCCGCCGGCGCGGGACTTGGCCGCCTGCTTTTTCTTCTCGGCGATCTCCTCCGCCGTCTCCAGCAGCCGCACCTGGGACGCCTTCACGGTCATCTTCATCTTCCCCGCCTGCAAAAGCAGGGTGCCGTCGCCGTTGACTGCCAGCACCGCGGCCGCCGTCCGGACACCGG
>OJMK01001560.1_pt1 | contig 18039 bp, 12 predicted proteins | sample 1597201 | NCBI WGS metagenome assembly OJMK01 (sample SAMEA2452125, study PRJEB22498) | human gut metagenome | reverse complement strand
CGGTGATTATTCATTGCCGGGAGGCATTCGACGAAATATCGGCTCTGTTGCAGTCGGGCAGAGTGCCGGCATTCCGAGGGGTATTCCACAGTTTCACGGGGTCGGCCGAACAGGTGCGTCTGTTGAGGGGAACCGGTGACTATTATTTCGGGATAAACGGCATCGTTACTTTCAAGAACGCTCATCTCGAAGATATGGTACGAGAAGTAGGCATCGGGCGTATATTGCTCGAAACCGATGCCCCGTATTTGGCTCCTGTGCCTTATCGAGGCAAACGGAACGAACCTTCGTATTTGCCTTATATGGCGAAGCGAATAGCCGAAATTCTGGATATTACGACTGCCGAGGTGGAGGAGGCTACCACGGCCAATGCTGTGCGATTGTTCGGAGAAGGGTGATTCCCGGATAGTGGGAAGAGTCGGTTTTCATGCTATGCATAGGGGGAATGTGTTTCATGGGGCTTTCCTCGAAAATAATTCCCGAATTTTGTTTGAAGAGAGTTAAAACAGTCGTTTGGAGCCGAGGTATGAAAAAAAAGCGTGAAATATTTGGGGAAATGTAAAAAAAAGCATAAATTTACGGAGAGACACAAAATCACGATACTATGAAAAGACCCCTCCGCTTTTCAATGAGTTTGTCTATACTCTTTTTGTCGCCCATGTCGGCGATAGTGTCGGCCGCCGTCGATATTCCTTTGAGTTTGTCGTCTGAAAAGAATTATATCGTGGAGGTCGTTCTTCCCGGCGGTAGTACGTCGGCGAATATAGAGGACGGCCGGATAACTGCCGAAGGGGCTTCGCAGGCGCTTGCGACCGTGGTCTATTATGACGGGCTGGGTCGTCCCGAACAGACTGCCCGAGTGGGTTTCACGGCAACGGGCGCCGACCTGCTGTCCACAGTCGGTTACGACGAGGCTGGGAGAGAATATCGTCAAGGGCTTCCCACACCCGTATCGGGGAACAACGGCTGTTATGTGAATCCTTCTACGTACGGGCAGACGGCTCAAAGTTATTATGGAGACACATATCTCTATCGGGAGACTTTGTACGAAAACTCACCGTTGAGCCGGACAGTCGGTGTGAAAAATCCCGGAGCTGTTTGGAACGCTCACCCGAAGACTGCTGCATATCGGTGCAATACGGCAGGAGAGGTCGTTCTTTTCCGAATTTCGTCCGATGGGGTACAACGAGTGGGGCGGTATACCTCGGGTGCTTTTTATGTTACTCGCGAAACCGACGAGGACGGAATTTGGCAAGAGAGTTTCACCGATAAATCGGGTCGAGTGGTTATGACCCGTCAGGGAAACGGTTATGACACTTACTACATTTATGACGACCACGGCAGGCTGTGCTACGTACTGCCCCCGATGGCGGTGGACGGAATGTATAATACCGGCAATTATCCCGACAGCCACACTCTTTTGCAACAGTATGCCTATCTCTATAAATACGACGACCGGGGGAACTGCATAGGGAAGCGTTTGCCCGGTTGTAAATCGATACAGATGATTTACGATAGGGCTAATCGGTTGGTCATGAGTCAGGACGGCAATCAACAGAGCGAAAGCCTCTGGACCATAACCAAATATGATGCCCTCTCCCGAGTGCTGTATACTTATGAGGCGAATCCGCTTCGCAGCCCCGGAGACTTGCGCCAGTATTGTAAAGAAAAATTATTTGTCGAGGAACGTGCCGATAGTTATACTGCGTGGCCGGGTATGGGTTATACCCTCAGGATTCTGCTGCCTGCCGCCAATGATTACCGGTTGCTCACGGTCAATTATTACGACGACTATTCTTTTTTGTACATCGAGGGGACGGCAGCTTCGCAGCTTGCCTATCGGAGTAAGGAGGGATATGGTGCGGCTTATTCCTCGGCCAAAGGTTTGCTGACCGGGACGCAAGTGTTCGACTTGACGGACAGGAGCAAATATGCGATTACCGTTTATTATTACGATGAATATGGAAATCCCGTACAGACACGCACTCGGCATGTATCGGGCGATTATGAAATGACTTATGCTCAATGCGACCTTTCGGGAAATATTCTTAAATCATACACGGAACATTTGGATTCCCGGGGGCGTTTATCGGTATCGGAGTCCGTAGAAAATACTTATGACCGCTCGGGACGCCTCACCCGCACCGATTATGCGGTTAACGACTCTTTGTCTACCGATTGGAGATATGAATACGACGAGTTGGGACGGATATCCAGCAAAAGTATCGACGGAGGACTGACGCATGCTAAATATCGGTATAATTTGCAGGGTTGGATCACTCGGATAGAAGATGTCGATTTCGTGCAGAATTTGTATTACGAAAGCCTTATGGGAAACTATGGGAAAGTTCGTTATAACGGAAATATATCGGCGATGAATTGGACATATCGCACCGATACCGACACGATTGTGAACGGCTATCGCTTCACTTATGATGCCCACGACCGGCTGGCTTCGGCCTATTCGGTGACGGGCAGTGATTTTTCCAGCGGCCGTTATCATGTCGAATATGAGTATGACAAGCATGGTAATATGGTAAATTTGTATCGCGATGGGGGAAGGGGCGGAATGATAGACGAGATGAACTGGTCTTATGAAGGGAATAGGGTAGTAGAGATTACCGATATGGTGGGAGAACAGGGGCGATACGACATGAAAGAATACCGGGACTATAATCATAACGGACTCGATTATTTTTACGACTCCAACGGAAATATGACGGCTGACCTCGACCGGGATATTGTCGCCATACGATACAACATGTTGAATTTGCCCGATACCGTGCAGTTCCGCAACGGGTCGGCTATCGTGAATTATTACACCGCCGACGGCAAGAGAACCGGCAGTAAATACCTCACACCACTGACAACAGTCGTTATCCCCGCGGGTCAGACCTTCGGCAGTACATCGGGGACAGCGGCCATGAGCAGTCATGTTACGGCACGTCGGGGTTCTTTGGAATATGCGGGAGCCGATTTCGAGAGCGATACCCTGATACGAATTCATAACGGCGACGGCTATTTGGATTGTTCGGAACAAGATTTCCGGTACTTCGTGCGGGATTATCAAGGGAATATCCGCACCGTCTACGGCAGTGCGGTAGCAAAACTAATACCAGTGGAACCTCCTTTTTCCTTGACGAACCGGGGGGCGATAGGCGGAGATAAACCACCTATTCGCCCAAAACCCATAGAGCATACCGTCACCTACCAACGTATGCAATACTATCCTTTCGGTCTTCCTTATGAAGCCCATTACCAGCCCGAAGAACAGCCGTACAAATACGGAGGAAAGGAGTTTATAGAGCTGCACGGCTATGACAGTTACGACTTCGATGCTCGTATGTATTATCCCGCCCTCTGCCGATTTATGACGATGGATCCTCTCTGCGAGAAATATTACTCCATCTCGCCCTATGCCTATTGTAATAACAATCCGGTGAATTATGTAGACCCGGACGGGAGGGATATTTGGGAAATAGATTACGATGGCAGAATTATAAATCGTATCGAGAACAAGACCCAAGATGCCTTTTATATGGTGGCAAAAGATAGTAACGGTGATTATCAACGGACTTTCTCGGTCGATGAAGACGGGAACAAGAAGTATAATTCCATCAATTTCGAATATGGAGTCATAACCGATTCAAAAAAAGCATGGTTTTTCAATCAGGAAACAAGTTTTTCTATTAATAATGAATCAGACGGAGCAAATTTATTCAAATTCTTTGCTAATAATACAAAAATTGAATTTGGGTTAATAAATACACAAAACAATGGTTCCCTTGTTATGACTAACCATCAAGAACACTCCATTAAAGTAAGTAAACAAGCAAAAAGATTAAGTATGAATGGAGCGACTGTAACATCGATCGTTCACAATCATCCAAACAATTCATATCCATCGGGGTTTAGAAAAAAAGACAATCATGGTGATAAATATGCGGCAGCACTTATCTCTAATTCCAAAGGATATAGAGTTGAACACTATGTATATCAGCCACAAAAGGGGCGTTTAATAATGTATGATAAAAACAAAATTATAGGACCTATCCCATGGGAATATATTTTCTCTTCTAATAAATGATATATAAGACACTTAATCCCCTCAAAAAAATAAGAATTACCTTTTTATTTAATCTATTTTTGAAAGTATGAGAAAGATAATTAGTTTCATATTCATTACTTGGTTTATTTCCTGTTCAGGAAATAGAGATATCGTACTGACAGATTTTACAAAAGAATTAATCTCCATATATCTTAATGACTCCGAACATATCCAAGCCCAAAAAAGGAAGGACGAAATAATACTAATTTCTACAACAGATTCACTATATTACACCTTATTGATATTTAGCAACAATAGTAAGTCTTATAAATATGAGACTTTCGATTTCGTAGGACGAACAATATATATGGGACACTCTATCAAAGCTTTTGGAGACAAGATTCCTATCTTTTATTCAGGGAATAATTTTGTTAAACAAAAAAGGCAAGATATCCCAAATATGAAGGAATATGATCCATCTGTCTGGCAAGTTAGTTTTTATAAAGACAGCTCTTTTTGTAAAATGAGAACATACAAAACTACTCCAAGCGAAAACATTGCAGATATAGAAAACTTAGCAAAAAAGTATTTTAAAATATCACGACCGTCAACAAACGAAATATATCAATTATACGAAGTTGAGACCGAGCCCCAATTTATTTTAGGTAACGATTCTTTAAGGCAAATTATAACATCGAATTTTAAACGAGTAAAGAGGGCTCCTATGCAAGGGAAAATACCAGTAGTAGTTGATGTCTTAATCGATAAACATGGTATTGCAAAACTAATCGGTATCAGAAAAAGTTCGGGAGACACAGTAATCGATGAGGAAGCATTAAAAGTAGCCAAGATAATATGCCAATATAAATTTATCCCGGCAACTCATCGAGGAGAAACTGTCGAGACAATCTTTCCCATTATGTTTCTCGATAATGACGTTAAAGCTAAATAACTCATACTAACAATAAAGTATAATTACGTTTTGAAAAATAAAAAGATTGCTTCCATTTGACTTGTCAAATATAGTATAGATTATATTCCTGAAAGTTCAAACGATATGAATTTCACATTCGGACGATTGTCTTATTTTGTAATAAAGGACTCCAACGGAAATATGACGGCTGACCTCGACCGGGATATTGTCGCCATACGATACAACATGTTGAATTTGCCCGATACCGTGCAGTTCCGCAACGGGTCGGCTATCGTGAATTATTACACCGCCGACGGCAAGAGAACCGGCAGTAAATACCTCACACCACTGACAACAGTCGTTATCCCCGCGGGTCAGACCTTCGGCAGTACATCGGGGACAGCGGCCATGAGCAGTCATGTTACGGCACGTCGGGGTTCTTTGGAATATGCGGGAGCCGATTTCGAGAGCGATACCCTGATACGAATTCATAACGGCGACGGCTATTTGGATTGTTCGGAACAAGATTTCCGGTACTTCGTGCGGGATTATCAAGGGAATATCCGCACCGTCTACGGCAGTGCGGTAGCAAAACTAATACCAGTGGAACCTCCTTTTTCCTTGACGAACCGGGGGGCGATAGGCGGAGATAAACCACCTATTCGCCCAAAACCCATAGAGCATACCGTCACCTACCAACGTATGCAATACTATCCTTTCGGTCTTCCTTATGAAGCCCATTACCAGCCCGAAGAACAGCCGTACAAATACGGAGGAAAGGAGTTTATAGAGCTGCACGGCTATGACAGTTACGACTTCGATGCTCGTATGTATTATCCGGCTCTCTGCCGATTCACCACTATGGATCCTCTTTGTGAAAAATATTACTCCATCTCACCTTATGCTTACTGTAATAACAATCCGGTAAAATATGTAGACCCGGACGGGGAATCGTGGCGATTGACTTATGACAGAATAGAAGGAGAGGTGATTTTTACAGGATATGAGTGGGTAGATGAAGATAAATCTTATGATGTAGACGGTAATTTATTGCAGGGTTTGTATGCGCAGGCTATATTTTTTTCAGATAACAAAACTTTTGACAAGGATAACGGCTATAATATAGGATCTTCTACTGCCACGGTTTATTTGGCAGACGGAACGACCGAGACATATGCGGCCTGTACGAATCCTTCGGGAAGCGACTATGCTACGGTTCCGGAAGGTACTTATCATGCGAAAGTAGGTATGCATAAGGGGGCTTATACGGCTTTGCGAATGGAAGATACCGACGGTAGCGGGAGAATAGAATTAGGATACGAAAATCCGGCATATACCGATGGCCGGACATACGCAGCAGGTATTAATATACACAAGCCTGGGGAAAATAATCTTACGGGACTGACTGTTAAGAAAAGGCCTATATCGGCAGGATGCCTGTTGATCGACATAAATAGCTGGAACCGTTTTATAGGGCATTTTGAAGCAGAAGACCAAAAGAACAATACGGTAAGCGTCACGGTTTCGAGATCTCTATCGGAACCCGTTAACGTAAACCGGTTGCCGGCTTTTAATTTTATTCTGAATGGAACGAGAGAATCATTTTTTAGTCGTATTAAAAATAGGAAATTATGAAAAAGAGCGTGCTATTGTTGTTTTTTGCGGGTTGTGTGGCAACAGGTATTTTTGGAATCGGCCGTAAGATTCCGATGAATCGGGTGAATGATTTGGGGCAGAGGGAAGGCTATTGGAGAGATTCTCTTGGCGAAGGAATCACACATGAACTATACTATAAAGGCGGTAAAAAAGATGGATTATTTAAGTGCTTTTCTCGTAATGATTTGTTTGTATTAGGGGAATACACAGCGGATAATATATCCGGCACATGGTATGTATTTGGAGATGAAGGGGAGCTGGTTAGTATTCACAATTCGATAGAATTCAGTAAGGACAGTATATATACGGGGTATCCTTGTTGCCGAATCTTCTATAAATATAAATGTTATAGGATTGATTATTATCCAAGTGGAGCCGTTAAGAGCGAAGGATATATGGTGTGCGACGAAGATTTTATGGTTGATTTTTGGGAAATCGGGGAGTGGAAATATTACGACGAGGCCGGGAATTTGATAAAGACAGAAGATTACGGTAACCTGTGAACTCCATAGGAGGAAGAGATCAAGGGGGATTATGGATTGTAACAAGATTTACTTAAAAATGGATAGATATGAAACGGTTGTTTTTTGTAATGATGACGTTAATGTTTATGTACTGTGTAGTAAAGCGGAAGGAAAGGCTATTTATATAGATTCGGGGGGGAAATGGAGAGGTAATCGTCCATACACGACCCGACACCCTTTTCTCCAATAAGTTTCAGTGTGATTAAATTGGGCTCATCGCTAAAAGAGAATAGATATGGTTTGTACGACACCGGGAAGAAAGGGAGATACCCCCTTCACAGAATTGAGCATTGGAAATTGGATTATATCAAAGTCCTATGTGAAAAAATAGAGTCCTGATGTATGGTTATGTAAAAATATAAGATTAGGAGTTATGAAAAAGAGCGTGCTATTGTTGTTTTTTGCGGGTTGTGTGGCAATAGGTATTTTTGGAATCGGTCGTAAGATCCCGATGAATCGGGTGAATGATTTGGGGCAGAGGGAAGGCTATTGGAGAGATTCTCTTGGCGAAGGAATCACACATGAACTATACTATAAAGGCGGTAAAAAAGATGGATTATTTAAGTGCTTTATTCGTAATGAATTATTTCTGTTTGGGGAATACACAGCGGATAATATGTCCGGCACATGGTATATGTTTGGAGATGAGGGAGAATTACGTTGTACCATTGATTCGATAGAGTTTAACAAGGATAGTATATACACGGGGTATCCTTGTTGCCGAATTTTCTGTAAATATAAATGTCATAGTATTGATTATTATCCAAGTGGAGCCGTTAAGAGCGAAGGATATATGGTGTGTGACGAAGAGTTTGAGATTGAGATTTGGGAAATCGGGGAGTGGAAATATTACGACGAGTCCGGGAATTTGATAAAGACAAAAGACTACGGCGACCGACGAACTCCATAGGAGGAAGAGATCAATCTGTTAATGGACAATGGATTGAAGAAAATAAAACTTTAATGGAAATGATTATCAATTCTAAAAAGGAAACTATTAAAAATATGCAAGAGTGATGAAAACAATGGTCTATATATTTTTCTCGTTTTTCATGTTTTGTGCTATGAATTTAAATGCACAGAGTCCAATAGAGATTGATACCGTATCGTTGAGATATGTCAATGGATTCACCAATCAGCATGAGATTGTAGATGAGTATCGAATGACAAATCATTCAAACGAAGAGTATATAACTTGGGTGTCATTGGAGCCGACAAATGATAAATCGAACATTGAATTGGTACACGATTTCTTTAAAAAGATAAAGGGCGATTTCAGTTACATTCAAGCGATGTATGAAGAATTACTTGACAATCGGCCATCTATCACTGGATATTCGTTTATTAAAAAAATTGCACCCGGTGAGACATTTACCTATTTCATTGTCAAAACAGATCCGGAATCAAATTTTTATTCCGAAAGGATTGTCCTTATGAAGGGGAGTGAAGTCGAACAATATTTAAGGCTGCAGATTGAAGAAAAATATTTTTTCAAACCATCGAGTATTGTTTTAACTGGAAAATAACCTCCCTATCCAAGAGATTAGCCCACATACCTATGAAGAGCATTCGTTTTTATTTGGTCGTTTGGCTTTTAATACTAATGTGTTGCAATAACATAGGCTCTAAAAAGGCAGGCAATAGCGGTAACATTGTGCCGACATAACTGATACGATACGACAAGAACAATTAGATAACGGTGGAATGGAAACAGTCAAATAAGAACTGTCTTTTGAGGGAAAGAAAATATTTGGTTTTGATGTAATTAGAATGGATTTTATATAAATGATTATTAATATCTTATGTTAAGAACTCACGAAAACCGATATGCCGAGCAGCTCGACATGGTGTATAAGGGGAACCGGCTGACAAAGGTCTCGAAAAACGGTGACCCAAATCTCGAGTATGATTTTCAAGGATATCCCGATAAAGCCGATGCGTCGACCGAGATGACATACGACCCCAATGGAAACATGACCGCCGACCTCGACCGGGGAATCGTGGCCATACGATACAATTTGCTGAACCTACCCGACACCGTGCAGTTCGAAAACGGCAACCGTATCGTCTATTTTTATTATGCCGGAGGGGAAAGAGCCGGGGCGGTCACGACCACATATTCCACCCCCATATCCGTGCCCCTCGACAGCGTTTATCTCGGTGAAGACCCGCATTTCGACATGTGGGAACACCGGCATGGAAATCTTTTTTACAAGATGGGCTCCCCGTCGCGGCTGCTGTTCGACGACGGTTTTTTCGAGTTGGCCGAGCGACATGGGGGATTGATCTCTCAGATACCCTATGTCTTTGTCCGGGATCATATCGGCAGTGTGCGATTGGTCTGCAACGTCAATACCGGGGAGGTCGTGCAGAGTCTCGAGTACCTCCCTTCGGGGGTTATTTTCCGCAGCCGGAATTTCGACCGGCAGCCCTACCGGTTTACCGGGAAGGAGCTGCTATCCGCTCACGGGCTCGACTGGTACGATTCCGGAGCTCGCATGCAGGAGTTCCATATCCCGCGCTTCACCACGATGGATCCGCTCTGCGAGAAATATTACTCCATCTCGCCCTATGCCTATTGTAATAATAATCCGGTGAATTATGTAGACCCGGACGGGAGAGAAGTACAAGTAGCCAAAGAGTATCAAGAGCAATTTAGAAATGACTTGCAAAATGTTTTTGGCGATAGAATAAATATGCTTTCTTTCAACGATAATGGGACATTACAACTTGACGGGAAAACAAAAGATTTTACCAAAGAAATGACAAAAGACCAAAAGGAAGCCTTCAAAGGATTAAATAAAGCAATGAATGACAAACAAGTTACGTCTGTGGTTTATGCTGATAATTACAATATAACAGTTAACGGTGAAGTAAAATCTGTCGATATAGTGAAAGAATACGGAGGAGGTTTGTATTCCAAAACAGATAATTTGATTATCATTGCTCCAAGTGTGAGAAGTGTGGATGTTACGTTAGACCAAATTCAAATTACCGCAGATGGGTTAGGCTTTCCAAGCCAAAATGTCCAACAAAATACTACTTCTACGTTGTTTCACGAAATAGGAGAACGGAACACTACCAATATTAATTTTAGAGGAGTTGTCATTGATTTTGAAAACTATGTAAGGAGAACAATCGGACTTCCTGTTCGTCCATATGATTTAAATCATAGTAAGACAATAAAAACTAATTATACAAAATGAATATGAAAGTATATATTTATTTGATATTGATTTGTTTAAATGTTTTTTGTAGACTAAATGCTCAAACAAGAATTGCAGGAAATGAGCAATACAATTCCTACGAGCTATGTATTTATGTTGATAACTTGTCTCAAAAATCGATTCCTGATATTTTTGTTAGCACGTACTACGATAAACTTAAAACGTCAGATTTTAAAATTTCGCAAGTAATTGATTCCATTCACAAAAGAAGAGAAGTACATGTCCGTACTAAAAAGGCGAAAGACGGTTTTCTCTTTGTGAATAAATATATTATGGATCATGTTACAAATTTAAATTGTGAATTGGGCAAAATGAAAGTGTTATATATATATAATAATAAGGAAGTAAAAACAAAGGAAGATGTAATGAGTGTTCTCCGATTAAGAAAAAAAAGTATTCAGATTTCAGAGATTACACAAGATGAGCAATCGGGGCTAATCACCGTATATGTTATTGATCAATAACATATACGGTGATATCAGGATACTCAAAAACAATAAATAAACTCATTTTTTAATAATTTCCGAAATCTCGAACAAGAAAAGTTGAACAAAGGAATATAGACGGTATTCTTAAAGAGGCTATAAAAGCATACGATAAATGGATACAAAACCCTAAAAACAAAGGAAAGGAATTTAAATATGAAATCAACACAAACCTCCCCAAGAATTAGATTTTTTTAAAGTCATTTGTTCAAACTTTTTTTAATTGATTTGATCTTGTTTCTGTTATTCAGATACTATCAACCAATGTGTGAACCCTGTTTAGATAATATAGACTGTCCCCCTTGTTTATCAAAAGAACAGTATTTTATAATATATTTTGGAATAGCAATAAATACGATTTTCGCAATTTTCTGGTTATTCAAAAGAATAAAAAGAAAAACTATCGAATGAGAGTTTTTCTGTCGGCACAATCTTTCTATTGGTATTCTATTTTTATTGTTTTTTGTTTTACGAAAAGTGGTAAATCGCAAATATGAAATCGCATTATTGTTGTTAGTTCAGTTTTGTATTTCGGTATTATTGTCACTTATTATTGAAAGTTCAAACGATATGAATTCCACATTCGGACGATTGCCTTATTTTGTAATAAAGGACAACAACGGACGTTTTGGTAAATTTCGTTCATTTATGACCAAAAACTATATCTATTGATTTAAATATGGGCATACAATATTAGAAAACTATCTGAACAGTAAAATTAGACACCCCTTACAATTAAAAAATCAGATGAAAACCAGTTTCAAAGCAAGAAGATGATTATAGGAAAAGAGAAATGTCGTGTTATTACAGGCCTAAAAAGGAAAACTGCGAAAGCGAATAATAGAGGAACAAGGATCGATCACCGAGGGCGAAGCGTCTTTGCGGAAGCCTGATATTAAAGGATAACATGTAGAAGTGTATAATCACAATTTAGTATAATTGAATATGAAAAATATTAGGATTATAATTGTGCTAGTCGTATTCCCATTTTTCTGTATAATCGGCCAAAATCAACAAAGTTTGCCGGAGGATAGACCCATTATTCCTCCATCTCCGAGGGCTGCCGCATTTCATATTTATGGAGATTATCCGGTTAATTATAATACAGGAATTGCTGATATATCCATACCATTGTATACTGTAAAGATGGAGGGAATAGAGGTGCCGATAACATTGCGATACCATCATGCAGGTGTGAAATTTTATGAAACTCAGTTGTCGAATGTCGCTACGGGGTGGATTATAGATGTGGGAGGATTGGTGTCACGAACAATTATGGGGAAACCAGACAAGCGGGTTCCTATGTTTAATGTAGATTCTTTGGAGGCGGGCTATCTTACAGAAACAGATGAAGAGGATTTCAAAATATTACAACGATTGGCTTGCGGGCAGTTGGTGAATACGGTACTTGACTCGGAATATGATATTTTTTCCTATCGGTTTAATGATAACGTCGGGAAATTTGTTGTGGGCAGATTTGACGAAGTAATTAAATTTCCGCATAATTCGTTAAAAATAGAACCCGAGTGGGCCGGTCATCTTATTCAAAAGATCGATATTTATGACGATAAAGGAGTTCAATATAGATTTGGTAAATCCTTAGACGGGCAATCGAAGGCTGTGGAATATACGGGTAGCAATTTCGAGTCGAGTTGGCTTTTGACCGGAATAAAGCCGAGCCACGGAAAAGATAGTATTGTTTTTAAATACAGAGATGCATCGCGAAATGGGAGTTTTACGTATAAAATTTGGGTTCCCAATCATTTTGTGGAAATAAAAGATGGTCGTCAGGGAGATGAGATTATAGAAGATGTGCAGGGAACGCATACTTATTTTGGAGATAGTTATGCTGGGTCTAGTATAGAATGTTTGGTATATAACGGATATAGAGAGTTATTGTATAATATAAAAACAATATCGGAGATTATTTTTCCATTGGGGAAAATTGTATTTAATTCGATAGATGGAGGAGAGCGAGTTTCGAGTATAGATATTTTCGATAATAGAAACGAGTTATTAAGAAGTGTTCGTTTCAACACAACCGCTTTTGACGAATCGGGGCGGTGGAATGCATTAAATTCTGTTGAGTTTTTAGATTCTCGACGAGTGTGCGATTCTCGATATTTGTTTGAATATAATGATGTACGATTTCCCCAAGTGGAACATACCAATGCATTGGATTATTGGGGATATTATAATGGTTGTAACGACAATACGTCTTTGGTTCCTAATTTTTATTTGACATTTAAACGGAACCAAGTAAAAAATGGAGCATGGGGTGTGTTGGAAAAAGGTCTGTTATATAATTATGCCATCGGGTCCTGCGATAGAACTCCTTCTGAATATTTTGCCCAAGCATACATTTTAGAAAAAATAGTTTATCCTACCGGTGGATTTTCGGAATTTGAATATCAGTTGAATCGTTATGGGGAAGATAAACCGGGAGGAGGATTACGGATTCATCGAATTATCAATGATGATGGAAAAGGAAATAAAACTAGCAGAAGTTATGAATACTCTCCGGGTGTATTGGAATTGATGCCCGATAGTGCAGAAAATTATATTCATGAGGCAGATGGCATTCTTTTTCAAATGAGGACAGAAAATCAAGGGTTTATTCGCTATCACGAATTTTCATTTAGAAAGAGATTCTATTCATCTGATATGAACGGAGCTTTAACTTTGGGAACAGGAAACCAAATCAGATATCCCGAAGTTATAGAATATATCGGTACGAACGAACAAAATATCGGTAGGAATGTATATCGATTTGAAGAACACCGAAACTTGTATACTAGGTCTCGGCCTAATAATGATTTGACTTTTCCCCGGTTGCATACATGGAGAAGATGGAAATCGGGGAATTTGATAGAGACGTTGGTTCAAAGACGGGACGAAATAGGAAATTGGGTGTCAGAAAGGATAATAAGAAATGAATATGAATTATTAAGTCGCACCAAATTGAGAAATTTAAGCGTAACAAAAACAACGTTTTATCCACCGTCTTTTGTCCGTATAGGTTCTTTAAGTACAACCGATTTAGACGATTTAATTCTGACTCCTGATTTATTCGAGCGTTTGGATCTTATTTATGGACGTTTTGAACATTCGAGGAGTTTTCCGTTTTTCCTTCAAGATCGATATTTGATAGATACCTCTACTCCCGTTTTATCGGAAACGATAGACTCGTTGTGGACAGATAACGGTAATTTTGTAAAGAATGAAAGTTATGCATATGATTCTATTTATTTAAAGCCGATTAGTATTGTTCAAACGACCAGTGATGGTGAAATGTTGGAGATAAAGAATGAATATGCCTTTTCCGATGCTTATAAAAATGAAGACCCATATAAGGGAATGATAAAAAATAACATAGTCTCTCCTATCATAGAACGGCAGGAATACAAGAAAAAATTCGAGAATGTATTGTTGTCCACTCAAAAGTTAAGTTATAAGCAATTTTATCCGAAAGTGTTTAAGCCGAGTGAGTTTATGATATCGTTTGAGAGCAATCCATTTTATTTGAAGTCGAAATACAGTAGATACGATTCTCATGGAAATCCATTGTGTATAACGAGCGATGATTTAACTACCATTTATTTGTGGGGATATAGTTATCAATACCCGGTGGCGGAAATTAGGAATGCCTCTTGGGAGCAAGTAGAGAGCATCATAGGGGATGCCGAGGCTTTCGCTGCGGCTGAAATTCCAGACGGAATGTTACTGGCCCGATTGCGTACGGAACTGCCGTCGGCACAAGTAACCGTTTATACGTATGAGCCGCTGGTGGGAATTACCTCTTCGACCGATCCTCGGGGGCATACGACTTATTATGAGTATGATGATGTGGGGCGATTGGTGCGTGTGAAAGAGGGGGAGAAGACTACGACATTGTATAAGTATCATTATCGGAATGAATAGAGCGATGAAACGGATAAAGAGAAATGTTATGAATATACGTGTTTTATTATTTACAGCTGGTATTGCAGCTGTACAAGTTTTGTCGGCAATAGAATTGACTGCCGACAGCAACCGGCTGGAAGCTGGGGAGGCATTCGTCAAAATGCTGGTCGAGTACCAAGAACCGGGCAGAGCCGGAACGAAATGCCGGTGGGACTTCCGAGGAATGCAAATCCTTTCGGAGGAACTTCCCGTGGAATATTTTATTCCGGACAGTTCCCATATGGATATTCTTTGTGGTCGCGAGGGGCGTAACCGTTATTATTACCGACAAGGAAGTGATAGCCTGTGGTGTGTGGGACATGAGAATGCGACTTTCTATATCGATTATGCTCGTCCCGAACTTTTGTTGCGTTATCCTTTCGCTTATGGCGATTCTCTGACGAGTCGTTTCGAAGGAGCAGGACGGTATGGTCAGCGTATTCCTCTTTTCGTCGGGGGAACGACGACTGTCACAGCCGATGCCGAAGGTGAATTGAGGTTACCGGGAGAGACTTTCGGAAACGCCCTGCGGGTACATACCGCCCGCCGATATGTGAGGATATGCAAAGACAGCTTGTCGGTGAGTGTGGATACGTATGCTTGGTTTGTGCCGCAGAATCGTTATCCGGTGTTCGAGAGCGAGACTTCCACGCTGCATGGTACACAGGCCGATACGATACTCTCGGCTATATCGTTTTACTATCCGCCCGATTATCTGAGTGGGGAGAGTGACCGTAGTGCCGACGATGAATCGATTGAGGAGGAGATCCTACCGATCGAGAGTGTTTTTACCGAGGCGGAGTATCTGCCCAATCCGGTGGAAAGTGACTTGACGATAAAATATAAACTTACTCGTTCGGCTTCGGTGTGGTTCACTTTGCACAGTAGCGCGGGAATTTGTCTGAGACGGACACCGAGTCGTGAAGAAGATGAGGGAGAGTATTCTGTGCTGGTTCCTATGTCGGGATTGATGCCGGGGGTGTACACATTGTACGTTCATGTGGACGATAAGGTACTTTCTGTAAATATTATCAAGGGGTAATTCGGGCAGTTGTCGTAAAAATGAGATACTATTTTTGTAAAAACTTTCGTCGAACCCGAAAAATGTATTATATTTGCCACCGTTTTTACGGGATCGACCCGAGGGAGTGATGCTCGAGTGGTTGAAGAGGCACGCCTGGAAAGCGTGTATACGTCAAAAGCGTATCGGGGGTTCGAATCCCCCTTACTCCGCAAAAAAGCCGTTGCAAAAAACTTGCAACGGCTTTTTTGCAGACGGAATGGAAGTTTATTACGGCGGTGTAAAATGAATCGGTCGATAATTAGTGGGGCTTCTTTTTTTATATACCCTCCCCTTATTGTTTCTTCGGTATTTTTCTTATATTGTTTCGCAACATAGGGAAGAAAGATTAAAGGTATTCGATATCGCTTCTTGAAATCACCTAATTAATATCTTAACCCCTCCGTCACTGCGTGCCACCTCCCCTATATTTTGCATAGTAAAACACCCCGTAAGGCTACGGGACACGGCAGGGGAGGAGGGGAAATACTTTTAACGAATATCTTAACCCTTCAATATATACTTTTGGGGCGGTGGGAGCTTGAACATCTATTAAACTAAAATGGGCAGGGAGCTGTTCTTTTTGGATAGATGGGGATTTTAATGTCCCGGTTTGTATGGAATGGAAGATATTTGTGTATATTTGATTTTTCGAATATAGGATATGACTCGATGTGAGAAATAGGAATGGGGCTGTCTTGTTTCTATTTTTCCCTTGTCGGGTTTTGAGGTAGGAAATCGAATAAAGAAAATTAAATTTTGAAGATATGAGAACATTATTATTGTCTTTTGCAATCGTGGGATTATTGTGCGGTTGTTCGTCCAAGTCGGATTACGGTGAAGCTAGGGGAATTGTATGTGATGCTACCATGAATACGGTTACTATTGTCACCGACGACAATGACACGTTGTCGTTCAGTACGGTCGATACCGATAAAAGCGGGGGCGACGGATTGCTGCTGGGCGATACGGCCGAGATTACTTACCGGGGAAGGTATGAAAAGGGAATGGGGGCTTTGAAAATGGTGTCTTATCCGCAAAGAGCGTTACTCGGTGGCGACCGAGACGAGTATGGTTGCATAGGCTCTGCCGGATATGTGTGGAGTGAGGTGTTGCAGGATTGTATACGGGTGTTCGAGAAGGGTATCCGCACGGAGTCGGTTCGAGGGGATAACCGTTCGGTCTATATCGTCTTTTCTCCCGATTCGTCCCAAGTGGAATTGTTTTTCTCCGACAGGCAACCGAGTGAGATTTTGGAGCGGCGGACGTTGCCTTCGGGCGGTTTTGCTTGGAATGTGGAGGACGACGATACGAAGAATGTGCGTTTCATAAATGGTTTATGGACGATCGAACAGCGGGGTGAGGTCATATATCGGGAAGATAGTGCAGCTGCCGACTCGTCGTTGGGCGATTGGCAGGAGCGGACTTATGAGGGGGTACTGCCGGCAGCCGATACTCCGGGTATACGTTACACTCTGACGGTACGTAATCGCGAGTATAGCGGGGACGGGACATTCGTGCTTGCGATGACTTATTTGGAGGCTGAAAACGGGAAGGACGAGACCGTGACTTATACCGGTAGGCGGTTCACTCAACGCGGTTCGGCCGATGACAAGGATGCCGTGGTGTGGCAACTGGTTGCCGACGATGGTACTGTTTTTAATTTCCTTGTGTCAAAAGAGGGTACAAGTCTTACTTTGTTGAACGATAAATTTGAGAAGCCGCAGAGCGGATTGAATTATACGCTTCGGTTGGTGCAGTGATGAATCGGGCTTCATGCCCGATAAAGACGGAATCCCTTTTTCCCGTTTTTATTCAACCCCTCTCCTCAGAAACAACAGTTTCTGAGGTGTCTCCCCTATATTGCTCCGCAACACAGGGGAGAAGTGTTAATGCCTTTATGACGAATGTATTAAACTCTACTAACGATCCTATGACAGCATTTTCTCCTTCTTTCCTCAGGAACTGAACCGTAGTGCTTTCGGTGTCTTACCCTATTGTTTACATAAAGACTCCCGTAATGCTACGGGGCATGGCTGGGGAGAAGTGTAAAATCTATCTTTCTACCCCAAATGGAGAATGCCCCTTAATTCCTTCACCTATACCCTGCGGTATTGTAGAGCTTTCATACACTCCTCCCCTGTGTTTTGCAACGCAAAATATAGGGGAGGTGGTACGTAGTGC
>OJMK01001551.1_pt1 | contig 18094 bp, 18 predicted proteins | sample 1597201 | NCBI WGS metagenome assembly OJMK01 (sample SAMEA2452125, study PRJEB22498) | human gut metagenome | reverse complement strand
TCGCTAAAGCTTTTTTGAACCCCCGATACAATCGGGGGTTTTCGTTATACAAAAAATCAGCTAACAGAATAATGTGTTAGCTGATTTAAAAAATACAAATTCATATCATATAAAAATTGATATTACCTTATATTTATATAATAGAACATTATTTATCCATACCACATGGATAAGATTTTTCTGCCTTTGGTTTATTAGATGTAATTGCTTTATAAAAACCATAACCACCTGAAAAATTGTAACAATCATAACCATTTAGAGTAAGAATTCGACAAGCTATATAACTTCTTAATCCACTTTGACACATAACATATACAGGTTTTGACTTATCAATTTCAGCAATTCTATTTCTTAAATCATCAACAGGAATATTAATAAAATTATCAATATGCCCCATTTTAAATTCAAATGGTGTCCTTACATCAAGCAATGTTACCTCTTTATTATCAACCAAACTTTCTATTTCATCATAATGAAACTGTTTTACCTTTTTGGTTACTATATTTTCAATCATAAAGCCTGCCATATTTACAGGGTCTTTTGCAGATGAATATGGAGGTGCATATGCTAAATCAAGGTCTTTTAAATCTACTGCATTAATACCGGATTGTATTGCAGTAGCAATGACATCAATTCTCTTATCTACACCTTCAGTACCTATTATTTGAGTTCCTAAGATTTTTAATGTTGCTTTTTCAAAGATAACTTTCATGGTCATTACTTTTGCATTTGGATAATATCCGGCATGTGATGAAGGTGACAAAACAACCTTGTCATAATCAATTTTGGAATTTTTTGCAACTTTTTCAGTAATACCCGTTGTGGCAATAGTCATATCAAATAATTTCAATACAGATGAACCCATTGAGCCTTTATAATGACTATCTAATCCGCAAATATTATCTGCTACAATTCTTCCTTGTTTATTTGCCGGTCCTGCTAAAGAAATAACTGCATCTGTTCCTGTAATTTTATGTTTCACCATAACTGCATCGCCAACAGCATAAATATCTTTTACGGATGTTTCCATCTTATCATTTACCATAATAGCGTTTTTAATGCCTAGTTTTAATCCTGCTTTTTCTGCCAGTGTAGATTCCGGTAACACACCTACTGACATTATCACTAAATCAGCATTTATCTTACCATCATCCTTTAAAAGAACATTCAAACTTTTTTTATCACTTTCAAATGCCGATACATTAGCATTTAGCAAAAGGTTTATGCCTTTACTCATTAGCTTTGAATGAACTAACATTGCCATATCATAATCAAGAATATTCAATACATGTTGAGACCTATGTATTAATGTAACATTTATCCCTAAGTCAGATAAATTTTCAGCAACTTCAAGTCCGATAAATCCACCACCGATAACAACGGCCTTTTGTGGTTTTTGAGCATCAACAAAGTTCTTAATTTTAAAAGTTTCCTCAACTGTTCTTAAAGTGAAAATTCTTTCATCTTCTATACCTTTTAAATTAGGCTTAACAGGTTTAGCTCCGGGAGAAAGAATAAGTTTATCATAAGATTCTTCATAGATATTGCCACTATTAAGATCAGTTATTGTAACTACCTTATTGTCGGAATCTATGTCAGTTACTTCTTGCTTAACTCTAACATCAATATTAAATCGACTCGAAAAGCTCTCGGGAGTTTGTAAAGTTAGTTCTTCCTCATCTTCTATAAATCCACCTATATAATAAGGCAGACCACAATTAGCATAGGAAACATAACCACTTCTTTCAATAATAACGATTTCAGTTTTTTCATTAAGTCTTCGTAATCTGGTTGCAGCAGATGCACCACCTGCTACTCCACCTACAATTATAACCTTCATTATTCTTTCACTACCTTTCCTTTGTAACTTGAAATACCACCAATATTAATTACATTTACATAACCCATTGACTCTAGAATTGAAACAGCCTCTTCACTTCTGGCTCCACTTAAACAATATACAAATATACTTGTATATTTATCATGAACGATAGTCGATACTTTTGAAATATTATGTAAAGGAATATTGACGCTATGTTCAATATGTCCTTCCTGAAACTCTTCTTCTGTTCTAACATCCAAAAGCATTGCATTTTCGGTATTGATAAATTTTTCAACACCTTTATTAATATTCTTCTGATTTATGTATTCAAAATATGTCATAAACTTACCTCCTTGAATATCTTTCATAATTGCAAATTCAGTATATCAAAGAGGAAATATTTTTTCTGTGACTAAGTCACAATAAAGATTATTTTGATAAATTTCTTAAAGCAGTTATGTCTTTTAATATAACTTTGCCTCTGTTCATTTCAATATATCCTTCATTCGAAAAGATTTTTAACATTCTTGCAACTACTTCTCTTGCAGAATTTACTTCTTGAGCCATAGTTTCTTGAGTCATTTTGATTTGATAACTATCGGTTTTTTCAAAGGTTGATATTAAAAGTCTTGCTAATCTCTTATCAAATTTAGAGAATAACATTTCTTGCATAACAAAAATAACATTAGAAAGTTTTTGGGATGACAACTCATAAACAAAACATTTTACATATATGTTAGTGTTCATAATATTTTTTAGGGTCATTGAGTGAATTACTAAAATTTCAGTATCTTCATCTGCAACTAGCTGTACATTTAATGAAATATATGGTATCGCACAAGATGCAGAGAAAATACAACTGTTGCCTTTCATTATATGGAACAAAGTAATTTCTCTACCTTCTTCTGAAGTGATATACACTCGAATTGAGCCTTTCACTACATATATCATACCAAGACAGGCATCAGCAAAATCAAGTATATATTCACTTTTAATATAGGTTCTTATGGTAAAGCCACTTAACAATATTTGCTTTTCAGATATAGAAAGTTGAGAGTAGAAAGGTATTTTTTGAATTAACTTATTTGTATCCATAAAGCAAGCATTAATCATTATGACAATGATGCTCACTTCCACAACCGTTACTACCACATTTATGATTCTTGTCATGATGATGAGAGCATTTTACATTTGGGTTGTAATTTAACATACCGGATAGATAACCGTTAACAACCATATCACAATCACCGGATACACCACCGAATAATTTGATATTTTCTGCTTTTAGTGCGTTAATTGCTCCTTCACCGATACCACCACAAATAAGAATATCAGTATTAAGAGCGTGTAATACACCTGCTAATGTGCCATGACCTTGTCCGTTGGTATCGACAATTTCCGAAGCAATAATTTTATTATCTTCAACATCGTAAATTTTAAACTGCTTTGAATGTCCGAAATGCTGAAAAACATTTCCATCTTCATAAGTAACTGCAATTCTCATAATATTATCTCCTTTAGTTTTTTTAAAATTTGAATGATAGTACTGTTTGTAACAATCACTGCAAATATCTTTATTGCAACAACCGTCACATAGCAGAAAATCACCACCACTAATATGAAGTGGCAACCCATCAACTATGGCAATTGCAATTTTCTTTCTTGCATTTTCGTAAATTTTTTGAACGGTTGTTCTTGCAACCTCCATTGATTTACTACACTCTTCCTGTGAAACACCCTCTTTGTCAATTAATCGGATAGTTTCATATTCATCAACAGTAAGGGTTATTACATTATCTACACAGTCATTATCTTTAGGTACAAAATTTAAAGTATTTGGATAATGACACACCTTTCTGCATTTTATAGGTCTCGCCATTCAATCACCTCTAAAATTATCTAAAAATATAATATCACTATTAATGGCATATGTCAATAACTATTTATGACATATGCCATTAACTATAAAATTAATCTGGTATTATTAATTAATATCAAATTGGTAGTTTTAATATAACCAAATAATCTATATAATTGTGGCAACAGTTTTGAAATGAAAGGAAAATTTGTTATGAGTAACGAAAGATTTGAATTAAACAAGAATTTAGCACAGATGTTAAAGGGTGGAGTAATTATGGATGTTACTACACCTGAACAGGCTAAGATTGCTGAAGAAGCCGGTGCTTGTGCAGTTATGGCTCTTGAAAGAATTCCTGCCGATATTAGAGCAGCCGGTGGTGTTTCTAGAATGAGTGACCCTAAGATGATTAAGGGTATTCAGGAAGCTGTTTCTATCCCTGTTATGGCTAAGTGCAGAATCGGTCACTTTGCAGAAGCGCAGATTCTTGAGGCTATTGAAATTGACTACATTGATGAAAGTGAAGTTCTATCTCCTGCTGATGATGTTTATCACATTGACAAGACAAACTTTAAAGTACCATTCGTATGTGGTGCTAAGGACCTTGGTGAGGCACTAAGAAGAATTAATGAAGGTGCATCAATGATTAGAACTAAGGGTGAACCCGGTACAGGTGATGTTGTTCAGGCAGTTAAGCATATGAGAATGATGCAGTCTGAAATCAGAAGACTTGTTTCTATGAGCACTGATGAACTATATGAGGCTGCTAAGCAGTTACAAGTTCCTTACAACCTTGTTCAGTATGTACACGAAAACGGTAAGCTACCAGTTGTTAACTTTGCTGCCGGTGGTGTTGCAACTCCTGCTGATGCTGCTCTAATGATGCAGTTAGGTGCTGAAGGTGTATTCGTAGGTTCAGGTATCTTTAAGTCAGGCAACCCTAAGAAGAGAGCTAACGCTATTGTTAAGGCTGTTACTAACTACAATGATGCTAATATGCTTGCTGAACTTTCAGAAGACCTAGGAGAAGCTATGGTTGGTATCAACGAACAGGAAATTGAAATTCTAATGGCTGAAAGAGGAAAGTAATAATGGTTGTTGCTGTTTTATCTTTGCAAGGTGCAGTAATTGAACATATACAAATGCTAGATAAACTAGGTGTTGAAACTTTTGAAATTAGAAAAAAGTCTGACCTAGATAAGCACTTTGACGGTTTGATTATTCCCGGTGGTGAAAGCACAGTACAAGGTAAATTACTTCATGAACTTGACATTTATGATACATTAAAAGAAAAAATTGAAAATGGTTTGCCTGTATTCGGTACTTGTGCCGGACTGCTACTTCTTGCTAAAAGTATTGATAATGACAATAAGGCTCACTTAGCTACTATGGATATTACTGCTATGAGAAATGCTTATGGCAGACAGTTAGGCAGTTTCTATACTAAAAGTTCATTTGACGATAAAGATGAAATTCCTATGACATTTATCAGAGCACCTTATATTTCAAGTGTGGGTGATAATGTTAAGGTACTTGCTACAGTTGACGGTAAAATTGTTGGTGCAAGAGAGGGCAATCAGCTTGTAACTGCTTTTCATCCTGAACTAAATGATGACTTAACAGTACATAAATATTTTGTAGATATTATAAAAGAAAATATGTGATTTTCCCTTTTTAGAAAATTTCATATTATATATTACATAACCGATGGATGTTTTCTGTTTTATTCAGAAAGCATCCATTTTTTATTACCTATTTATCCATATACACTCACAATAATAAAATCATTACATAATTTATAGTGACTAAAAATTTTAAGGTGATTGTATGTCACAAGTAATAGATTTATGTAAAGCTGAATTAAACAAAGACTATATTGTTCATAAGATAAAAAATAATAACAAGGTATATGAGAATTACGGAATATTTGAAAATGCACCTATTGTACCTTTATACAGAAGTATGGGCAAAAACATCTCTGCTTACAAAACTTATTACGGTATCTTTGCTATTAGAAATAAAACTGCTGAAAATATAAAGGTGAGAAATGTGTGATAATAATTTAGTAATATTAATCGGTAACCCTAATGTGGGTAAAAGTTCTATATTCAACAGACTTACAGGGGACAATCAACACACAGGTAATTGGACAGGTAAAACTGTTGAATGTGCAGAAGGCAAGTTAAAATGCAACAAGGATATTTGTATTGTTGATTTACCCGGTATATACACTTTATGTGCTGCTAATGCTGAAGAAATTTGCAGTAAAAAATTTTTGTTACAACACAAAGATGCACTTGTAATAGTTGTCGTTGATGGTAATAACATCTACAAAAGCCTTACACTTATTGAGGAAGTTTCTAACATAACAAGTAATGTAATTATATGTATCAATCAATATAAAAGTGCAACAAAGTCCGGCACTAAAATTAACATAGATAAGCTAAAAGAAATACTGAAAATTCCTATTGTTACTACAGAGGCTACTGACAGAAGTTCACTTGATATACTTAATAATATAATAAATATTAATATAAACAATCATTTTCCTACACCTATAAAACATAGAAAACTTGATAAGGAAAATATTATTAAAGAAGTTGTTGATGACAGGTGCAATGACAGGCAAAGAAAGTTAGATAAAATTTTCACTTCAAAAGTTACCGGTATTCCTATAATGTTTTTGTTACTTGCAATGGTACTGTACATTACTATTATTGGTGCTAACTATCCCAGTGATTTTTTGAGTTATATATTTGCTAAAGGTGGAGAATATCTATATGAATTTTTAAACTATATTTCTTTGCCTAGTTATATAATTTCTTTAATATGTGATGGTGTATATAGGACAGTAACATGGGTAGTTGCAGTTATGTTGCCACCTATGGCTATCTTCTTCCCTATATTTTCTTTACTTGAGAATTTTGGGTATTTACCTAGAGTTGCATTTAATTTAGACAGAGTGTTTTGTAAAGCTAATTGCAGTGGAAAACAAGCATTAACTATGTGTATGGGTTTTGGTTGCAATGCTTGTGGTGTTACCGGTTGTAGGATAATTAATAACAGAGAGCAAAGGCTAAATGCTATTGTTACAAATAACTTTGTACCTTGTAACGGTAGGTTTCCTACACTTATTTCAATTATCACTATATTTATGACTTCTTACTTTAGCAGTAAATTACGATCACTTGTATCTGCATTAATACTTACGGGATTTATTATATTAAGTATTATTGTTTCTATGGGTATTTCATTTTTACTTAGCAAAACTATATTGAAAAATGGAAACAAAGATTTTGTAATGGAAATGCCTAAATACAAGAAACCTAAAATCTTTGCTACTATTTATGAGTCAATTAAGAATAGAGCCGTTTTCGTGTTGCTTAGGGCATTAGTTGTGGCTTTACCTGCCGGTGCTATAATTTGGTTATGTGGTAATATTAAAATCAATGACTACACTATATTAAGTTATATTGTAAATTTTCTTAATCCGATTGGAAAAGTATTTGGACTTGACGGTGAAATACTTATTGCATTGTTACTGGGCTTTCCGGCTAATGAAATTGTAATTCCTATTATGTTAATGGCTTATTGTGGCAGTAGTACACTTGTTGAATGTAGTGACTTAGGAGCATTAAGTAACCTACTAATCAATAATGGTTGGACTATTAAAACTGCAATTTGTATGATAATTATTGTATTAATGCACTTTCCATGTTCAACAACTTGTCTTACTATTTATAAGGAAACAAAAAGTAAATTATGGACTTTGATTTCTATTTTATTACCGACTATAACAGGATTAATATTTTGTTTTCTTATAAATATAGTTATGTAAAAAAGGTATCTCACTTACTTACTAAAGTTTGTGAGATACCTTTTTATTTCAGATTAAATTTTAAAAAGCTACTTAACACATAAATATGCAAAATAACCGGCATAACAAAGTAACATTAATATACCACAAGGTCGTCTCAATTCTTTATGTTTAATTGTACCTAACCAAAGAATTATACCTGCACCGATAGCTACACAAGTATCAATTAAGAACTTGCTTTCAAATGGCACATCACAGATAAGACCTGTAATACCGATTACAAATAATATATTAAAGATATTACTACCTACTATATTACCGATAGCTATACCAACATTACCTTTCTTTGCTGCTGTAATTGAAGTTACAAGTTCAGGTAGTGAAGTACCAAATGCAACAATAGTTAAGCCGATAAATCTATCACTCATACCAAAGAACTTTGCTATGTAAGATGCACCATCTACTGCAAAGTCACTGCCCTTTACTACCATAATGCCACCTATAACCATAAGCAATAGGCATTTCCAAACCGGAAAATCTTTTGCAGTTTCTTCTTCGGTAGGTGAACCCTTTTTAGCCATATAAAATAGATAGCCAAGAAAAGCAACAAATAAAATACATAGAATTACACTTTCAAAGAAAGTAATCTTTGAATCTGTATAACCGAATATCATCATTACAACAGTAATACCTATCATAAAGGGTATTTCATAATATAAAGTTGATTTTTGTATAGCAACACTTGTTATAACTGAAGTAATACCTAGAATAATCAAAATATTCATAATATTACTGCCTACAATATTACCTACTGTAATTCCGGCATTACCGTTTATTGCAGCAGTAATACTAACTGCTGCCTCAGGCATACTTGTACCCATTGCTACAATGGTAAGCCCTACTATTAACTGAGGTATTCCCATTTTCTTTGCAATACTTGCAGCACCTTCTACAAACCAATCAGCACCCTTTACGAGTAACAGGAAACCAACCAGCAATAAAAGCACTTGTAATATCATCATAACTGTTCCTCTTTTCGTTCTAAATCATTACTTAATCAGGTAATATAATAACATAATCTACATATAAATACAATCAAAATAGTAACATAAAATTTATAAAAATGATTGTAAAATCTTGACTATTTTTAGGTGTTGTAATAAAATAATAACAAGCAGTTAGTTATAGCTTACTAACTGCAAAAATAATCACAAAAGGAGTTTTTAAAATGTTAGACATTCTAAAGAATGAAAAATTATGGTGTGCAGTTGCAGGTGCAGCAGCAATAGTTGTAGGTAAGAAAGTTCTTAAGTCTGAAAAGACAAGAAACCTAGCAGTTACAGGTCTTGCAAAAGGTATGAAGCTACAGAATGATGCAAAGGCTACATTCCAGAACATTAAGGATGAAGCTTCTGACATTTGTTATGATGCTAAAACAGAAGCAGGTATTACAGAAGAAGCAGTAGCTGAATAATTAAGAAGTGAATATTAATGAAATTCAAAATTGTATATGATAAACCTTGTCGTATTCGTTTTAGATGTGGCAACTATGCTATTCCTAAAGAATATGAGGAGAGTATTCGATTTTATATTTCTACAAGTAGTTTTGTAAAAGAAGTTTATGTTACAAGCATTAACGGTGGTATTCTTGTTATGTACAAGACCGGTTTCAGAGATAAGGTTGTTGATTTAGTTAAGAACCTTAATATAAACACTCTTGCTCCTATGACAGAAAAAAGAGAATATGGCATAAAAGAAATTGATAAAGAATTTAAAGACAGTTTACTTAAAATTGCTTTAAAGAGAGTATTTTTCAAAGCATTTGTGCCTAACCCTATTGCCACAGCACTTACAATTTACAACAGTGTTAAGTACATTAAAAATGGCTTAAAAGCACTTAGTGAATGTAAGCTAAATGTTGATGTACTGGACAGTGCATCTATTGTCGCTTGTTTTGTCAGAAAGAACTTTAAAACTGCAAGTACAGTTATGTTCTTACTATCAATTTCCAGCTTACTGGAAAAATATACTAGAGAAAGAACAAAAGCTGTATTAACTGACAGCCTAGTTATTAAGACTGATAAGGTATGGCTGGTAACTTCCAGTGAAGATGTTGAGATACCTATTACAGAACTACAAGTTGGGGATAAAATCCGTATTCATACAGGTAATGTTATTCCTATTGACGGTATTGTTACTGATGGTGAAGCTACTGTTAACGAGGCATCTATTACAGGTGAATCTCTACCGGTAATGAAAGTTGCTGATACTTCTGTTTATGCAGGTACAGTAATTGAAGAAGGTTCTGTTGTTGTAAAAGTTAGAGAACTATCTTCTAACACAAAGATTAGCAAGATTATTGAACTAATTGATAATTCAGAAAATCTAAAGGCTAGTGTACAGAGTAACGCAGAAAACTTAGCTGACAGAATTGTACCATTCAGTTTCTTAGGATTCTTCTTAACATTGATTTTCACAAGAAATGTAAACAAGGCTCTTTCACTTTTGATGGTTGACTATTCTTGTGCTATTAAGCTATCAACCCCTATTGCAGTAATTTCTGCTATTAGAGAGGCTGCAGTACATGATATTACTATTAAAGGTTGTAAATACCTTGAAGCATTTTCAAATGCTGATACTATTGTATTTGACAAGACAGGTACACTAACTAATGCTGAACCTACTCTTGAAAAGATAGTTTCATTTGGCAAATACAGTGAAGAAGAAATATTAAAAATTGCTGCTTGTCTTGAGGAACATTTCCCTCACAGTGTGGCAAATGCAGTTGTAAATGCTGCTAATGAAAGAGGTATTGCTCATTTAGAGGAACATACTGAAGTTAACTATGTTGTAGCACATGGTATTTCTACTACACTACATGGCAAGAAAGCTATTATCGGTAGTAAGCACTTTGTTGTTGAAGATGAACACATAACTGTTACTGATGAACAAGAAGAACTTATCAATGAAAAGTCCGGTGCTTGTTCTGTACTTTACCTAGCTATCGGTGATGAATTAGTAGGTGTTCTTTGTATTAGTGACCCTCCTAGGGATGATGCTAAGGATGCTATTGCTGAACTAAAGTCCCTTGGTATCAGTAATATTGTTATGCTTACAGGTGACAGTTATAAGGCAGCAAAAGCGACTGCTGAACAACTTGGCATTACAGAATACAAGTATCAGGTACTACCTGAGGACAAACATAAGTACATAGAAGATTTGAAAGATAAAGGTCACTGTGTAATTATGGTTGGTGACGGTATTAACGATACGCCTGCTTTGGCTGCTGCTAATGTATCTGTAGCAATGAATGATGCATCAGACATTGCAAGAGAAACTGCTGATATTACTATTAAAGATTCTTCACTAAATCAGCTGGCTAGAATTAGAATTTTAAGTAAAGAATTGATGGAGAGAATTCATAAAAATTACAGATTTATTTTAGGGTTTAATTCTTCCCTGCTTTTACTTGGTTTTATGGGTATTATTACTCCTTCCCTTTCAGCTTTACTTCACAACGCATCAACAATGATGATTTGTGCAAAATCTATGACTCCTTTATCCGATAAGAAAAAGAAGGATAAAGAAGTAAAGAAAATTGAAGAAACATCATCAACAGAAGAATGATGATACATAAAAACAGACATCAACAAATAAAGTTGGTGTCTGTTTCTTTTATATAATTATGTATGTATTTAATTCTCTTTATATGTTTTAAATCCGATAACTTGAAGTGCAAAGCATGCAACTGCAAGTATTAATAAGAAAATAAAACTATGAGTAGAACCACCGGCAGTTTTCTCAGCATAATTCATAGAATTATCCATACTTTGTGCTGATGAAACTAAAGCTGCACATACGCTTGTACCAACTACTCCTGCAAACTGCATTAATGTATTAAAAGTAGTATTACCATATGTCTTTCGCTGAACAGGAAGTCGCAAGTTACCGATAGTCATAGTATTACCAAAAGCTATACCGCAACCGATACCAAAAATAATATAGAAACCTATTACCATATATGTATTAAGTGACATACCGAAAATTGTGAACAACAGTACACCTACTGTCATTAAACCTGTACCAATAATAATAGGAATCTTTGCACCTATTTTATCTAGTGCAGTACCACCAATAGGTCCCATAATTGCATTTAGGCCAGCACCTGGTAGTAACATAAATCCAGCTAACATAGATTCACACAATAGTGCAACCTGTAGATAGTTTGGTAATAGGAAACTAATACCAAGCATAATCGCATTGATTAGGAAAAATGCTACCAAGTGGCAAGTAAAAGGAATATTCTTGAAAATGCTTATTACTCCTAATTATTTTATCAAATATATTATTTTAATGCAAGGGACATTTTGCATAACATTTTTTATGTTTTAGTCATATAAAAATATGGTAATTTGTTAATAGACCCACAAATCAAGTTGCAAATCCTTCATACTGTGTCATATAGAGTTCGTAGTATTTTCCCTTTTTCTCTAGTAACTCATCATGGGTACCATTTTCAACTATATGTCCATTATCCATAACAACAATCATATCTGAATCCATAATAGTAGATAGACGATGAGCAATTATTATGCTAGTTCGACCTTACATAATCTTCTGCATTGCACTTTGTATTGCTTTTTCGGTTCGTGTATCTACATTTGAAGTAGCCTCGTCAAGAATGAGAATTTTTGGGTCTGCAACAAATGCTCTAGCGATTGCTAATAACTGACGCTGACCTTGACTTATGTTTGCACCAGCACCAGTTAGCACAGTTTCATATCCTTGAGGTAAATGGTTAATCATTTCTGTACAACGGCTCATTTCGATAGCAACCTTCAATTGTTCTTCAGTTGCATTTTCGTTACCGTACTTTAGATTATTATAAATGGTATCCAAAATAATACTGTGTCTTGCAATACAATGGCTACATTCTTTCTCAAATCTTCACGAGCTATATCCTTAATATTCTGTTTATTTATTAAAATTTCTCCACTATCTATATCGTAAAATCTCATAAGTAAGTTTACTATAGTGGTTTTTCCGCTACCAGTTGCACCTACTAAGGCAACTTTTTTACCTGTTGGAACAGTTAATGTAAAATTATCTATTACTGTTTTTACTTTATCATAGGAAAAACAAACATTCTTGAAATATACAGTTGCTTTGTCATCATTAGCTAGTTCAATACCACTAGGGTCTTCATTTTCTTCAGCAAGAATTAAAAATACTCTCTCAGCACCTGTGCCAAAATCATTTATCTAAGAAAAAGAAAAAGTCATAATTTTACGAAAGCAATCTTTTCTCATATCATTACCGATATTTTGACCTGACATATTAACAAATACATTATTTAATGAACCACATAATCCACCAAACAAAACAAGTCCTATCATTTGTAAACCTAATTTTATAATTAAGTTCAAGTCACTTATATTATTGTTATTTAACCCTAAAACACCGTTATCAACTATTTTGCTCATAATTCCTGGTTGGATTAAATCCATTGATACTTCGCCAATCATAAATAAACCAGCTAAAATAGCATAAAACAGATATGGCTTAATAAATTTCCACATATTTATTTTTCCTTAGAATTATGTTTATTTTTATCTACATTAGAAAATGTAAAACGATTATTCCAATCATCATAAAGCTTTGTAAGAAGTGAATTTAGCAATGCTTTTTCTTCATTATCTAAAGATTTAAACATTTGATTATGTCGATTTTGCCTTTTTTCTAAAGCTTCTTTAGCAAATACTTCTCCTTTATCTGTCAAAGAAATCTCCATAATTCTATGGTCCTTTTCACTTTTTATACGAGAAATCAACCCAGACTTTTCGAGTTTAGACAAAATTTCACTAGATGAACCAGATTTAATTCCTAAAAATTTTGTTAAGTCTTTTTGAGAAACAACACCGTATTCATAAAGAACAATCAAAATACGACTTTGACTTGCTTTTCCCTCATAAAGCATACGCATCATATGGTTTATATCCAAAAAATTATGTATCAATATTTCATTCAAATTTATTTCTTCAATATGATATTTCTTTTCCATCACATCACCTCCTAATATTTATTAGGTACCTTAATATTATATTAAATTAAGGGAATTGTCAATTAAAACAACTACAATAAAAAACTCAGCCTAAGAAATAATTCTCTCGACATATGTTATGCTGGGAGAAAAGTTCAACTTTTTGTGTCCAAAGTATTGACATAGAACCAATCTTATTGAAGGTTATGGTAATGACAATCCATGTGCTAATTCTCATGTGCCATAAAGTAACACAAAAAAGCAACAGACAGTTGCCACAATTCCGTAATGATTGATGCTTGACAGTCTCCTTCAAGTTTGATATAATAACAAATGCAAAATTTTAGTGGACTTTTCCGGATTCGGTCATCTTTTTGCCACACAGCTATCTTGTGATAGTTGTGTGGCTTTTTTGTTGCCTGTATCTCGGAAGTATTAGCAAAATGGAGGACTATATCTGTATGGAAAAAAATTTTTTGTTTCTTATCAAGACGCGTCGTAGTGTACGGGTTTATAAATCGGAGCCTGTCCCTTCCAAGGCTTTGGACGCTGTACTAGAAGCAGAGACTTACGCTCCTACCTGCGGAGGAAATCAATCTCCAATCATCATTGCAATTACATACCCCAAATATAGGCGTAAGATTGCAAAACTAAACGCAGAAGTGATGGGGAGCAACACAGACCCTTATTATGGCGCACCTGTCGTGATCCTAGTTTTGGCAGGTGGGTCCGCAAGCACTTATGTTGAGGACGGAAGTTGCGTCCTTGAAAATATGATGCTCGCTGCCCATGCCCTTGGCCTGGGAACCGTATGGGTACATCGGGAACGTGAGATTTTTGACAGCGAAAGCGGCAAGGATCTCCTGCGTGAGTGGAAGCTACCGGAAACCTTGCGTGGCGTTGGGGCGATTGCATTGGGCTATCCGGTCCATGAAGCCAGTCAGCCCGCAGCACGCAAACAAAACTATATTGTTCGGATAATTTGTGGAGAAGAGGGAAAGCATGCAGACCAATAACAAAATGGCGGTCGCGCCCGTTGGAAAACTCATCTGGCAAATGTCGATACCGCCGCTGATTTCCATGTTTCTGCAATATTCCTATAATCTGATAGACAGCGCGTTTGTAGCGCGGCTGAGTGAAAATGCTTTGACAGCAGTTTCCCTGTCGTTTCCCATTACAACTTTGATGAATGCGACATCTATCTGGATCGGCGTTGGCGTGAATGTACTGATTGCAGGGTATCTTGGACAGAGAAAGCAGAATGAGGCAAATACTACCGTCACACATGGATTGTTACTGGCCTTTGGAATTGGTGCTTTGCTCAATCTTCTGTCATTACTGATTATGAAACCCTACTTTGGGGCATTCACCAATAACGAAGAAATTTATCAGTTAAGTCTTGACTATATGAGCGTATGTTCGTTCATGCAAATCCCCAACATGGTGCATATTGCAATCCAAAAGATGATACAGGCTACTGGGAACATGGTTGCTCCTATGTGGTTCCAGATTGCAGGAGTGGTCGTTAATTTTGTATTTGACCCACTCCTAATTTTTGGTATTGGTGTTTTTCCAGCTATGGGAATCCGTGGCGCTGCGGTGGCTACTGTTGCAGGCTATTTGTTATCCATGATTTTGGCATTTGCCTTGCTGCTTGGCAAAAAGCAAAAAGTGCGGATAAAGATCAAAGAATTTCATATACAAAAGTGGATGATTGCCCGTATATTCGTCCTTGGCTTACCATCTTTCATTATGAATGCCCTCAGTTCGTTTATGGTGACATTTGTCAATCTGTTTCTGGTGGCGTATTCCGATACGGCGATTGCATTCTTCGGTGCGTATTTTAAGGTGCAGCAACTGATCGTTATGACAGTAAACGGCTTGATTCAGGGCTGTTTGCCTATTATGCGGTTTAACTACGGTGCGGGAAACAGAGATAGGCTGCACTCCGCTTTCCGATACGGAACCGTTTTGGTCTCCGGTATGATGATACTGGGAACATTGACCGTCAACTTCTTTCCGGCGCAGCTTTTGGAATTATTTACAGCGTCGGAAGACATGCGCTCCTTTGGAATATCCGCTATGCGAATTATGTCGGCAAGCTATCTGTTTTGCGGTCTCTCTACCATGATTTCCACCTATTTTCAGGCGACAGAAAAAGTAGGTTCCAGCATAACGATTCAATTGTGCAGACAACTGCTTATCCTTGTTCCTGCCTTATGGTGTCTGGACAAATTATTCCAACTGAACGGAATCTGGCTTGCATTTTCTGTTGCGGAAACCGCCACTATGCTCATTGCTCTCGTAATAATGGCATGGCATCGCCACAAAAATATGTTATAACATGTTCCAAGGAGGAGAAATTATGAACGATACTTTTATGAAAGAAAAGCCGGTATTGCCGCTAATTTTATCCATGACCCTGCCTATGGTTTTATCCATGCTGGTTAATTCTCTATACAACATTATCGACAGCTTTTTCGTCGCGCAGATCAGCGAGGAAGCTATGACGGCATTATCACTGGTTTACCCGGTTCAAAATTTTATCAATGCTGTTGGGATTGGATTTGGCGTTGGAATCAACGCAGTGATCGCCTTCTATCTAGGCGCTGGAGATAACAAAAAAGCAGATCAAGCTGCCACGCAGGGACTTGTGCTTGCCATGATTCACGGCGTTGTTATGACAGTCTGCTGTATTACAATGATGCCGGCTTTTTTAGGAATGTTCACTTCATCCAAGACAGTGATTGAACTTGGCGTCCGCTATTCTGTTATTGCGTTCGCTTTTACATTGATTATCATTGTTGGTGTTACATTCGAGAAACTATTCCAAGCTGTAGGAAACATGAAAACAACCATGATCGGCTTGATGTGTGGGTGTATAACAAACATTGTCTTAGACCCCGTTCTGATTTTTGGCTATGGTCCATTCCCTGAAATGGGAATCGAGGGTGCCGCGCTGGCAACCGGCATCGGGCAGGCCTTAACGCTTGCGATTTATCTGGTCGTTTATTTTGTACGGCCAATTCGCGTGCATATCCGCAGTCAGTACATTTTGCTCAGCAAAAAGATGGTAATAAAGCTGTACTCCATCGGCATTCCCGCAACCTTGAATCTTGCGCTCCCATCTCTTTTGATTTCAGCGCTCAATGCTATTTTGGCGGCATATTCCGAAGTGTATATTCTGGTTTTGGGAATCTATTACAAATTGCAGACATTCATCTATCTTCCGGCTAATGGCATTGTTCAGGGGATGCGCCCATTGATCGGCTATAACTACGGTGCGGGAGAGAACAAAAGAGTCAGCCAGATTTATAAAATCGTCTTGTGCATGAGCGGTATCATTATGGTGCTTGGGACAGTGATATGTCTGCTAATCCCCGGCCAGCTTATTGGGCTGTTTACCCACACAGAAGCGACAATCCAGACCGGGGAAACAGCCCTGCGTATCATCGGCGCCGGTTTTATCGTCTCGGCGGTTTCCGTTACATCTTCCGGCGCATTGGAGGGACTTGGAAAAGGCACTCCTTCATTACTGATTTCACTTTGCCGGTATGTTGTGGTTATCATCCCAACTGCGTTTTTACTCAGCAGGCTTTTTGGAGCGGTTGGCGTTTGGAATGCGTTTTGGATCACGGAAGCGATTACAGCAATCATTTCTATTTGTGTTTACTACAAGGCAATAGCACAAAGCCAGTTGAGCCAGTCAACAGTAAAATGAACGTTGCTTTGCGAGGACGAGGTTGAACTTTTGACATCACCATTTGACCTTGCTGAATACAAGAACGCAATTATGGATTCAATGCACAAGGGCACAAAGAGGAATATTGAAAGTGAGTCTGACTCAAAAAACACGAAAGTCGGGTAACAGATAATGAACTGTTTACCCGACTTCTTTATTACGGACTTGCACATTTGAATCTTTCACAAGAGGAGGTGTGGCTGATGCCCTTTAGGCTCTTGCTTGACTTGTGGGAATGTCATAGACAATACAACGGCATCGCAAAGTCGAAACGAGATTTGACGATTGACGATATTATTCCGTATGGAGTGTGATTGCTCTGAAAAAGATTAAGATTTATTATGCGGTATGATATAATTAGCTCATTGATAAATTGGAATTTGGTAATAGATTAGTATTGATTACAGGAAGATAACTTCCAGTTTATCCACTAATTAAATTCAAGGAGTAACCTTTTTTTGAACCGACCTTAAAAAAGTTTACAATTATTATATTATAATTTTCTACCATTTCTACAATCTAGAATTTATCAGCGACTATTTCTATAAAGATATATCACGCTGTTTTTTGCGATTAACACCGAATAGATACCGCACAGCTGGATAGGTTAGCGAAGCGATTGCCAAAATCCATGCGCCTGGATCCCCAAAACATAGAGCAACATATGCACCAACAGATGCAGATGAATCTATTGCTCCGCCATTAACTATTGCCGGAAGAAATGTGCAAATTAGGATTCGTGCTACCAACTCGGCGCAAAGTTGTAAATAGATATGACCCATTTTAGGGTAAAAATAAAATACGATTTAATATTT
>OJMK01001535.1_pt1 | contig 18272 bp, 12 predicted proteins | sample 1597201 | NCBI WGS metagenome assembly OJMK01 (sample SAMEA2452125, study PRJEB22498) | human gut metagenome | reverse complement strand
ACATTAACAGAGCGTGAATATGGCGATCAGCTTGTATTTGTCAAAAGAGAAAAGAAGTAACAGCAAATCAGATGAAGAAGAGTTCCGTTTACGGAACTCTTCTGTTATAATAAAACGATAAGACAGTTCGGAAAAAGGAGAAACAGAATGTACAGGGAAAACACAAAAGAAATTGCGATCGGCAATGTGAAGATCGGAGGAACTCATCCGGTAACGATCCAGTCGATGACAAATACAAAGACAGAAAATGTGGAAGAGACGGTCAAACAGATTCTTGCTCTTGAGAAGGCTGGATGCCAGATCATTCGCTGTACTGTTCCAACAATGAAAGCTGCCGAAGCTTTTACAGAGATTAAGAAGCAGATTCATATTCCGTTGGTCGCGGATATTCATTTTGACTATAAACTTGCAATTGCAGCGATGGAACATGGGGCAGATAAGATCCGTATCAATCCGGGGAATATCGGTGGAGAAGAGAATATTTGTAAAGTGGTAGAAACAGCAAAGAAATATCATGTACCGATCCGCGTTGGTGTAAACAGCGGATCATTGGAGAAACCACTTGTTAAAAAATATAACGGAGTAACTGCACAAGGACTGGTAGAAAGTGCCTTAGATAAAGTTGCTATGCTTGAAAAATATGATTTTCATGATATGGTAGTCAGTATTAAGTCTTCTGATGTTTTGATGTGTGCAGAAGCATACCGCCTAGTCGCAGACAAAATCAATTACCCTCTGCATGTAGGGATCACAGAAGCTGGAACAGTTTTTAGTGGTAATATCAAATCAGCTGTAGGACTTGGAATTATCTTAAATCAGGGAATTGGTGATACGATCCGTGTATCATTGACAGGAGATCCAGTCAACGAGATTGCCAGTGCGAAACTGATCTTAAAGACATTAGGACTTCGTTCCGGAGGAATTGAAGTTGTATCCTGCCCAACATGTGGACGTACGAATATCGATCTGATTCCACTTGCCAATCAGGTAGAGACAATGGCTGCAGATTTTGAAAATCTGAATCTTAAGGTTGCTGTTATGGGGTGCGTTGTAAACGGACCAGGAGAGGCCAAAGAAGCAGATGTGGGAATCGCTGGTGGAAATGGAGAGGGACTTCTGATCAAGAAAGGCGAGGTTATCCGTAAAGTACCAGAAGATCAATTACTTGATACTTTAAGATATGAATTAGAACACTGGGGTGAATAAAATGGAAGTGACAACAAAACCATTTTTCAGTGTATTTCCAGATTTGAAAGTTTCTGACGATGTAAGATCTTTGTTTGAAGATGCGAATATTAGAGAGATCACACTAAAGAAAAAAGAAAACACGCTTAAGATTTCTTTTCAGTGTGATCATCTGATCTCAAGAGTCGATACATGGAGAATGGAACGCACGATCCGGGAACAGCTGTTTTCAAAGCGTTTTGTAAAGATTCGTTTTCAGGAAAGTTATCACCTGTCAGAACAATATAATCTCAAATATCTAATGGAGCATTACATGAAAAGCTTCCTCTTTGAGTTAAAAGGCAAAGGGGAGGTTATTTTTAATGTCGTGAGAAAAGGGGATTATAGAATTGAAGATGATGTGATCACCTTTTACTTTGAAGATACATTTGTAAACCGCAATAAAGCCCCAGAGATCAAAGAATTTTTTGAGATGATTTTAAAAGAACGTTTTTCTATTGATGCAAAAGTCGGATTTGATTTCTCTAAGACGATTGATCGAAGCCTTAAGATGGAAAGTGATTATCGCTTACAACAAGAAATCCATACGATCGTGGAGCACGCAGATATCGTTGAGAAAGAACAAAAAGAAGAGAAAAAAGCAAGAAAGAAAGCAACTGCAACGAAAAAAGAGCATATCTTTAAGAAAAAAACAAAATATTCAGATGATCCAACCTTATTATATGGACGAAATTGTGATGGCGAGCTGATGGAGATCAAGGATATCTATGATGAGATCGGGGAAGTTGTGATTCATGGGCAGATCACATTTCTTGAAACACGAGAAATCCGTAATGAAAAAACAATCATCATTTTTCATATTACCGATTTTACAGATACGATCAGCTGCAAGGTTTTCGTAAGAAATGAACAGCTGCCCGATATTTTAGATGGTTTGAAAAAAGGTGGATTCTATCGTATCAAAGCAGTTGCGATGTATGACAAATTTGATCATGAGATCTCTCTAGGATCTGTGGCAGGAATCAAGGCGATTACAGATTTCAGAGAAAAACGTCAGGACACATCTATGGAAAAACGTGTGGAATTACATCTCCATACAGTGATGAGCGATAATGACAGTGTGGTACAGATCAAAGATATTGTAAATCGTGCTTATGAATGGGGACATCCAGCAGTTGCAATTACAGACCACGGAGTTTTACAGGGATTTCCAATTGCACGTCATGCGTATGAAGATCTGAAATTAAAAGAAGACGATCCATTTAAGATCATTTATGGGGTAGAAGGATATTTCGTTGATGACCTTGGAGATTTGATCATTGATTCAAAAGGGCAGTCACTAATGGACAGTTATGTTGTATTTGACATTGAAACAACAGGATTTAACAGTGTGAATGATCGAATTATAGAAATTGGTGCTGTCAGAGTCATTGGAGGAGAGATTAAAGAAACATTTAGTGAATTTGTCAATCCAGAGCGCCCAATTCCATATAAGATCACTCAGCTGACAACGATCACAGATGATATGGTAAAAGATGCGGGAACGATCGAAGAGATTCTTCCACAGTTTTTAAAATTCTGTGAGGGATCTGTTTTGGTTGCACATAATGCAGGATTTGATACAGGGTTTATCCGCGAAAATGCGAAAAGGTTGAATCTTCCATATGATCATACAGTTGTGGATACACTGGGGCTTGCAAGATGTCTAATGGGACATCTTGGTAAATTTACACTGGATAACATTTGTAAACATTTAAATATCATACTGGAAACACACCATAGAGCAGTTGATGATGCAACAGCAACAGGAAAGATTTTTGTAGAATTCATTTCTATGTTAAAAGAAAAAGATATTACAGATCTAGATCAGGTCAACGAATTTGCAAATGATAATGTCGATCTGATCAAAAAAGGACGCATGTATCATGGAATTATTCTGGTTAAGAATAATACAGGGCGTGTTAATTTAAACCGCTTGGTATCCGAATCACATTTAAATTACTTTAACCGTCGCCCAAGAATGCCAAAGTCTCTGATCAATAAATATAGAGATGGATTGATCATTGGATCTGCGTGTGAAGCAGGAGAATTATATCAGGCATTGCTTGATGAACGCTCAGATGAAACGATTGCGAATATTGTATCATTTTATGACTATCTGGAGATTCAGCCAGTAGGAAACAATGAATTTATGATTGGATCCGAACGTGTTGAGAATGTGAATTCGATTGAAGATATTCAGAAATTCAATCAAAAGATCGTAGATCTTGGAGAACAATTCCATAAGCCAGTCGTTGCGACATGTGATGTACATTTTCTAAATCCAGATGATGCAATCTATCGTTCTATTTTATTAGCTGGAAAAGGATTTAAAGATGCTGACCAGCAGGCACCACTTTATTTTAGGACAACACAGGAGATGTTAGATGAGTTTGCGTATCTTGGAAGTGAGAAAGCCAAAGAAGTTGTCATAACAAACACGAATAAGATCAATGATATGATTGAAAATATTTCTCCGATCCATCCAGATAAATGCCCGCCGGTAATCCCAGATTCAGACAAAACATTAAGAGAAATCTGTTATAATAGAGCACATGAGATTTATGGAGATGATCTTCCAGAACGAGTGACAAGTCGTTTGGAAAAAGAATTAAACTCTATTATTGGAAATGGATATGCGGTAATGTACATCATCGCACAGAAACTGGTATGGGATTCGAATGACCATGGGTATCTGGTAGGATCACGAGGATCGGTAGGATCTTCCTTTGCAGCAACGATGTCAGGGATCACGGAAGTAAATCCGTTGCCAGCACATTATATCTGTCCAGAATGTCATTTTGTGGATTTTGACTCAGAACAGGTGCAAAAATATGCGAAGATGGGTATGTCAGGTTTTGACATGCCAGATGCATACTGTCCAAAGTGTGGAGCAAAGATGACGAAAGAAGGACAGGATATCCCGTTTGAGACATTCCTTGGGTTTAAAGGAAATAAAGAGCCAGATATCGACTTAAACTTCTCAGGAGAATATCAGGGAAAAGCACATGCTTATGTAGAAGTTATCTTTGGAAAAGGAAAAGCATTCCGAGCGGGAACGATCGGTACACTGGCAGAGAAAACAGCCTATGGTTATGTGTTGAAATATCTGGAAGAACGAGGAATCAGTAAACGTCGTTGTGAAATAGAGAGATTAGCACTTGGATGTACGGGAGTTAAGAGAACAACTGGTCAGCATCCGGGTGGAATCATTGTAGTACCGCATGATAAAGAAATTTATGATTTTACAGCGGTACAACATCCAGCCAATGATATGAATACACCGATCATTACGACACATTTTGAATACCATTCGATTGACCAGAACCTATTAAAACTTGATATTCTGGGACATGACGATCCATCTATGATCCGAAGAATGGAAGATATCACAGGAATTGATGCACAGACGATCCCAATGGACGATAAAGGCGTTATGGGATTATTTCATGGAACAGAAACCTTAGGGATCACACCAGAAGATATTGATGGGACACCGCTTGGATCACTTGGAGTACCGGAATTTGGGACAGACTTTGTAATTCAAATGCTTCAGGATACGCATCCACAGAGCTTTTCTGATCTTGTCCGTATTTCTGGGCTGTCTCATGGAACCGATGTATGGCTTGGAAATGCTCAGACATTGATCGAGAATGGAGATGCGGTTATTTCCACAGCAATCTGTTGTCGAGATGATATCATGGTATATCTGATCAATCAGGGATTGGAACAGGAAGCGTCATTTAAGATCATGGAAGGAGTCCGAAAAGGAAAGGGACTTACAGATGAACAAGAACAGATGATGAGAGATCACAATGTGCCAGATTGGTATATCTGGTCTTGTAAACAGATCAAATATATGTTCCCGAAAGCCCATGCGGCAGCTTATGTTATGATGGCATGGCGTATTGCCTGGTTTAAAGTATTTAAACCCCTTGCATATTATGCGGCATTTTTCAGTATCCGTGCAACGGCCTTTTCATATGAAACGATGTGTATGGGACGTGACAGGTTAGATTTCTATCTTGCAGAACTTCGCAAAAAGGGCGATGCAGCGTCAAAGAAAGAACAGGATACGATCAAAGATATGCGTATTGTACAGGAAATGTATGCACGAGGTCTGGAGTTCATGCCAATCGATCTTTACCGTGCCAAGGCAAATCGTTTTCAGATCATTGACGGCAAACTGATGCCCGCATTGAACTGTATTGACGGAATGGGGGATAAAGCTGCCGAGGCAGTCGTAGATGCTGCCAAACAGGGAAAATTCCTGTCGAAGGATGATTTCAGAGACCGGACAAAGGTCAGCAAGACGGTTATCGATCTGATGGATGATCTGGGAATCTTTGGAGATATTCCACAGTCTAATCAGTTTTCATTGTTTGACGGTGTGATTGCCTGAATGGATATCATTTATAAAAAATGGGGATTACCGATAGAAAAGCCGGGTATGTTACCATAGCGAAAAGGAGACAATTATGAAAAAAGAGGAGTTAAGGTATTTACAGAGACTTGCGGAACTCTATCCGACGATCGGAAAGGCTTCTACTGAGATCATTAATCTGCAGTCGATTCTGAACCTGCCAAAAGGGACAGAACATTTTATGTCGGATCTGCATGGAGAATATGAGGCTTTTTCGCATGTACTTCGCAATGGTTCTGGTGCTGTACGCAAAAAAATCGATGATGTGTTTGGCCATACACTGAGCAATAATGACAAGAGGGCGCTGGCTACACTGATTTATTATCCGAAAGAAAAAATACAGCTGGTCAAAAAGACAGAGGAAGATATGGAGAACTGGTACAAGATTACTTTGTACCGTTTGATCGAAGTCTGCAAGACTACAGCGTCCAAATATACAAGATCCAAGGTACGTAAGGCATTACCTCCGGATTATGCGTATGTTATTGAAGAATTGATCACAGAAAAGGCGGAAGTGCTCGACAAAGAAGCTTATTATGATTCTATTGTCAATACGATCATTGAAATTGGCCGTGCAGAGAATTTCATCATTGCACTTGCAGAACTGATACAGAGACTGGTTGTAGATCATCTGCATATTCTGGGTGATATTTTTGACAGAGGCCCGGGCCCGCATTTTATCATGGACCGTCTGATACAGTATCATTCTCTGGATATCCAGTGGGGAAATCATGATGTAGTATGGATGGGGGCAGCAGTTGGGCAGAGAGCCTGTATAGCAACGGTGCTTCGTAACAGTATCCGCTATGGAAATCTGGATATTCTGGAAGATGGATACGGAATTAATATGCTTCCGCTTGCGACATTTGCAATGGAAGTATATAAAGATGATCCGTGTACTGCTTTTGAAATGAAGGGAACATCTAATTATAATGCACTGGAAAAAGAACTTGGACAGAAGATGCATAAAGCAATTGCAATCATTCAGTTTAAGCTAGAGGGACAGCTGCTTCGAAGACATAAAGAATTTCATATGGAAGACAGATGTCTGCTGCACCGGATCAATCCGGAAAAAGGTACGGTTACACTGGCAGATGGAAAAGAATATCCAATGCTTGATACAGAATTTCCAACGATTGACTGGAAGCATCCGTATGAACTTACTCCGGGAGAACTGGATGTGATGGAACGTCTGGAAACTGCATTCCGAAATTGCGAAAAATTGCAGAATCATATGCGGTTGTTGCTGGACAAAGGTGGACTTTATAAGATATATAATGGAAATCTTCTGTTTCATGGATGTATTCCATTAAATGAAGACGGAAGTCTGAAGGAAATTCAGATTTACGGAAAAACTTATAAGGGACGTGAATTGTATGACGTTCTGGAGGCATATGTGCGGAGAGCATTTTATGCGGTTGACAGAGAAGAACAGCGTAAGGGCAGAGATATTTTGTGGTTTATCTGGGCAAGTCCGTCTTCGCCGTTATTTGGCAAGGATAAAATGACTACATTTGAACGATATTTTATTGCAGATAAGGAAACTCACAAAGAAACAAAAGGTGCGTATTATCATCTCCTTGAAAATGAAAAAGTAGTAGATGGAATGATACGGGAATTTGGATTGGATCCGGAAACCGGCCATATCATCAATGGACATGTTCCTGTGCATCAGGGGGATGGTGAGAGTCCGGTCAAATGCAATGGGAAAGTAATTGTTATTGATGGAGGATTCTGCAAAGCTTATCAGAAAGTAACAGGAATTGCCGGATATACGCTGATCTACAATTCTTATGGCCTGGTGCTGACGGCACATGAGCCTTTTACATCCAAGGAGCAGGCAATATCTAAAGAAAGTGATATTGTATCCAACAGAGTATCCGTACATTATACATCCAAACGTCGTTTAGTAGGGGATACAGACACAGGAAGAGCTCTGAAAGAACGTATCGGTGAACTGCGACAGTTGCTTGACGCATACAGAAAAGGTATTATTAAAGAGAAAAAATAAAGTACAAAAGCAATAACAGAGGTGAGCGAATGAGAAGAAAAAACAGACTGAAGGTACTGCTGGTGATTTTGGTCTCAATATTTATCATGTTCAGTGCAGCAGCACTTCTTCTGGCAGGATTTCAGAAAAGTGAGAGAGAGGCACAAAAGAAGAAAGAAGCAATGGCAGCGCTGGAAAGTCTGCCGACAGCAGCACCTACGGAAGTTCCTGTGACACCGTCTCCCAGTCCGACACCGAGGCCGACAGCGACACCAACGCCGATACCAAAAGAAAAAGTAAGTTTTAATCCGGATGATTTCTGGGATTACTGGTATAGCACAGATGGACTTGTGACAATTAATATATATAATATCAGTCAGGACAGTGTATCATTCAGCTTCAGCCAGACAGATGCAGGACAGACACAGTCTGTTTCTGCTGATGTAACTGCGGAAGTGGCCGGAACTGCGGCAGCATTTTCCTTTACAGATACAGCGGGAAATGCAGCTTCAGGAAATCTGACATTTGACAATGGTCAATTATATCTGCGTGCGATGACAGCAGAACCAGTTTCTTCTGTATATCCAAATGTAAGTTGTGTTATGAGCAGAACACAGGTACAGCTGCAACCGGATCCGACGGTTACACCAACGCCGGCCGAGCAGGCACAGAATACGGCTGAGACAGGAGAATATTTCTTCCCGGAGAGCAGTAATCGTTATCTGACAGATGAGGAGATTTCAGCATATAGTTCAGATCAGCTGGAACTTGCAAAGAATGAAATCTATGCACGCCATGGACGTCAATTTGTAACAGATTATATTGCGGATTATTTTAACAGTAAATCCTGGTATCAGGGTACGATAGATCCGGACACTTTTGATGCCGAACAGAATTCTATTTTCAATGAATATGAGCTTGCAAATATTTCAAAGATTGCTGAGTGGGAAGAACAGAAAGCGAGTCAGGGAAACTGACTCGCTTTCTGCGTCATTTGATCGGTTCTTCCAACCAGATAATCAATGGTGGTATCATAATAATCAGCGAGGCGGATCAGCATTTCAATTGGAATATTACGAGATCCTGTTTCATAATGAGAATAAGAACGCTGACTGATATGAAGAATTTCACCAATTTTCTTCTGAGAGAGATCGGAATCTATACGCAGATCCTGAATTCGTTGAAATTTCATTCTTATACCTCCTTCATTTTCTGTAATTATAAAACAGTCCGAAATGTGCTATTGCAATACGGAGCAAAATGGACTATAATAAAAATCATTTCTTTTTTTATTCCCATAATACAATTATAAATCAAAAAATATAGCAGTGCAGATCGAGGTGCATGTGCATACAGGAGGTTGTTATGTTTGCAAGTGTACTATCAGCAGCGATTTTAGGCATGGATGTTCATCCAATCCAGGTGGAGGCAGACGTCAGTGATGGTCTGCCGACATTTACGATGGTTGGATTTCCTTCGGCACAGGTAAAGGAAGCACAGGATCGTGTCAGAACGGCATTGAAGAATAACGGTATTGCACTTCCACCGAAGAGAATTACCGTGAATTTTGCTCCGGCTGATATCAAGAAAGAAGGAGCTGGATTTGATCTTCCGTTAGCAGCAGCTGTTTTGGCGGCGTCAGATATTCTGAAATCGGAACAGCTGGATCGGGTGATGATGGCCGGAGAAATAAGCCTTAATGGAGAAATTCATGCAATATCAGGGATTTTGCCTATAATCATCAGGGCGAGGGAGGAAAAGTGCCGGTTTTGTGTTGTTCCATATGAGAATCTCCGGGAAGCGACACTGATACCGGATATGAAGGTGATTGGAGTTCGCAATCTGCAGGAAATGATACGCTATGTGCAAAGTCCGGATTCTTATAGAAAAGAAGTGGGAAAAACAATAGAATCTCCGGGTAAAGAAAAACTGGATTTCAGTGATATTCGAGGACAGGAAAGTCTGAAACGAGCCGTGGAGATTGCAGTCAGCGGTTTTCACAATCTGCTTATGATCGGGCCTCCGGGGGCAGGAAAAACGATGGTTGCGAGAAGAATTCCGGGAATTATGCCGGCACTTACATTTGATGAAGGGCTGGAATTGACAAAAATCTACAGTATTGCCGGATTGCTCTCGAGAGGAGATCCTCTGATCAGAGAAAGACCTTTTCGCAGTCCGCATCATACATGTTCAGCACAGGCTCTGGCTGGTGGTGGCCGAAATCCCAGACCAGGGGAGATCACACTGGCACACAGAGGTGTATTGTTTCTGGATGAGATGCCAGAGTTTTCCAGAAGAAGCCTGGAGATTCTCAGACAGCCACTGGAGGACAAGGTGATACGTATCTCCAGAGTATATGGGACGTATGATTTTCCGGCAGATTTTATGTTGTGTGCGGCAATGAACCCATGTCCCTGTGGTCATTATCCGGATATGAACAGATGTCGGTGTACACCGGCACAGGTGATGCAGTATCTGGGAAGAATAAGTCAGCCGCTTCTGGACAGACTGGATCTTTGTGCTGAAGTGTCCCCGGTAGATTTTGAAGGACTGAGCAGTGGACGAAAAGGGGAGAGTACACAAACGATCAGAGAGCGGGTTATCTGCGCACAGGATATTCAGAGAGAACGATATAAAATAGAAGGAATTCAGTTTAACGGAGAATTAAGTGGTGCTCAGATTGAGAAATATTGCAAGATGGAAAAAGACGCCCGGCAGCTTTTGAAGATGGCATTTCAGAATATGCCGTTCAGTGCCCGTGCCTATCACAGGATTCTAAAGGTGGCACGGACAATCGCAGATATGGAAGCGACAGAAAGTATTCACAGACATCACATAGCAGAAGCGTTATCCTATCGGGCATTTGACAAAAAATACTGGAATTAATCAGGGTATAAAATCTGAAGAGGAGTGATAATTTATATGGAAGGAACTCTTAACATCAGAAAAAGTGACACGGAAATGTTTGTGCGTGAGATTTCGAAAGAAAGTCCGGAATATCCGCAGAAACTTCTGCATTATGAGGGAATGCCGGAGATTTTATATGTCAGGGGAACATTACCGGATCCACGACAACCGGCAGTTGCAATCGTCGGAGCCAGGGCAGCCAGTCCATACGGGCGTATGCAGGCGTTTCGTTATGCCAGGAGACTCAGTGAAGAAGGAGTGCAAATATTAAGTGGGATGGCATATGGGATTGATACTGAGGCACACAGAGGTGCACTGGAAGGAGAAGGGGGCACATGGGCGGTACTTGGAAATGGCGTTGATATCTGTTATCCTTCGGGTAACAGAGCACTTTATCAGCGAATTCTGCGAGAAAAATGTGGTATACTCAGTGAACAGCCGACGGGGACGCGGGCAAGAAATTATTTTTTTCCGGCAAGAAACAGAATTATCAGCGGACTGGCGGATCTTGTTGTGATTGTTGAAGCAAGAGAAAAAAGTGGTTCATTGATCACTGCACAGTGGGCACTTGATCAGGGAAAAAGTGTTTTTGCCATACCGGGACCGGTAACAGAGGAACTCAGTATGGGGTGTAATAAATTGATCTATGACGGGGCAGGTATCGCATATACACCGGAAATACTGCTTCGGGAACTCGGAATAGATTGTGAAAAAATTGTTAAAGTAAAGACAAAAAATGAGTTAGGACTTGCAACTGATTTAAAATTGGTGTATAGTTGTCTCGATTTGCAACCAAAATCTGTGGAATTTTTGATCCAGAAGACAGGACTTTCGCCGGAAAAAGTCGGCGGTCTTCTGCTGGAGTTGAAAATATCGGGGTTAGCCCGGGAAATAGGCAGGCATTATTATGTAAAGACAACATAAGACACGGATCAGCCTCCCGGGAAGTTTAAGAAGTGTTGCTGTAACGGAGTGAACAGTAACGGAGAAGTAGGAGAGATAGCATGGCGAAATATCTGGTGATAGTGGAATCACCTGCAAAAGTAAAAACCATTAAGAAATTTCTTGGGAGTAACTATGATGTACAGGCATCAAACGGACATGTGCGTGACTTCCCGAAGAGTCAGTTTGGTATTGATGTAGAGAATGATTTTGAACCAAAATATATTACGATCAGAGGAAAGGGAGAATTGCTTTCAAATCTTCGCAAAGCGGCCAAAAAAGCAGATAAGATATATCTTGCAACTGACCCTGACCGCGAGGGAGAGGCAATCTCCTGGCACCTGATGCAGGCGCTAAAAGAAGATCCGTCTAAGATGCGCAGAATTTCTTTTAACGAAATCACAAAGACTGCTGTAAAGAATTCCATCAAACAGCCGCGGGATCTGGATATGAACCTGGTAGATGCACAGCAGGCACGAAGAATGCTTGACCGTATGGTAGGATATACGATCAGTCCGCTCCTTTGGGTAAAAGTGAAAAGAGGCTTGAGTGCAGGACGAGTACAGTCTGTAGCACTGCGTATTATCTGTGACAGAGAAGATGAGATCAATTCTTTTATTCCGGAAGAATACTGGAGTCTTGAAGGTGAGTTTCGTGTAAAAGGAGAGAAGAAACCTCTTCAGGCAAAATTCTATGGCACGGATAAGAAACTTCCAATCCATAATAAGGCCGAGATGGATGAACTTCTTGGAAAACTGGAAAATGCAGAGTATGAAATTACAGAGGTAAAAAAAGGCGAACGTATCAAGAATGCACCCCTGCCGTTTACAACAAGTACTTTGCAGCAGGAGGCAGCCAAAACACTGAATTTTTCTACACAGAAAACAATGCGTCTTGCCCAGCAGTTATATGAAGGTATTGATATTAAGGGAAGCGGCACGGTTGGTCTGATCAGTTATCTGCGTACGGATTCCACTCGAATCTCACAGGAAGCAGATGAAGCAGCGCGAACCTATATTGGTGAACAGTATGGAGAAAACTATGTTTCTACAAGTGGAAAGATGGTAAAAAAAGACCAGAAGATTCAGGATGCGCATGAAGCAATCCGTCCGACTGATATTACCAGAACGCCAGTCATGGTCAAAGAATCTCTTTCCAGAGATCAGTTCCGTCTGTATCAGCTGATCTGGAAACGCTTTACAGCAAGCCGTATGTCTGCAGCAAAATATGAAACAACATCAGTAAAAATCAGTGCAGGAGAGTATACTTTTACGGTTGCTGCCTCCAAGATCATATTTGACGGATTTATGTCTGTGTACATGCAGGAAGAAGATAATCAAAAAGGCAATGTACTCAGTCAGAGTCTTGAGAAGGGAATGAAGCTGCAGCTTGCTGAACTGAAACCGGAACAGCATTTCACACAGCCACCGGCACATTATACAGAAGCATCTCTTGTAAAGGCACTGGAAGAACAGGGAATTGGACGTCCGAGTACTTATGCTCCGACAATCACCACGATCATCAGCCGCCGTTATGTATCTAAAGAACAGAAAAATCTTTATGTGACGGAACTTGGAGAAGTTGTTAATAATATTATGAAACAGGCATTTCCAAGCATTGTAGATGTTCGTTTTACTGCAATGATGGAAGGCCTTCTGGACTGCGTTGAAGAGGGTACTGTGCAGTGGAAAACGGTTGTCAGAAACTTTTATCCGGATCTTAAGAGAGATGTGGATGCTGCTGAGAAAGAACTGGAGAAAGTTGAAATTCAGGATGAAGTTACAGATGAAATCTGTGATGTCTGTGGACGCAATATGGTCATCAAATACGGACCACATGGAAGATTCCTTGCATGTCCTGGATTTCCGGAATGCAGAAATACCAAACCGTATTATGAAAAAATCGGTGTGGCATGTCCGAAATGTGGAAAGGATGTTGTGTTGAAGAAAACCCAGAAGGGTCGTAAATATTATGGTTGTATCGACAACCCGGAATGTGATTTTATGTCATGGCAGAAGCCATCAGCAAAAAAATGCCCGGTTTGTGGAAGCTATATGGTCGAAAAAGGAAACAAGATTGTCTGCAGTGAGACAACTTGCGGTTATGTAGAGCAGAAGTCTAAAGAAGATTAAATATATAAATTTTCTGAAAATGCGGACAAAATCGAAAAAAATATAAAAATATCTTGTATTTTCGTTGCAAAACGTGTACTATTATACCATAAGATTGAAAACATCGAAAAAACAGGAGAAGGAGGCCGTAATGAGCGTTCAGTTGTTGGATAAAACCAGAAAAATCAATAAGCTTTTGCACAACAGCAGTTCCAGTAAAGTTGTATTTAATGATATCTGTCAGGTGCTGATGGACACATTAAGTTCCAATATCCTGGTACTGAGCAAAAAGGGTAAAGTACTTGGAATCAGTTTATGTCCGGGCGTTGAAGAAATTACCGAGCTGATTGAAGATAACGTAGGCGGACATGTAGATTCTCTGTTAAATGAGCGTTTCCTTGGCGTTTTGTCTACAAAGGAAAATGTGAATCTTCAGACACTTGGATTTGAACATGTAAACAGCAACTGTCAGGGTATTATCAATCCAATCGATATTGCCGGCGAAAGACTGGGAACTGTTTTTATGTATCGTAACGATAAGCCTTATGATATTGAAGACATTATCGTCAGTGAATATGGCACAACAGTGGTTGGTCTGGAAATGATGAGAGCGGTTCATGAAGAAAATGCAGAAGAGGACCGTAAACAACAGGTTGTAAAATCTGCATTCAATACACTGTCCTTCTCAGAACTAGAAGCGATCATTCATATATTTGATGAACTTGATGGAGAAGAGGGTATTCTGGTTGCAAGCAAGATTGCAGACCGTGTAGGAATCACCAGATCTGTTATTGTAAATGCACTTCGCAAATTTGAAAGTGCCGGGGTAATCGAATCTCGTTCATCAGGTATGAAGGGAACTTATATCAAAGTACTTAACGAAGTAATTTTTGATGAGCTTGAAGAAATTAAAGCTCAGCGAAGCAAAAAATCATAAGGACAGCAGAAGCTGTTTATAAAGAGAGGTCTTTTCCTATGAAGGAAAAGGCCTTTTCTTTTATAAAATACTTAAAAATCAGAAAATGAGAAAACAGGAGAAAATAAGAGAAAATAAAAGATAAATAAAAAAATAATACTAATTTACAGCTTTGAAAAGAGTTGCAGAAAATCATGATTTTAAATAATATAGGGACAGTGATTAGCACTCAAACGAAATGAGTGCTAGTAATTCGAAAAAGGCAACAATAAAGGAGGAAATAGATCATGAAATTAGTACCTTTAGGCGACAGAGTTGTATTAAAACAGTTAGAAGCAGAAGAAACAACAAAATCTGGTATCGTACTTCCGGGACAGGCACAGGAAAAACCGCAGCAGGCAGAAGTTATTGCAGTAGGTCCTGGCGGAGTTGTTGACGGTAAAGAAGTTAAGATGGAAGTTGCTACAGGTAATAAAGTTATTTATTCCAAATATGCAGGAACTGAAGTAAAACTTGACGGCGAAGAATATATCATCGTAAAACAGAGCGATATTCTCGCAATCGTTGAATAATCGTAACAGAATAAAAAACGTTACAGATCATTAAGCATTTCAGGAGGACAGTCATCATGGCAAAAGAAATTAAATTTGGTGCAGAAGCAAGAGCTGCACTTGAAACTGGTGTAAACAAACTTGCAGATACAGTAAGAGTAACAATCGGACCAAAAGGAAGAAACGTTGTACTTGACAAACAGTTTGGTGCTCCGCTTATCACAAATGACGGTGTTACTATTGCAAAAGAAATTGAACTGGAAGACAGATTCGAAAACATGGGTGCCCAGCTGATCAAAGAAGTTGCATCCAAGACAAATGATGTAGCTGGTGATGGTACTACTACAGCAACTGTTCTGGCACAGGCAATGGTTCATGAAGGAATGAAAAACCTGGCAGCAGGTGCAAACCCGATCATCCTGAGAAAAGGTATGAGAAAAGCTACAGATGCAGCTGTAGAGGCTATCAAAGAAATGAGCCAGAAAATCAGTGGCAAAGCACAGATCGCAAATGTTGCATCTATTTCTGCAAGTGATGAAGAAGTAGGTCAGCTGGTTGCTGATGCAATGGAAAAAGTTTCAAATGATGGTGTTATTACAGTAGAAGAATCCAAAACAATGCATACAGAACTTGATCTGGTAGAAGGTATGCAGTTTGACCGTGGATATATTTCTGCATATATGTCTACAGATATGGAAAAAATGGAAGCAAATCTTGAAGACCCATATATTCTGATCACAGACAAGAAGATCAGCAATATTCAGGAAGTTCTTCCGTTACTGGAGCAGGTTGTTCAGGCTGGAGCAAAACTTCTGATTATCGCAGAAGATGTAGAAGGTGAAGCACTGACAACTCTGATCGTAAATAAATTAAGAGGAACATTCCAGGTAGTTGCTGTTAAAGCTCCTGGATATGGAGACAGAAGAAAAGAAATGCTGCAGGATATCGCTATTCTGACAGGTGGACAGGTAATTTCCGAAGAACTTGGACTTGATCTTAAAGAAACTACAATGGCTCAGCTTGGACGTGCAAAATCTGTCAAAGTTGCAAAAGAGAATACAGTTATCGTAGATGGTCTGGGTGATAAGAAAGAAATTGCTGACCGTGTTGCTCAGATCCGTAAACAGATTGCAGAGACAAAATCTGAATTTGATAAAGAAAAATTACAGGAAAGACTTGCAAAACTGGCTGGCGGCGTAGCTGTTATCCGTGTTGGTGCTGCAACTGAAACTGAAATGAAAGAAGCAAAACTTCGTCTGGAAGATGCTCTTGCAGCTACAAGAGCAGCAGTAGAAGAAGGAATCATTGCAGGTGGCGGATCTGCATATATTCATGCATCCAAGAAGGTTGCAGAACTGGTTGCAACTCTGGAGGGTGATGAAAAGACAGGTGCAAACGTTATCCTCAAAGCTCTGGAAGCTCCGCTGTTCCATATTTCTGCAAACGCTGGTCTGGAAGGCTCTGTTATTATCAATAAAGTAAGAGAATCCGAGCCAGGTGTTGGATTTGATGCTCTGAACGAGAAATATGTAGACATGGTAGGCGCCGGAATCCTTGATCCGGTTAAAGTTACAAGAAGTGCTCTGCAGAATGCGACAAGTGTTGCTTCTACACTCCTGACTACAGAGTCTGTAGTTGCTACAATCAAAGAAGATGCTCCGGCTATGCCGGCAGGTGCTCCAGGAATGGGCGGCATGATGTAAAATAAATTTATGCGAATTAAGGGATTGGCGTCATAGACGCTGATCCCTTTTTGTGATAAAATTTAATAAATATTATATATATTAAGGAGAATGTACATATGAGCGATCTTTATTCAGAATTACTGGTTAAAAAAGAACCAACAGCAAAAGATTCCATAGTCAAATATGGAATGATCGTACTGACAGTCCTGGCAGTGGGCGCAGGCCTTTTTATCAGTCCGATCCTTCTTCTCGTTGCAGTTGCGTTAGGTGTTGCATCGTATTTTGTGATTCCGCGGACAGATCTGGAGTATGAGTACCTTTTTGTAAATGGAGAATTTGACATTGATATGGTCATGTCAAAATCCAAACGGAAAAAAGTTATGTCCATGAACTTGAGTGAGGCAGATTTGGTCGCGCCTCTTGATTCACACAGAATGGATTATTACAATGGTAACAGCCGTTTGAAAACACTGGATTATTCTTCCGGAAATCAGCAGCATAGACGATTTGCCGTTATTATAAAAAGCGGTGGAGAAAACTGTAAGATTATTATCGAACCAGATGAACAGATGGCACAGGCTATCAAAAATTCAGCTCCAAGCAAAGTTTTTTTGGATTGACACTGTAAGTTATTTTTGTTACACTTTGAATCAAAATCAAACTAACATAAATACAAGGGAGGAAATGCAATGGGTACTATCATTGGTGAAGGCATTACGTTTGATGACGTCCTTCTGGTTCCGGCTTATTCTAAAGTGATTCCGAATCAGGTAGATGTTTCAACGTATTTAACCAAGAAAGTAAAGCTGAATATCCCCATGATGAGTGCGGGTATGGACACAGTTACAGAGCACAGAATGGCGATCGCCATGGCCAGACAGGGTGGTATCGGTATCATCCACAAGAACATGTCCATCGAGGCACAGGCAGAAGAGGTTGATAAGGTTAAACGTTCTGAGAACGGTGTTATTACGGATCCATTTTATCTTTCAGCAGAACATACACTGAAAGATGCCAATGATCTGATGGCGAAATACCGTATTTCCGGTGTTCCGATCACAGAAGGCAGAAAACTTGTAGGTATCATCACAAACCGTGATCTTAAGTTTGAGACAGACTTCAGCAGAAAGATCAAGGAGTGCATGACTTCTGAGGGACTGATCACAGCCAAGGAAGGAATCACACTTGAGGATGCCAAGAAGATTCTCGCGAAATCTCGTAAGGAGAAATTACCCATTGTAGATGATGACTTTAATTTAAAAGGACTCATTACCATCAAGGATATCGAGAAACAGATCAAATATCCGCTGGCAGCTAAAGATGCACAGGGGCGTCTTCTCTGCGGAGCGGCAGTTGGCATCACTGCTAACGTACTTGCACGTGTGGATGCACTTGTAAAGGCTAACGTAGATGTTATCGTTATCGATTCCGCACATGGTCATTCCGAGAATATCTTAAAAGCAGTTCGTGAGATCAAGGCTGCATATCCGGAACTTCAGGTTATTGCAGGTAACGTTGCCACA
>OJMK01001500.1_pt1 | contig 18540 bp, 14 predicted proteins | sample 1597201 | NCBI WGS metagenome assembly OJMK01 (sample SAMEA2452125, study PRJEB22498) | human gut metagenome | reverse complement strand
GGCAACTCGCTGTTGGACGCCTGTCTCTTCGGCACCCGTTCGGGCAAGGCGATGGCTGAACGTGTCGTCGATAATCCAGTGAACGATCCGATGGCCGAGCCTGCCGACGAAGCATCTATCGACGCGGTGTCGCAGGCTGCCGACAAGCGTTCCGCGCAGGTCAAGGAACTGTTGACGCGGCCGTCCGATGACGACGATGCGTCGTCGGACAATCCGTACCAGCTGATGGCCGATTTGGGATCCGTCATGGAGCAGGCGGTCGCGGTGCGTTGCGACCGGAACAGCATTGAACAGGCGTTGGCTACGCTGGACGATACGCTCACGCCGCGTGCCGAGGCGCTGCATGCGCATTCCGACTCCCCCACGTTCAATCAGGAAATCACCGCCATCTGGGAGGTGCGCCATCTGTTGGAGCTCGGCAAGGCCGTGCTCGCCGCCTCCGATGCGCGTCACGAATCCCGTGGATCGTTGAAGCGTCTTGATTTCCCGGAGCGTGACGACGAGCATTTCCTGGCCCATTCCATGACGGATGTTTCCTGCCAGGTCTCCTGGCAGCCGGTGCACATCGTGGACATGCCGCCAAAGGCCCGTGAATACTGACACCCTGGGCACGGCGTATGGCAGACTGGTTGACGGTTTTTTATCGAAAGGCAGGTATATGAGCGGCATGGAGAACGGCATGGAAACGGTGACGTTGCGGGTGAACAGGTTCACGCCGCGTCCCGAACGCGGCCGTGAACGAGGCGGCTCGCCGTTCGCTAGGAAGAGCTCTCCCTTCGGCGATTCCGGATCCGCGCGCAGGCGTCCGCGAGGCAAGCAGTGGGTGCAGGATTACGTGGTGCCGGCGCGTCCGGAGGACACCGTGCTTGACTGCCTGCTCAAAGTCAAGCGCACCATCGATCCGACGCTTGCCTTCCGTTATTCGTGCGGTCATGGCATGTGCGGTTCCGATGCCGTGTCCATCAACGGCACGCCTACGCTTCTGTGCACCGCCACGGTGAAGGCTTGGGCAAAGCAGCCGTCCGACGCACAGGTGGATGAGGACGGCTTCCGTCATACGGGCGAAGACGTTCAACCCGCGCAAAAGCAGGATGCCGACGATTTGGGTGTCATCGAGCTCGCACCGCTGCCCGGTTTCCCCGTGCAGCGTGATCTGATCGCCGATATCGACCAGATGCTTGACCAAATCAGGAAACTCAAGCCGTATCTGCAGGCCAGTGGCGAACTCGCCACCACCGCGGACGGCAAGATCAACGCATTCGAATATCTGCAGAATCCCCAGCAGCTCGCCAAGTATGAGCTGCTGAGCAACTGCATAGCCTGCGGCACCTGTGAGGGAAGCTGTCCGGTATATGCAGGCGGCGAGGCGTTCATCGGCCCTGCGGCTCTTATCGCCGCCTCCCGTTTCATCAATGATTCACGCGACGGCCAGACGGATGCACGTATGGATGCCATCGATTCCGCCGATGGCATCGCCGCGTGTCAGTCGGTGCGCGCCTGCACGCGTGAATGCCCGCGTGGCATCGATGTCGGTGAGGAGATCTGGCAGCTGATCGCCCAAATCAAGGAGCGCTGAAATGGATAGGACGTCATATACCAATCTCGCGAAATCGTGGGAGTACGTCGAGGATCATGCGTTCTCACGCCAGTCTGCCGAACTCAATGCGATCAGGACCGCGGCCGAGGAAGCCGGCATTCCCCAAGGATCCGCGGCGCAGGCCGAATTGCTGCGCATGCTGGTGCGAATGTTGGACGCCTCGTCGGTGATCGCCATCGGCACCGGTTCCGTGGTGGAGACGATGCAGCTGATCAACGGTCTTGACAATGCAGGCCAGCTTACGGCCGTCGATTCGTCCACGCAGGGCATCGCGCTGATTCGCAAACTGTTCAATCGTCTGTCCGATGACACCGAAACCACATTGCGTGCCGTGAACGCGTCCGCAGGTGTGTTTCTGCCCCGTCTGAACGCCGAGAATTACGATTTGATCGTCGTGGCCGGCGATCCGGAGAATTATGCGGCGGCTTTCGCGCAGGCTCCACGCCTGCTGAAACCGCATGCCGCGATTGTCTTCACCGATGTACTTGCCTTTGATTCGGCCACATCGGCCGGCGGCGTGCTGAATCCCGCCAATCGTGATGCCAAATCCATCGCGATGCGCGAATTGCTGGAAACGGTGGAGTCGGATGAACGGTTCGTCACTGCGTTGACGCCGACCGGCACTGGTCTGCTGGTTGCCGTCAAGAAATAGACCAATCAGATTAATCAGCCGTGCCGCAATGGCACGATATGTTGAAAGGGCCACGCATGGGAATGCGTGGCCCTTTCAACATATGGAAATCCCTTTTACTGTTCCTGGTGGGTGCCGATTATCTGGCTGACCACCACGGTACCGTCTTCCAGCACCGTCTCAACTTCGTTCATGGCATCTTCGTCGCCGGTATGGTGCTTATGCTTCGTACCGTCCTCCAGTTCGAATCGTTTGGATTGACGGCTCAGCAGAATACCTGAGATCACGGCTGCGACCATGGACCCCACCAGGACGCCGAAACGGGCTTCAGCCGATAGTTCGGCATCCTGATATGCCAGCGACGCGATGAGAAACGACACCGTGAAACCAATGCCGCAGGCGCAGGCAGCGGGGAACATGTCGCGCACGCGCAGCCCCTTGGCCATCTTCAGACCGCCCACGTGCGTGGACAGCCATGCGGTGGTCATGATGCCCAGAGGTTTGCCGACCACGAGCGCCACCATCACGGCAACGACCACCGGCGAGACGAACAGCGCCAAGGTCAACGACTCGAAGTGCACACCAGTGGCGAACAGTGCGAAGATCGGCAACGCCAGCAGTGCGGAGAACGGCTGCAGCTTGTCGGCGTAACGTTCCGCACGCGGCGTCTTCTCACCGAAACGCTCATGCGCCGGCGTGAGCAGTCCCACGAGCACGCCGGCCAAAGTGGGGTGCACGCCGGCTTCGAACATCATGACCCATGCCAGCACGCCCACGATGGCCACGGCCAGCCACGGTACCTTGCGCATGCGGACAAGGAAGTACCAGACGACCGCGCATACGGCTATGCCAAGGAACCAGTACCATGCGTTCACCGATGAGAAGAACACCGCGATCAGGATGATGGCCAGCAGGTCGTCCACTGTGGCCAATGTCATCAGAAAAGCGCGGATGGATCCCGGCAACGCTTTGGCGAACAGGGCCAATACGGCCAATGAGAACGCGATATCCGTGGCTGTGGGCACCGCCCAGCCATTGGACATCTGTGCGAAGGAGAACGACGTTCCTGAAGCGATGACGAGTTGCCCTGATCCTGCCGCCGTGAACAATGAGATCACGCCGATGAACAGTACCGGCGGCGCAAGCATACCGCCAACCGCGCACAGCATCGGCACGGCCGCGGCTTTGGGATTGGACAGTGATCCCGTGGTGAGTTCCTGCTTCAATTCCAGCCCTACGGTCAGGAAGAACACCGTCAGCAGGCCATCCTGCACCCAATGGCCCAATCCCATGTCGATATTGGTGTGTGGAATGGCTATATGGAAGTTCTCAAGCTGTTCGAACGCATGCGCGGTGAACGGCAGATTGGCGAGCAATAGGCCGGCAAGAGCGAAACCGAGCATAATCAGACCGGATATGCGGTCGGACGCGGCTATGCGTCGGATTGTTGCCCAGGTTCCCCTCTTCGATGTGGCCATCATGCTCCTTGTCTTGCGGTCCCCGTTCGACCGCAGTATCCGTAAACGTAGTATCAAGTGTATCGGAGGGTCTTGGCGTTCATCCCTGCCGCATATTGCGCTCCGCTGTGCGCGCAATCAATTGCAGGCTTCACAAAAATCCACGGAAAATAAAGAAAGCCTCCTCCGCATTCGCGAAGGAGGTTCATGTGCGCGAGACAGGATTCGAACCTGCGACCTGCTGATCCGTAGTCAGCTGCTCTAATCCGCTGGGCTACTCGCGCAACGTTGTCTTGTTTTCGGCAACTCGAATAAGATACACCCAAATGAACTCCAGGCAAAATCTCGGCGTGTCGCAGGAGTTTTCGGCCTTACGCCTCACGTAGACGAGGAATTTTCTGCGTCGACACCTTGAATAGTTTCGGAGTGCCCGATCCGGTGACTGCGGCTTCGTCGACGACCACCTCTTCGACGCCTTCCATGCTGGGAAGACGGAACATGGTGTCCTCCAGCGTCTTCTCAATAATCGAACGCAATCCACGTGCGCCCGTACCCCGCCGAATCGACGTCGCCGCAATCTGCCGTATCGCCCCTTCGGTAAAGGTCAACGTCACCCCATCGACGGCGAATAGCTTCTGGTACTGCTTGACCAGCGCGTTTTCCGGTTCGACGAGGATTCGGGCCAAATCGTCTTCGGTAAGTTCCTCAAGCACGCTGACTACCGGCAGACGTCCGATGAACTCCGGCAATAATCCGAAATCAGCCAGATCATCGGCGGAGACCTGCGCAAGCAGCTCACGCTTGGGAACCTCATGGTCATGCCAGGCCGCACCGAAACCGCTTTCCCTGGCGCCCAACCGTTGCGCCACGATGTCGGCGAGTCCCACGAACGCGCCACCGCAGATGAACAGTATGTCGCGAGTGTCGATCTGCACGGTTTCCATTTCACGATGCTTGCGGGTCCCTTCCACCGGCACGGAGGCGACGGTGCCTTCAAGGATCTTGAGCAGCGCCTGCTGCACGCCCTCGCCGGACACGTCACGCGTGATGGAGGTGTTTTCGCCGCTTTTACGGGCGATCTTGTCGATTTCGTCGATATATACGATGCCCTGCTGCGCACGCGCCACATCCCCGTCAGCAGCCTGGATGAGGCGCTGCAGCACGGTTTCGACGTCATCGCCCACATATCCTGCCTCGGTGAGCGTGGTGGCGTCCGCTATGACGAACGGCACGTTCATCACATGGGCCAGCGTCTGCGCAAGATATGTTTTGCCCACGCCGGTCGGCCCGAGTAGCAGGATGTTCGATTTCGCCACTTGCACACCCTCGAACGAATCGTCATGTCCATGCATCCGTTCCTTGCCGATTCGCGACGACTCGCGCATTTCCATGTTGACGCGCTTGTAATGGTTGTACACCGCCACTGAAAGTGTCTTTTTGGCGGACTCCTGGCCTATGACGTGATTGTCGAGGTAGGCACTGATCTGTGCCGGCTTGGGCAGTTGCAGGATATTGAGCTGGGCGTCCTTGTCCCGTTCCTCGGAAATGATGTCCACGCACAATTCGATGCATTCGTCGCAGATGGCCGCGCCCGAACCGGTGACCAGTTTGCGCACCTGGCTCTCGGACTTGCCGCAGAACGTGCATCTCGGCACCGCATCGTTGTAGCTGACCACGCGTCCCATTCGCAACCTCTTCGTTTCACATATCTGCCGTTTAGAAAACACAATACCCCTGCCGCGACCCGGCAGGGGTATTGCATTTGTGAAGATATCATTCCACCGCAGGCTCAGCTGCGATGTTCCAGCACCTCGTCAACGATGCCGTATTCCTTGGCCTCCTGGGCCGTCAGGAACGTGTCCACTTCGATGTCCTTGCGGATCTTCTCGATGTCACGACCGGTATGCTTGGCCAGCGTGTTCTCCAGCCATTCACGCATACGCAGCATCTCCTTGGCCTGGATTTCAATCTCCGTGGCCTTGCCGAAGCCCTGGTCGATGGCCGGCTGGTGGATGAGCACGCGGGCGTTCGGCAGCATCAGACGTTTGCCTTTGGCGCCGGCGGCCAGCAGGATGGCCGCGGCCGAGGCGGCCTGGCCGAGGCATACGGTCTGCACGTCCGGCTTGATGTACTGCATGGTGTCGTAGATGGCGGTCATGGCCGTCATGGAACCGCCCGGCGAATTGATGTACATCATCACGTCACGGTTCGGATCCTGGCTTTCCAAAACCAGCAGCTGGGCCATGATGTCATCGGCGGAGGTGTCGTCCACCTGCACGCCCATGAAGATGATGCGATCCTCGAACAGGCGGGTGTACGGATCCTGCCTCTTGTATCCGTACGGGGTCTTTTCCTCGAACTGCGGCAGAACGTAACGGTTCTGCGGTGCGAACGCGGCCTCACGCGCCGCAGCCCTCTGGAAGCCGACCACACCGGTCGGTCCGGCCAGACGTTCGGCGCGGGCTACAAACTGTGCTTCTTCGCTTGCCATGGTCACTCTCCCTTGGTGGCGCTCATCGTGTCGTGGGTGGAAACGAGCTTGTCCACAAAGCCGTACTCCAACGCTTCTTGGGCGGTGAACCAGTGGTCGTACTCGTTGTCGCGGTAGATTTCCTCGACGGTGTGCCCAGTCTGCTCGGCGGTCAACTCGCTCATGGTCTTTTTCATGTCCATGATCAGCTCGGCGTTGATGCGCACGTCAGTGGCGGTGCCGCCGATGCCGCCGGACGGCTGATGCATCAGCACACGCGCATGCGAGGTCAGGAAGCGCTTGCCCTTGGTACCGGAGCTCAGCAGGAACTGGCCCATGGATGCGCACATGCCCAAGCCCACGGTGGCCACGTCCGGCTCGATGAGCTGCATGGTATCGTAGATGGCCATGCCCGCGGTGATGGAGCCGCCCGGGGAATTGATGTACAGCCAGATATCCTTTTTCGGATCCTCGGCGGCCAGCATCAACATCTGCGCGCAAATGCGGTTGGCCATCTCGTCCTTGACTTCCTCACCCATCCAGATGATGCGGTCCTTGAGCAGGCGGTTGAAAATCGGATCGGTGGGTCCTGCCGGCATGTCTTCGCCAGCCATGACGGGCAGGGGTGCACTAAGGTTGCTCACCTTGTCTCCTTTTCCAGTGTTCTCTATAGTTTCACAGCCTACCGCTTCGAAGCGACGGGGAACAAAATTGCGCCCACAGTGGAGAAAACTCACTCACGCTTCGCCGCGATACGGAAGGCCGAGGCCAAGCAGCAAATCGCCACGGCCACAATCATGATCATGATGGCGAACGTCCAGCTTCCGCCGACTGCAGTGGCATGTCGGAACGACGCGCTCCCCTCCCTGCCGGCCCCAGCCTGGGCCACGGACAGCACTGTGGAGAACAATGCGGTTCCGGCGGCGCCGCCGAACTGCAGGCAGGTATTGAACACCGCGTTGCCGTCCGGCGTGAACTGCGGCGCGATATTATGCAGCGCGTTGGTCATGATGTTGGAACAGCCCAATGAATATCCCAGACCGAAAATGAAATAGAATCCGGCAAGACTGCCCGCAGTGAGCCGCATGGAGAAGACCAGCAGCAGGATCGGCCCGCAAATCGCCAGGCTGAATGCTCCGAGAATCGGACGAACCGGTCCGAAACGGTCGTACAAGGTGCCGCCGATCGGAGCAAAGAACGCACCGATCAGAGCGCCCGGCAGGACCAACGCTCCAGCCAAGAACGCATTCGTGCCCAAGGACAGCTGAGCGAGATTGGTGATCACATAGCCGAAACCAATGCCGACGATCGGCAGCAACATATAAGCGATCAGATGCAGCAACACCATAGGGTCGCGCAACCATCCCAAACGGATCAGCGGCGAGAACGAACGACGCGATGACCATCCGAAGAACAGCAGCGATCCCAGACCGATCACGAGACTCGCGACGGCGAAAACACCCGGCACCATGGCGGAACCGCCGGACACCGCGGCGGAAATGGCCACACCGGCCTGGTTGAGGAACATCACCAGACCGCACAATGCCAGCACAATCGACACGAACTGCAGCGGATTCAGATGCACGTCCTCCGTCGGACGATGCTGCTCGACGCATTTGAGACCGACAGGCAGCGAAATCAGCAGAACCACCGGAATGACGATGACGAAAATCGCACGCCACGGCAGAATACTCGACACCGCGCCACCCACGGTCGGACCGATCGCCGGAGCCACAGTGATGACAAGCGATCCGACGCCCATCAATCGCCCGACCTTCGTGCGCGGCGACTGTTCAAGGATGATGTTGTTCATCAATGGGGTGGCGATGCCCGAACCGATGCCTTGAATCACACGAGCCACCAGAATCACCGGAAATGCATGCCCGACGATCATGATGAGCGAGCCAAGCACGGCGAATAGCACCGCGGCGAGGAAGAGCGTGCGATGCTCGACCTTGCGATTGAGATACGAGGATAGCGGCATGGTGGCCGCCACCACCAACAGATAGATGGTGGTGATCCATTGCACCGTGGCGGTGTCGACGCCGAACTCACTCATCAACTGTGGGAACAGCACCGTCATCACGGTTTCGGTAAGAATACCGATGAAGGCGAGCGAGCCGACCGCCACGATGGCGCCGATGAGTTTACCGCTGATCCTCTCATCATCAGAGTTCGGCGCCGAATGCGGCGCTCTCCTGCCCTGCGTCGCATTCTCCGCATTGTCCTCATTCACCGGATCCGTTGTCCCGCTTGCCTGCATGTTCCGACCAATGTTGCGTTCCATCGTGGACTCAACCCCATTATGATTCGTTGTTTTTCTATGCGCTTGGAATATAAGGTTTGCCAACCGGCATACACATACGCGCACTCGAACGCCGCCCATAAGGCGGACGTGCCGTATCAGTATCGAATAGCCAAATGCACAGTGTAGCCGATTCAACCGGACAAACCGCGCTTGTCAAGCGTGCCCATGGAAGTAGGCATAGGCTCGACCAATCAGACGGAGGTGCCGACGCGTCTTGAAGAACGGATGCGATTCCGTCGAAACGAACGCGCGCCTCGTGCAACCGATGGGGCGTTTGGCCCAACGTCCAAATCAGCCCCCACGTTTTGTGGCACAGAAAAAGAGACGGACGAGCCAGAAAGCTCGTCCGCCTCCAATCAGGGAAGGAAGATAAAAGGAATCAGGATGATTTTATTCGGACCACACCTCCTATTCTTTTCTGTTGACCGCGGTCACTGCACGCTGCAGCACGACGAAGATGAGAATCATCAGGCCAACCACGATGGTGGTCCATTCCGCCGGCACACCGAAGTCGGAAGTCAGCGGATCGATGGTGGAGCGAACCAGTGCGCCGACGACGGAGCCGAGCACATAGCCGAAGCCGCCGGTGACGATGGTACCGCCGATGACCACGGATGCGACTGCATCAAGTTCCCAGCCGACGCCCACGGTGTTGATGGCCGAGCGGATGTTGGCCGTGTACACGATGGAAGCGAGGGCGGCCAGCGTGGCGGAGGTCAGATAGATGATGTACTGCGTGCGCTTGACCGGAAGACCCATCAGCTCGGCAGAGGAACGGGAACCGCCGATCGCGTAGATAGTGCGTCCTGTACGGGTGTGGTGCAGCAGGATATAGCCGAAGATAACCACAAGAACCGCGATGATCACGCCCACATTGATGTAGAGATCATGGGAGATCTTCGGATTGTCGATGATGGTGATCTTCTGCGCTATGAAATCGAAGTTGTTGTTCTCGGGGAAGGTCTGCGCCTTGGTGGAGATGATGGATGCGATGCCACGCGCCAGGAACATCGATGCCAGAGAGGCGATGAACGGCTGCATGTTGAATTCCTCGATCAGCGTGCCGGTCAGCAAACCGAATGCGACGCCTATAAGAATCATGACGACCATCGCGATTGGAGCGGAGATGCCGGCATTCGTCATCTTGACGCCAACCACTGCAGTAATGGCCACAATGGCGCCGACAGACAAATCGATGCCACCTGTCAACACCGGCAATGTCATAGCAACTGCCAGAATGATCAGATACGCGTGATCAATGAACAGCGAGGAGACGAAACCAAGTCGCAGATAGGTACCGAATAGCGCCTGGCCCATGATGATCATCAGAATGAAGATCACCACCGCGGCAATGGTAGGAATCATCTGGGCATTAATGCGACGCCCACCGATTTTCTGGGTCTTCTTCTTGACCTGAGTAGCTGTTGCAGAAGTCATGCTGCCACCACCTTAGTCTGTGCCTTAAGTGTGCGTTTGCGTTTCATTTCCGCACTGAGATTGTGAATCTTCGGAGCCTGCATCACGCAGATCACGATCACCACTGCCGCGAAGAAGGCCGGGGTTGCGGCGGAATCGATGCCGAGGGTGATGATGGTCTTGCGGATCATGGCGATGATCACAGCGCCCAGGGCGCTGCCTGCCAGGGAGAACTTGCCACCGAGCAGCGAGGTTCCACCGATCACGACTGCGAGGATGGCGTACATTTCGAGATCCTGGCCGGTCTTGACCACGTCGATTCGCATCACGGACGCAGTGGCGAACAGACCTGCAACAGCTGCCAGCACGCCGGAGACCGCGTACACGAGGAAGAGGATCTTCTTCGGCTTGATGCCGGTCATGCGGGAGGCTTCCGGATTGATGCCCACGGATTCGATCATCATGCCCATGGCGGTCTTGCGGCACAGCAGGCCGACGAGCGCCACGATGACCAATGCAATGACGAAGTTGGCGGGAATACCAAGGATGAAGCCGTTCGCCATCCACTTAAGCGGCGCGCCGCCTGCAACGGAGCTGGCGTCGGTGTTCTGGCCGGAGGTGATCACCTTGGCGAGGCCGCGCCCGGCGAGCATCATAATCAATGTCGTGATGAACGGCTGGAGTCCCAGGATAGAGACCAGTGCACCGTTGATGCAGCCGATGGCAAGGCCGATGAGCAGCGAAAGGAGAATGACCATCCAGACGTTGACGCCCGCGGACAGCAGCTGCATAGCGGCTGCGCCTGCGACAGCCATGACGGAGCCGACGGACAGATCAATACCTGCGGTGGAGATCACCAGCGTCATGCCGGTTGCGATCATGAGATAACGCGCCGATTCCTGCAACATGGTGATCAGCGGGCCCGATAGGCCTCCGGTGTTCTTGTTCCAGCTCAGAGAAAGGAACTGGTGGTCGGAGATGGTGCAGATGATGATGAGCACAATCAGCGCGACCACAGACCATGTGAGGTTCGAAGACAGGAGCTTCTTGACGACGGAGTCCTTTTCCTGCTCTGCTTTCTTGTCGGTCATCATGCCTCCTTTCCTGTATTGACGTTCGTGTTTGCGATGGTTTGAACGATGGTTTCCTGAGAAACGGTGTCGTCATTGACGAGTTCGGCAATCTTGTGGCGATCCTTCAGCACTTCGATGTCGTCGGAAAGCCTGACCACCTCTTCCATTTCGGACGAGATGAAGACAACGCCCATGCCCTGCTCGGCCAAATCGAGCACTACCTGCTGAATTTCGGCCTTGGCACCGATATCGATGCCTCTCGTCGGTTCGTCCAGGATGAGCAGATCCGGATGCGTTGCCAGCCAGCGGGCGATAAGCACCTTCTGCTGGTTTCCACCGGACAGGTTCTTGATGAGCTTGTTCGGATCGTTCGGACGAACGTTGAGTTCCTTCATGTACTTGTCGACGATCTCGTCGGCTTCCTTCTTCGGAATCGGCTTGAACATGCCTCGCGTCGCCTGCAGGGCGATCAGCATGTTCTCACGTACTGTCAGATCGCCTATGATGCCTTCGTCTCGACGGTTCTCGGTGGAGTACGCGATCTTGTTGCACAATGCCGTGTATGGATCGGAGATGCTGACCTTCTTGCCCTTGAGCTCATAGGTGCCGGAATCCGGCTTGTCCGCGCCGTAAAGCAGACGACCAAGCTCCGTTCGTCCAGATCCAAGCAGACCGGCGAAGCCAACGACCTGTCCCGGATACACATCCAAATCGGTCGGATTGATAGTGCCCTTAAGACCAAGCTGCTTGACGGAGACGATGGGCCTCTCTCCGGAAATATCCTTATGCGCCTTCTTGGCTCCAATCTGGCTCAGCTCAGCCGCGCTCTTGCCGATCATCATGCCGATGAGCTCATCACGCGGAGTGTCCTTGGTCATGACTTCCTTGATGAACTTGCCGTTACGCAGAATCGTCAATCGGTCGGTAATCTCATAGATCTGATCAAGGAAGTGGGAGACGAAGAGGATGGCGACGCCCGAGTCGCGGATCTTGCGCATAATCTTGAACAAATCCTGCACTTCGTTGGCATCCAATGAAGAGGTCGGCTCATCAAGAATCAGCACCTTGGCATCAATCACCATGGCACGGGCTATGGCGACCAGCTGCTGCATCGCGATGGAGATGGAACTCAATGGGGCCTTCGGGTCGAGATGTTCTAATCCCATCTGGGCAAGGAACTTCTTAGACTTCTCATAGGTCTTCTTCCAATTGATGCCCAGCGGCCCCCGCACTTCATGACCGAGCATGACGTTTTCGCCGATGGTCAGATTGGTGCACAAGTTGACTTCCTGGTACACCGTGGCGATGCCCGCGTTCTGCGCATCGCCAGTGCCGGTGAAGGTCTGCGGCTTGCCGTCCACTTCAATGGATCCGGCATTGATCTTGTACACGCCGGTGAGCGCCTTGATCATCGTCGATTTGCCGGCGCCGTTCTCTCCCATAAGAGCGTGAACCTCACCGGGGAATAGACGTAGATTGACGCCGTCCAAGGCTTTGACGCCCGGGAATTCGATCGTGATGCCCTTCATCACGACGATTGGTTTTTTGTCTGCCATGTCTTCGCCTTACGAAAATTGTTATCGTTCTGTGATATTTGCCCAAGATGTAGTGAACGGTGCGCCATCATCGCGACGCACCGTTCGTGGGTTATGAGAAGAAAAGACGTTCCGTATCAGAACCGTCGCCCATCACAATCAGTATGCACGGGTTCCGGCATCCAGAGCTTCCTTGGCGCTGGCTGCGTCGAAAGTCTTGGATTCGATCTCGATGTCTTTCTCGACGGACTTGCCGCCCAGATAGTCCTTGACTGCGTTGGCGGTTTCCTTGCCGAAGATCGGGTTGTATTCGATAACGTAGGAGAGGTCACCGTCAACAAGAGACTGCAAAGCCGCCTTGGTGCCATCGATGGTGATGATCTTGACCTTGCCCTTGAGACCGGCCGCGTCAACAGCCTGTGCCGCTCCGAGGCCCATCTCATCGTTTTCGGCGAAGATGAACTGCGGATTGTCGGACTTGTACTTGTCAAGCAAGCCGGCGGTCACGGTCTTGGCTTCATCAGTGGACCAGTTCGCGGACTGGGATTCGAGAACCTTGATGTTGTCCGCGGCCTTGTTCTTCCAGCCCTGGCCACGATCAGTCACAACGGACAGGCCTGCCGGGCCTTCCAGAATGAAGCCGTTGGCTCCAGTCGAGAAGCTCTTATTGACGAATTCCGCAGCCTGCTCACCTGCCCACACATTGGACGGGCCGATATGGGACACAACTGCCTTCTTGGCTTCCGCGCTCTTGATATTGATATTACGATCGACGGTGAAAACTGGGATTTCGGCCTCTGCCGCATTCTCCAGGCAGTCATCCCAACCGGAATCGTTGGTGGCGGACAGCACGATGGCATCGACTTCATCGTTGACGAACTTGTTGAATGCCTGAATCTGCTTCTGCTGATCATTGTTCTGCGTCGGAGAATACACCAAGTTGAAGCCCGCATCCTTGAACGCCTTCTTCAAATCGTTCTCGTTAGCGGTACGGAACCCGCCTTCCGGGCCGACGGCCACGAAGCCAATCGTCTTCTTGCCGCCGTCATCGGATTTCGATCCGGCATTTGAGCTGCCGCATGCCGCCATGCTGACCAGAGCTGCGGCCGAAACGCAGACTGCAATGGCTTTCTTCCAATTCTTCATGAACTCCTCCTCGAGCTGTTACTGGTTGTGATGGCCTTCCTTGCCATCGGTGATTCCAGTATCGTGTCGAAAGCCTCAACGCTCAATCTCATACGATAACTTTTCGGTAACAACTTGGCATCGCGCCGTCAGAGTTCTCACCGCGACAATCCAATATCCCTCATGGAGCCATAACCAGATTCATGTGTACCGAAGGTGTTTATCGCATATGCATTCGTCACTGTGCGGACAGAGCCATAACCTGCGAATCCGCACTGGACCATGTGCCCCCCAACGAGCCATCGACGGTTCTGACTATACCCAAACGGTCAAGTACGGCGAAGCGCCGATACATATTGACCTCACCGGTAGCCATGGCGATGGCTCCGGCATCGGGAAGAGACTGATTGTTTTCAGGACCCGGCACAAGCTGACGTCGTGCGACCTGTGTATGGTCGTTCTGCTCATATTGCGCGGCATAGATAAAAGTGATGTCGTTGTAGAAGGTCATCATGGACACTCCGGATTGATCGGAGATCCGCAGGAACGACCTTGCCAACGACTCCACCTCTCCATCCGAACCACGCCGGATTCCGATGATGCCTATTCCGGATTTCGCACGTTTGCTGGATTCCAGAGAGAAAGCCAGACGATCGCCTTCCGGCGAAACGCTTATCGCACGGACATGTTGTGTATCGTCAAGTCCGGGAATCGTCAACGCGCGCGTCCTGCCGTCGGCGTCGACGGCAATCTCCTCCGTCGATTCGTCAACGGCCCAAATCTCTTTCCCTCTGCCTTTGCATATGGTCCGTATCTTATGACCGGAGAACATGGTATCCCGCAAGGCGCCATCCGCTCCGAGACGTTTCACACGCCCGCTGTGGTCAAGCACGGCACCACCTTCAGATGAAAAGATGAATCCGTCTGCGTCATCGATGCCGGCCTGCGCTACACGTACCGCATTGGACGATTTCAGCGAAACGATGTTGCCCGCGCTCAATGTGTATATTGGGTCCACTGTCGATCGCGTATCCAGCGATGAACCGTCATCGGCATGCGAGTAATTTCGCCCGCCGGCCACTACATCGATGCTTGTTTCCTTGCTGCCGTCCCCCAATGACAGCCGCAGTTGCCGGACCAATACCGAGCGCTCCGCATCGGTCATTCGATTCATCACGGATGAAAGCCATATCCGAATCGTCGAATCATGGACGGTCACGCCATTCGACCGCAAGGTCACCTGCTCCGTATTGGTGTCGACCACCGCATCCCGCAGCCACGCCGCACTTCCATTAAGCAATTCCTCCACGGCACGAGCACGCCAATCACGCCAGCATAGCCAACGCACATCGGGGATCAATTCCTTACGCGATGTCCCCAGCTGGTACAGCGAAACCTGCCGATACGCCTGTTTGAAATCGTCGGCACCGACCATAACACCTGACGGCAGCTTTCCGATACGCCACTGCCCCTGTACCTTGGAAAGGGTGAAATCGAAAGTTTCCGTCTCTTCGGGAACCGCTAGGTACACGCCGTGGGAATCCAGCATGCCTTGGACTTGCAGACGCACCGACACCGTAATCTCATCATTCACTGCCGAAGAATCGGCAAAACTGGCTTTACGGGCAATCTGCGGAGCACCTGAGTACACCATCGTTTTCGCATCGGAATTCCACCAATTCGAAGCCGCACTGGTAAGGAACCGACGAGCTGTTTTAAAACCGTCGCTTTGCACGCCGGCCGGCAGGGCCTCGAAGAACCCCTTGACAATGGCTTCCGGCTGCGCGTCCTTCACAGGTCCCGACGGATTCGTGAATATTCTCCGCGTATCCTGTTCGGTAGGTTTCATGACCTGCACTGCCCCGCTTTTCGGCAGTCCCAATACATTCGAGCATCCGCTCAATACCGGCAACAGACAGCCGAACAGCAGCGCCACCAGCATCGTTACCAGCGCTCGTGCCACACGATACGTCCTCACTGCTTCCGCCCCTTCCCGACATTGGGCTCACCGGTCAGATAGTCGGAAAATCCATTGTCGGCGATACCGAATCCTCCGACAGTACAGAATCCGTTATTCTCGGCACTGAAGCGGATCGGAGCTTGGGCTACATTCACCGGGCCGTTTTCAGGATTGCGCGGCAATGTCACCAGAAACCAAGTGCCCTTGCCCATCTGGGAACGAACCGAAATATCACCACCATGGAGTCTCACATCGGCGAGCACAATGGCCATGCCCAAGCCCGTGCCGCCCGTAGTACGGGCACGAGACGGATCGCCTCTCCAGAATCGGTCGAATATTCTTTCGCACTGGCTCGCGGTCATGCCCACGCCATAATCTCGCACACTGATGACGACCATGGCGCGATTGACCGCAAGACGCACCTCCACAGGTCGCCCTTCTGCGAAATCGATCGCATTGGCAAGCAGATTACGTACAATACGGCAGATGCGTCTTGCATCGACGCAGGCCAATACTTCCATATTGGGAAGGTGGACATTCAGCGGCACTTGTTTGGTTTCCGCGATGCTCGCAATTTGTTCAACCGCTTGGCTGATTGGTTCACGAACATCGCCTTCAGTCAGATCCAATGCCGCGTATCCGGCATCGAACCGCGAAATCTCCAACAAATCAGCGAGCATCTCCTGAAATCTGCGAATCTGCCCGTCCAGCAATTCCACCGTGCGCCTGGTCGTGGCATCATACCCGTCCTTATGCATCGACAACATGTCCGCCGCCATGCGCATGGTCGTCACCGGCGTACGCAGCTCATGGCTGACGTCAGAGACGAATTCACGTTGCATATCGCCGGCTTTTTCAAGTTCATCGATTTTCTGCACCAACGAGTCCGCCATCTCATTGAAGGAACGCTGCAGCACACCGATCTCATCCTGTCTGTTCACCTGTACACGGATATCCAAATTCCCCGATGCCATGGTTTCGGCTGAAGCCGCGACATCCTGTACCGGTTTGACCACGGAACGCATGACTGAAAACATGATGACGACGATTGCGATGCTCAACAATACGTCTGAGACCAGCATGTTGAACTGAATCTGCAATAGAGCTTGCTGCTGCGTTTGATAGGAGTACAGCGCGAATATCTTCACCGTGCCAATGCCATTTGATGAAATCGTCGAACCAAGAATGGCCCCAGGTGTGCCCTTCTCCGATTTCGCTATATTCACGGCCTGGTAATAAATCGAATCGTCGGAATCCGATTGCAGATCATTCTGCATCTCCGTGGATATCAGGTTCGTGTATTCCGGCTCGGTGGATACTGGCACGAAGGTCTTCTCATCAATGTTCGAGTCATCACCGCTCATCAGATACACGCCAATCATATTGCCGGATCCATTGTTTTGCAGTTCGGATGCCAGATTGCCGATCAACTGCTGATATTGGCTGGAATCGGCAAGGTTCGCGGAACTCAGCTGTTTTTGGGCCAGACTGATCTGCGAGGAGAAATCCCTACGGGACTCATCCATAACCTGCGCCTGTATCGTTCCTTTGATGGTGCCCATGGAGAAAAGGCACAACAAAGCCGCCGTCAGAGAAAACACCAGCATTGACAATACGACCATCCTGGTCTGCAATGACTTGTGAGCGCGTTGCCTTCCGCGGCGCCATGCCTTCCTTACCCGCCGTAGTGTCATCATGGCCGCTTATTCGGTAGGCGCAACGAACTTATAGCCGATGCCGCGCACAGTTTGTACGATCTGCGGCTTCTCCGGGTTCGATTCCACTTTCATGCGAAGCCGTTGCACGTGCACATTGACCAACTTGGCGTCTCCGCCGTCGTCATAACCCCATACCTGCTTGAGCAGGCTTGTACGACTCAGGGGCTCATCCTCATGCACGGCCAATACGTAGAGCAATTCGAATTCCATCGGAGTCAAGTGCAAGTCGATACCGTTTTTCTTGGCAGTATGCCGCACACGGTTCATCTCGAGTATCCCACAATGCAGGAATTCCGGCAGTTCGGCTGCCGCTCCATCCGATGAAGCGCCCATCCCCAGTGTGCGCAGTCGCGCTTTGATACGGGCCATCAGCTCCACCACTTCAAACGGCTTGACCACATAATCATCGGCTCCTGCTTCCAGACCCTTCACCACGTCAGTGGTATCGGATTTGGCGGTAAGCATGATAATCGGCGTATTGGCGGTCTGCCGTATGCGTTGTGCCACCTGCACCCCGTCCAATCCCGGAAGCATGATATCCAGCAGTACAAGATCCGGATGAAGGGTCGGGAACATCTCCACTGCACGCAATCCGTCCTGGCATGTCACCGTTTCAAAACCGCTGCCATTCAGAACGATGGACAGCATTTCCCCCAAGGCCGCATCGTCATCGACAATCATGATCAGCGTCTGCTTGGACTTGCCATGCTCGTCTTGCATCATCGCCGTCCTCCTTCCGACATGCTCCGTCACGTACGCATTCCCACATTGGACGCAAGGCATGTTGTTTACCGCATCCGTATTATACACATAAGCAAAAGAGCACGGCTGAATCCAAGACGGCGGAATCAGCGTCCGCCCTTATCGTCCTCGCCGTGCAGAATCGGCCGGATCTTGGCGAGGCGCGCGCTCACCTCATGCTCATAGCCACGATCGTTGGGATGGTAGTATTCGCGTCCCACCAGTTCGTCGGGCATGTACTGCTGGGGGGCCACCGCGCCAGGCCAGTCGTGCGCGTAACGGTACCCCTCGTGATTGCCCCATTCCTTCATAAGCTTGGTTGGCGCATTGCGTAGATGCAACGGCACTTGACCGATAAGTCCGGCATCCACATCGGCGAGCGCCGCGTTGATGGCATTATAACTGGCGTTTGATTTGGGCGCGGTGGCCACGGCGAGCGCCGCTTCGGCAAGGATGATGCGTGCTTCCGGCATACCGACCAAGGCTACGGCCTGTGCGGCGGCGACGGT
>OJMK01001497.1_pt1 | contig 18547 bp, 18 predicted proteins | sample 1597201 | NCBI WGS metagenome assembly OJMK01 (sample SAMEA2452125, study PRJEB22498) | human gut metagenome | reverse complement strand
GAGAGGCTCTTTTCGAGTATTTCGCCCCCTCGTACGTGGAGGTGCGAAAGGTGGGTGGCAAGCTGGTCAACACGAGGCGACCTTTGCTGTTCAACTACGTGTTTATCCGTTCTTCGGTAGAGGAAATCTTCCGCATGAAGCAGGCACTCCCCTTGTATAATTTCCTTCCCCGTGTCTCTTCCGGGAGTACGACCTATTTCCCGCACCTCTTGGATCAGGAGATGGCGAATTTGCGCTGGGTGGCGGAGGCTTACTCCAACGAGCTCCCGGTGTACGTGCCGGAGAGTACCCGCTTGTTGAAGGGGGATCGGGTACGCATCACGTCCGGTTATTTTACCGGGATGGAGGCCGAGGTGGTGATCCAGCCGGGCGGCGGTCACAAGGATGTGATGGCCCGTATCCTCGATTGCATGTGGGTTCCCTTGTTGGAGGTGAAGCCGGGCGAGTACGAGCTGATCGAGCTGAACACCAATGGTAAGCATGTCTATACCCATCTGGACAACGATCGCCTGCGGGATGGCCTGCACGACGCGTTGGGCCGTTATCACGCCTCCGGTAGCGTAGGGGAGGAGGATACCCGCTTGGCGCGTGAGGTATTGAGAGCCTATGGTTCTCTCCGTGCGGAGACGGACGTGATGCGCTGCAAGGTCTATTCGTCGCTCCTTTCCGCCTACAAGCTACTGGGCGAAAAAGAAGAGTTCGCTCGTTTGCTCGCCACGATGCGCGGTATGCTCCTGGCGGTGAAAGCTCCGCAATCCCGTGCCTTGTTGCTTGTGACGCTCTACGGTTGCACGGACAGCAGTCTCTACCGGCAGATGGCGCACGAGGTTGTGGACCCGTGGTGGTGTGAGTCCTCGCCCAAGAAAAGCAAACAGACTTTAATCCGTCGCTTGGACGATTACGATCGATGGCTGAGACATGATGAACAATGAATAATGAATAATTCAAAAATCATAAATCAAAAATCAATGTCTTCCCTTCCTTCCGGCGTTCGTTTGGTGCGGTTGCTGAACGAGCATTTAAATGATATCATGAGCCGCGAGCGTGCGAACCAAAACTCGATTCACCTGTATTGCACGGGGCCTTACTGGGTGGCATTTGAGTGCTCGGCCTATCAGTTGCGCCGTGTGTTCCCGGACAGCGAGGTCACGCCGATGCGCTTGCTCGGCTACCCGTTTCCTGTGGTGATGGTATCCGTGACGGATCGTTCGCTCCGCTCGTATGCCCGCAAGCACATCTTGCGAAGAGACGATAAGGATTACAAGCAATTGACCGTCCCCGGTTTTTCCCTGTCTGATTACCAAGGCTGGCATAAGAGAGAGGTGGAGGGATTGCCATTGCTAAGCGAGACCGTATGAGTGTGGCATACGTATAAGGGCATCGTTTTACACGTATATCGACGTCGCCCCACACGTATATCGGTGTAGGCCTATACGAACGTAGGCGTGAGTCGATGCCGATATACGTGCGGGATGGAACCGATGCCGGGGAAAACAGGTGCAAGTAATGCAAGTAATGCAGCACCTTTTTCCCACACACGCACGTGTACATTATATGTGTCGAATCAAACTTTCATACGGCTATCCAGCGTTTCTCTTCCGGATCGTTCCATGCCTTGTTTGTGATCGTTTAGTGTAAAATTCTTGTTTTATATAATGTACGCACGTGTGTGGGAAAAAGGTGCTGCATTACTTGCATTATTTGCATTACTTGGGGTCTCCATAAGGACTGTATAAAAATAATAACAAACCAGACATGTATCACAGACAATCATTTCCCCGTTTGGGCGATTACATCGCCACGGTTTTACAAGTCACCAGACTGACCAAGTCCATTATCCGCATAAGCGGAGGCATTGGCAGTGACACTTACAATTCTTTTAAAAAGGCAAGGACATGCACTTTAGCGTTTACTATCGATTGGTAGATCTCCTTTGGGACCATCTGTCGGACGAGGAACTTTTCCGCCGTCTGGCACGTGAGGCCTTGGAGCGGTATATCGATTATAAGAAAGAGGAGGAAATGAACGGAGGAAAGAAATAATTTAAGGATGGGCTATGCAAATGAGATTAAGTTTTAACCTCGTGCCTGCCTTCATCGACTAATTAACTAGCCATGATTTTAGAAGAGAGTTTTGGAAAATCTACTGATTTTATCTCAGATGGGATGAACGCCTTCGAGCGTAACGTGAAGCGTATAGGGGATTGTCTTTTGGCCTTTATCGCCTTGGTCGTATTCTCCCCCTTGTTCTTGATCTGCTACATCGCCGTAAGGCGCGAGGATGGCGGCCCGGCTATCTTCAGGCAGGAGCGTATCGGCCGTTTCGGTCGCCCGTTTAACATCTATAAGTTCCGCAGCATGCGTTTGGACGCTGAGAAGTTCGGCCCTGCCCTTTACAAGGGAGGCGCTGATCCCCGTATGACGCATGTGGGCAAGTTCCTGCGTGAGCATCATTTGGATGAGCTTCCCCAATTATGGAATGTCTTCATCGGTGATATGTCTTTTATCGGCCCCCGTCCGGAACGCAAGTTCTACATCGACCAGATCATGGAACGCGATCCCCGCTATCGCTTCCTGTACCAGATCCGTCCGGGTGTGACCTCTTACGCCACGCTCTATAACGGTTATACGGATACGCTGGAGAAGATGCTCCGCCGTCTGCGCTATGACTTGTTCTATCTGGAGCATCGCTCGTGGTGGTTCGATTTCAAGATATTGGTGAAGACGTTCTTGAACATTGCGTTTGGGAAGAAATTTTAGATGAGGAAAACTAAGGAGAGCGATTATCCAATCCTGCACTACCAGGCAGAATGAAATTATGTGGGCATTTATGCGTAAGTTTGGTGTACATTATTTATCCTTGCCCGGAAGTGAAACAATAAAAGTCATAGATTTTATGAGAACGGACGTGCTGAATCGAATCAAGGAGACCTTGCGTAAGGTCATACCGGCAGGAGGGCATGCTTTTTTGTATGGTTCGCAGGCCAGAAACGAGGCACGTCCGGATTCGGATTGGGGTATATTGATCTTGTTGGACAAACCGAAAATCGAGGTGGAGGATTATGACAATATATCCTATCCTTTAGTAGGGCTGGGTTGGTTGTTAAACGAGTGCGTCAGCCCGGTGCTTTACACCTTGAAAGATTGGATGAGATACCATTTCTCTCCCTTTGTACACAGCGTAAAAGACAAGGGGATACAATTCTTGAGTGCGGAAGATATAACAGCGGATTCAAGGTGCAAACCCATAATGGGGTAGTTGGTCAATTAGAATTGAATTATGTCTCTAAAGGTTTGTTGACAAAAGATGAAAGCTGATTATATTCCCGTTTGCTACAACATCGTATTACCGGGGATTATAACGATTTCTTTGACTTTGAGCGTGAGGATGTATTGCCTTTGTTGGAACTCACACGTAAATTGTTAGCTAAACTCGAAAGTCTGATCGCTCATCCTTAATAATCACATAAAGAAATACGACAATTTTAGCTTGTAGGAACGAGTTATAAGGAGTTCCTTTGTGGAATAGCTTGTTTCTTACTTGTGAGTGTATCTTGGGGCAAATAGATTTGTGAAGAATATGGCAAAAACAGATTCACGAACATCCAAAAGTATAAAAAACAGTTCGGTGGCGTTGGTGTTTTATTTCATCAACCTGATCCTCCAATTCTTTTCAAGGAAGATTTTCTTGGATTATTTGGGGGCGGAGGTGCTGGGGTTGAATACTACGGCTACCAATTTGCTGCAGTTCTTGAACCTTGCGGAATTGGGGGTGGGAGCTGCTATTGCTTGTACCCTTTATAAACCGCTTGCCGAGAAAGATACGGATACAATCAATGAAATCGTATCCTTGCAAGGGTGGCTCTATCGGCGTATCGCATGGATCGTGATAGCTGGAAGTGTGGTCTTGATGGCCTTTTTCCCTTGGATCTTTGCCAAGATGCCGTTGCCCTTATGGTATGCGTATGCCTCTTTTGGGGTATTATTGGTTAGTGGGCTATTAAGCTATTTTGTTAATTATAAGCAGATCGTTTTGTCTGCGGATCAACAGGAGTATAAGATACAGTATAGTTACAAAGCCTCGATGTTAGCAAAATTACTTTGCCAAATATTGGCGATTCGATTCTTGGATGATGGATATGTTTGGTGGCTGGTATTGGAAATGGTGTTCGCTGTGGTGGCTTCAATGGCTTTGAATCGGGTGATCGCCCGGACTTATCCTTATTTAAAGACAAATTTGCTTATAGGTAGAGAGTTGACAAGGAAATATCCGGATGTGCTTACGAAGGTCAAGCAACTGTTTTTTCATAAAATTGGAGGTTTGCCTTGTCACAAACAAGCCCAATCATTATATATGTCTATACGACATTAACGGTAGTCGCTTTGTACGGTAATTATATGTTGATTGTAATGGGTGTTCAAACTCTGATGACAGCTATGTTTAATAGCATGAATGCTGGAATTGGAAATTTGGTGGCTGAAGGGGACAAACGAAAGATTATGAGTGTATTTGCGGAACTGTTTTCTATAAGGTTCTTGTTCTCTTGTATCATGTGCTTCGGGGTTCTTATGATTACTCCAGCATTTGTCTCCTTTTGGATAGGCAAGAAATATGTCATGGATTCCTTGAGTTTGTTGTTGATGACAGCTATTCTGTTTGTTAATTTAAGCCGAACGACGGTGGATGCCTATATCAATGCTTACGGCTTGTTTGGCGATATTTGGGCACCAATAGTGGAAGCCTCTCTGAATGTTGGCCTATCTATTATTTTAGGATATTACTTTGGATTACATGGTGTGTTATCTGGGGTGCTGATCAGCTTGTTGTTGGTCGTTTTTTGTTGGAAACCTTACTATTTGTTTCGCAAGGGCTTGGATGAGCGATTGAGTATATACATATTTATGTATGCGAGACATTTGATGGCAGCGTTGCTTTGCGGAGTGATAGTTTGTCTTGGGATGAGGTATTCAATGGTGCAAGGAGATACGACGTTTTTTGATGGATTATTGGGTATTCTTGTATTTTCTATTTTGTCGACTTTAACTTTGCTTTGTGTTGCTCCGGGAATGAGAAATCTGATGAGGCGATTTATCCGGATGTGTCATGTATGAATAAAAAGAGAATAATAGCAATATGAATAGAAAATTAGTTGCTCTTGTAATTTTACTTTGTTTGACAGTCTTTGCTGTTTGTGCTCCTTTTTGTACACTCGTCCTATTTTTGGGGATGAGGTTATATTTGATCATATAGGCGAGATTGGGGATACGATAGGTGGACTTACAGCTCCTGTGATCGGCTTGCTTAATGCGGTGCTACTTTATTTGACATTGAGAGAGCAATTTGAATTTAACGAGAAACAAAAGAAATCTGTAAAAGAAGATCAATTTAAGAATACGTTTTTTCAATTACTGGAAGCGCAAAGGAATATTGTTCCGCGGTTGAAAGCTGATTTTTTATTCTTGAAGAATTGGAATAAATATAAGACTACCTGTTAAGGTTTGGAATTTTTCAGATCTGCAAGGGTTGAGTTAGGACGATTATATTGGGCTTATGAAAGTGAATCTCATAGTGCTGAATATGATGAATAACTGGTATTCAAAATTTGATAGACCCATCGCATAATTGTAAGCCGATGATGATATTGAGAGATCGGAAGGATGATTTTGTTCGTGTGTGGAAGAGATAAAAATACAATTAGAGTTCTTACTTGAAATTTTAAGCAGTAAAAGTTATGAATATTTTATTTATTCTAAAACAATTTCCTAGATATGGTGGTGTGGAAAAAATGACTATAACTTTGTCTAATAGTCTTGTTAAAATAGGATATAATGTCTGTATATTATCTCTTTTTAAAGGAAATAAATGTGAATATATGAGTAGGCTTGATTCTAAAGTTGTTTGCTTAAATATGCCTAATGAAAAAATGTTTTCCAGAGAAAATAGGCGCCATTTTTTGTTGGTTTTGCAGGAGAATGAAATCGATGTTATTATTAATCAAAATATGGACTATGAGGTAAATAAGTTGATGCTTAAATTAAAAGGAAATGTACAAGGTAATGGTAAATATTTTCCAGCTTTTATCACCGTTGTCCATAATGATCCATTTGTTGATTTTAAATGTCTTGATACAATGATAAAAGGCCGAGGAGTAAAAAATGTGTTAAAACGGATGTTAAAGCCAATATATCAGGTATATATACATAATGTAGTTAGGAGATCATATATCATGGCATCTCTTGTTAGTGATAAGATGGTTGTGTTGTCAAAATCTTATGTCTCATCTTGTGCTGAATTGTCAAGATGTGAATATGAGAAAATTATAGCTATTCCAAATGGTTTTAATGTGGATGATAAAGTAGATGGTTTATTCTTAAATAGAAAAAAACTACTTTATGTGGGACGATTAGTAGAAACCCCAAAAAAAATTTCCGAGTTGATTAATATCTGGAAATATTTGTGTGAAGAGTTTTTAGACTGGGATCTGCTTATTGTAGGTGATGGTCCTGATGTGGGAATCTATAAGAGCTTGGTGAAATCGGAAAATATAAAAAACGTATATTTTGAAGGTTCAACTAACTCTCCTGAATATTATTTTAATCAATCTACTGTCGTTTGTTTGACATCAGAATCGGAGGGTTTTCCAATGGTACTGATAGAAGGAATGAAATATGGTTGTATTCCAATATGTTATGATAGTTTTTCTGCTGTTGATGATATTATTGATGATGGAGTGAATGGCTATGTAATTCCATTTAATAAACAAAATGAGTATATTTGTAAACTTCGATATTTGATGTCTTTAGATGATACTTCTCTTTGTTATATGAGAAATAATGCTATTAAAAAATCTGAGTTATATGATATAAATAAAGTAGTGTTTGAATGGGAAAAATTGTTTAATGAATTGATCTGAACTAATAATGCCAATTTTGCTATATTCTTATTCTTGGTTTATTTATAATTTTGTTATTTTATTCTTGCTGTTTTTAGTCTGTGTGAATAAGAAAATAAAAAAATCATCTTACTTTATAATCTTTGTATTTTTTATCATATTTTCAGTATATGGTTATATTACAGCTGATTATAATTCTTATTTGGAATTAATGAAAATGTCTAAAGTGAATGATCCTCTGGTCGCTTTAGAACCAATATATGTATGGTATATTCAATTAATAAGTGGAAATTATTTTGTTTTTAGGCTGACATTGTATATTGTGTCATTTATATTTCTATGGGGAATATTTCAATATGTTAGGTGCTACAAATTGTATTTCTTGATATTGTATAGTGTTATATTACTGTATGATATGGGGGGGCGTCAAATGTTATCTATATGTATGATGTTTTTAGGATTGTTTTTAATACTATATGAAAAAATACAACTTAAAAAAATTCTATTTGGATTATTGCTTTTGATATCGAGTTCTTTTTTTCATAAAACAGGAATATATATGTTGTTGTTTTTATTACTATTGATAATGAATATAAATACAAAAAAAATCTTATTGCTTGTATGTGTTATTCCTGTTTTTGTGTATTTTGGAAATATTTTGATTGAAGAATATTTGTCGGATTTGTTGGAACTAGAAGGAGGAGGGTATTTGATGAAAGAAGCACAGGAGGGATCATTTTGGTGGGTTGTTATAATGTATATACAAGTCGTAGTGTTATATGTGCTAAGTTTTATTGTACTTTATACGCTGCGGAAGAATATACTAACCTGTATCGATAAAGTTATGTATCGTTTTGTATTTTGGATAATATATGTGTCAACGATATTTTATTTTCTAAATATAGAGAATAATGATATCTTTTTGAGATGGTTGAATGTTGTTAAAATTCCCATGATATATTTGCTGAGTAAATATGTGTTTAATAGATTTACATATTCCTGTATATCAATGACAAATTGTTTTGTTTTGTTTCTACTCTTTGCATTTTGGTTTTCTACCAATATTTATATAATAGGTGTTAGTCATATAAATGTAAAATGAATTTTGTATGAGAGTCTTATTTTTTTCTACTTATGAAATTGTAAAACAATCTGGAGGAGTAGAGTCTGTTACTAGATTTTTATATGAATATTTAAATTCAAATGGATATTCTGTGTATTTAATGTATTGGCAAAACCATAAAGGGTTAAAGTCAGAGTTGTGTCAAGTTGGTTTGCCAGATAAGTGCAATATGAATAGCTTATGTAATATCGATTTTATAAAATCGTATTTAATTAAAAATGAAATAGATGTTGTAATTAATCAGACGGCTGTTAATAGTCGTACTTCTGCCGGTTGTACTATTGCGTGTAATGAACTAAAAATTCCTTTAGTCTCAGTTCTTCATAATACTCCAGATTTGTTCCTAAGAGAAAATAAATTCTTTAAAATATTTTTTTATACATCTTTTACGAGATTGCTAATCTATCGAATGTGGTATTATTTTCAGTCTGTATTTAGAGGCTTTAAGGGCGGAAAATTTATATTTGACAATAGTAGTTGCGTTGTTTTGTTATCAAAAAAATATTTTAATGATTATTGTTATATAAATACAAACAGTAACTTTGATAAAATTGAAGTTATAAATAATCCTGCAATTTTACAAATTCCTGTATTGCCTAGTGATAAAGAAAATGTCGTTGTTTTTGTGGGTAGATTGGAGCCGCAGAAATCTGTAGATAAATTGCTTGATATTTGGTATATTATTGAAAGTAAGTATAAGGATCTAGGTTGGAAACTTTATATTCTAGGAGACGGAAGTTGTCGTAGATATTTAGAAAATCTATCTAAAAATATGCGTTTGAGAAATGTTAGGTTTGTTGGGATGGTTGATCCTAATGAATACTATAAGCGTGCTAAAATTTTTTGTATGACATCCATCTATGAAGGATTCCCTATGACATTATTAGAGTGTCAATCCTTTGGTGTTGTCCCGCTTTTATATAATTCGTTTTCTGCAGCTGTTGATATTATAGATGATGGAATAAATGGGTATTTAATATCTCCTTATAAGAAAAAAGAATACGCTAAAAAGCTACACCAATTAATGAATGATCCTGTACAATTACAACAAATGAAAAATAGATGTATGGAAAAAATTCATTCTTTTGATCCAGAATATATAGGTGGAAAATGGATAAACCTTATAAATGACACATTAAATTGCAAAGGAAATAAAATATGAAAAAAGTATTATTTGTTTTTGGAACACGTCCTGAAGCTATTAAAATGGCTCCTTTAATCAAAGAATTTCAAAAATATCCTAATGATTTAAAAAGCGTTGTTTGTGTGACGGGACAACATCGTGAAATGTTGGATCAAGTATTACATGTTTTTGAAATAATACCTGATTATGATTTGAATATTATGAGACAGGGACAAGACCTGTATGATGTAACATCTTGTGTGTTGTTAGGTATGCGTGATATTTTAAAAGAGGTACAACCGGACCTTGTTTTAGTACATGGTGATACAACTACTTCTACCGTCGCAGCGTTAGCTGCTTATTATCAACGAATACCTGTTGGGCATATAGAGGCAGGTTTGCGTACTCATAATACTTATAATCCTTGGCCGGAAGAGATGAATCGACAAATAACCGGTCGTATTGCTACTTATCATTTTGCACCAACTTTATTGGGTAAACAAAACTTAATGAGGGAAAATGTAAATCCTGATCTGATATGGGTTACCGGTAATACAGTGATAGATGCTTTGCTTCAAGTAGTTCGAAAGATGAAGACCGATAAGATTATGGAAGCAATGCAGAAAGAGGTCTTAAGAGAAAGAGGGTATGATGTTAATCGCTTATTGGATGGGAAAAAAATGGTACTTATAACAGGGCATCGACGAGAGAATTTTGGTGATGGTTTTATTCGTATATCTAAGGCAATAAAAGAATTGACACAAAAGTATTCTGATATTGATTTTATTTATCCGATGCACTTAAATCCTAATGTTCGCAAACCTATTCATGAGGTATTTGGAGATGATTTATCCAACTTGAATAATATGTTTTTTATAGAACCATTGGAATATTTGTCATTTGTTTACTTAATGGAGAAATCAACACTTGTATTGACGGATAGTGGCGGCGTTCAAGAAGAGGCTCCTGGACTTGGAAAACCTGTATTGGTGATGCGAGATACAACGGAACGACCGGAAGCTGTTTCAGCAGGAACTGTGCGACTTGTTGGTACCGATTGTGATAAAATTATTTCTGCAGTTTCTGATCTTCTGTGTGATAATGAAAAATATGAGTCGATGAGTCGTACGGTAAATCCATATGGAGATGGAGTGGCTAGTCATAGAATTGTGAAAATCTTGTTAGAATATTTGAAATGATTGTTTTTTTGAGAAGTTTAGATTGTAATCCTGACCCTAGAGTGCAAAAGTATTGCGATTATTTATATGCTAACAATATAAATTATAGAATAGTTTGTTGGGATAGAAGTTGTAAGTTGAAAAATGACCATATTCACTCATATTATCAAAGAAAGTCAAAGTATGGTACAGGTTTAAAAAATGCGTTTGGAATATTAGGATTTAACTGGTATATATTTTGTTATCTGTTAAGAAATAAAAAATCGTACAAGGTCATTCATGCTTGTGATTTTGATACAATCCTACCTGCAATTATATTGAAGTTGTTTTTTGGAAAAAAAGTTATATATGATATCTTTGATTGGTTTGTTGATTCAAGGCATTTTAATAATCGGCTAATAAAAACAATAATATTGACGTTTGAGAGATTTTTTCTTAAGCATTCAGATATTACTATAATTTGTGAAGAAGAAAGAACGGAACAATTAAACTATATACCTCATAATTTATGGGTTCTTCCTAATATACCAACTCTTTTTACGAGTCTAAATCAAAACTTACCTAATAAACAAAATATGTCGGATAAAGTCATATTGTCTTATGTTGGTACTATGCCTGCGGATCGAGGTATTGATAAACTGTTGGAATGTGTGAAAAATAATTCTTCATTAGAACTTAATATTGCAGGATTTGGAATTATGGATAAATTGGTGAAGGAGTATAGTGATTGTGTCTCTAATATTCATTATTTTGGTACGGTTTCATATGAAAAAGGATTAGAAATAATGGCGAATTCAGATATAATTGTCGCTTTATATGAAAAAACTGTTTTAAATAACGTGTATGCAGCTCCTAATAAATATTACGAAGGGCTATTTCTTGGAAAACCAATATTAACAACAGAAGGGACATTGGTTGGAAATAAGACAGAGAAGGGAAGAACTGGGTTTGTCATAGGAGAAAGTTTAAGGGATTTGGAGTCTTTTTTTATTTGTTTTGATCTTCAGGAGCGAATAGATTTATGTAGTAAAAATGCAAGAGAAATGTGGATTGATAAGTATAGTGAATATGTTGATCGTTTCATGTTTAGTAAATATATACCATTTATAATAAACTAATTTTTTACTAGAAATGAACGATCTTAGAATATCTTACATCGATCAACTTAAAGGAATTGCAATCTTACTTGTTGTACTAGGTCATGTCATAGGGTATAACAATTGCGAGGATAGTTTTCTTTGGCGTTTTATTTATTCATTCCACATGCCTCTTTTTATGTTCATTAGTGGGTATGTCGCTCAGATGACATTTCGAATAGAACGCTTTGGATGGAATGAAACCATTTCTTTTCTAATAAAGAAGTTGAGGACATTGTTACTTCCCATGGTTACTTGGGGAGTTGTTATCCCTTTCTTTTTCTTAAGGACAATGATAGATCAAAGCTTTATAGATTGTGTATTGAACTTTGTGAAAACATGGGGAGGGGGATTGTGGTTCTTTGCTACTCTGTTCATTCTCTCTATTCTTTTTTTTGTCTATAGATGGGTCGATAAACAAATAAATGCTAAGTCTATTTTTGTAGATTTAGTAATTTTATTGTTCTTATTTATACTTGTTATTTTGTTGTATATGTTACTGTATAAGGATGCGATTTACTCGGAAGGAATACGATCTGTATTTAATTATTTTATGTTTTATTTTTTAGGGTCTATCGTGTGTAAACAAACGAATTTGAGGAGTCTTATTCTGAATAATAAGAAGTTTTTTACGTTTTCGTTCGTTATGTTTTTCCTGCTGATCCCTTCTTTTGTATATGATATGTCCTCGATGTTTAACCAATTGATGAAGATTGTGTTGTCGTTATTCGCTATCTTTTCTTTGTTCTTTATTGTTCACCATATTTCTTGGAATAGACAGGTAGATAATATGTTCCAATATTTCGGGCGTGAGTCTTTATCTATTTATGTGACCCATAACGGACCTTTTGCGTTTTTATTGGTGATTACGGACTATATTACGTTGTCATCGGTGGACAATATACCTTGTTTTTTGTTTTTGTTTATATTCTCTTTATTTATTAGCTATGCTTCTATATGGATTAAGAACATAGTCTCTATATCTCCTATTCTTGAATTGTTTTTATACGGAAAATCTTATAAAAGAAAATCTATATGAACATCTATTTCATCAATCCTCCATTCAAGGCTGAGTATGGAAAATTCTCTCGTGAGTCCCGTAGTCCAGCAATTACGAAAAGTGGGGCTTTATATTATCCTCTATGGCTGATTTATGCGGCTTTGTATTCAAGCAAACAGGGACATAATGTCTCTTTTTTGGATGCTCCAGCTAAACAGTTAAATGAGGAACAGTCTTTAAACATTATTCGGAAGACGGATAATGAGCATTCATTGTTTGTTTTAGATACAAGTACGCCTTCCATTAAAAGTGACGTTGCTTTTGCCGGGAAGCTGAAGGCATTGTATCCTCACTCGTTTGTCGTGCTTGTGGGGACTCATCCTTCGGCTTGCGCAGAAGAGACGTTGGGTTATTCGGATGCGGTGGATGCGGTCGCTATTGGAGAATATGATTGTATCGTGAATGAGCTAGCGAATGTTCTGGACGCAGGAAAGGATCTGCGGGAGGTTCGAGGGCTTTGTTTTTGGGACGGGAAGGAGTTTGTACGAACCGCGCCTATGCCACCGATGAAGAATTTGGATGATCTTCCTTTTGCCTCACAATTTATCAAGGAACATTTAAATGAGAGGGATTACTTTTTCGCTGCTGCCACATATCCCTCTATCCAGATATTTACCGGGCGTGGATGTCCCTTTCGTTGTAATTTCTGTGTCTATCCGCAAACGATGCATGGGCATGCTTTTCGGGCACGATCCGCAGAGAATGTGGTGGCCGAGTTCGAATACATTGCCGCTAATTTCCCAGATGTGAAAGAGGTAGTAATCGAAGATGATACATTTACAGCCAATAAGAAGCGAGTATTGGACATTTGTCGTTTGTTAGTGGAAAAGAAATTGAATAAACGGCTGAAATGGTTATGTAATGCTCGTGTAGACCTTGATTTGGAAACGATGTTGGCTATGAAAAAGGCCGGATGTCGTTTGATTATTCCGGGTATAGAGAGTGGTAGCCAACAGATATTGGATAACATCAAGAAAGGAACGAAGGTGGAATATTTCTATCAGTATGTTGCCAACGCTAAAAAGGCGGGTTTGTTAATACATGCTTGTTATATGGTCGGTAACCAAGGCGAAACCCGGGAAACCATGGAAGAGACTCTTCGGTTAGCGTTAAGGTTGAATACGGATACCGCCCAGTTTTTCCCGTTGATACCTTATCCCGGTACGGAGGCTTATCAGTGGGCGAGGGAAAATAACTATATAGAGACGGATTATGAGAAGTATTGTTTGCCGGATGGTACACATAACACCGTATTGTCTTTACCGGATCTTTCCGCAGGGGAAATGGTTGATTTCTGTAATAGGGCACGGAAGAAATATTATTTACGTGCCAGTTACATTTTACACAGGCTGAGAGTCGGTTTGCGTAATCCTTCAGACTTGAAACGTTCGCTTAAGGCATTCGCTAAGTTGAAACGTTATTTATTTAAATAATCATTTGTATTTAACGTGTTGCCTCTTGTATCCATTATAACCCCGTGTTATAATGCGGCTCCTTTTATATCCCAAGCGATTGAGTCCGTATTGGCTCAATCGTTTGGGGATTGGGAGATGATTATTGTGGATGATTGTTCTAGTGATGATTCACTCTCAATCATTCAAAAGTATGCGAGAATAGATTCCCGTATTCGATATTTACGGACGGATAAACCATCCGGTTCGCCTACGTTACCCCGTAATATGGGAATAAAGGAAGCGAAAGGACGGTATATTGCTTTCTTGGATAGCGATGATATATGGTTACCGAATAAGCTAAGCGATCAGTTAAAAGTCTTCGAGAAATCCGAGGTCGCTATTGTTTTCTCTAACTATGAGAAAGTAAGTCTAGGCGGAGAGCGATGCGGGCGTGAGGTAATAGCTCCTTGTGAGGTTGATTATCGTTTGTTGTTGAAAGGGAATTGTATAGGATGCTTGACAGCCATGTATGATTCAGCCTTGACGGGAAAGATATTTTTCAAGGAAATTGGGCATGAGGATTATGTATGTTGGCTTTCTATCTTAAAGCAAGGGTATAAAGCGCAGAACACAAATACGGTGACGGCTCTTTACCGAGTTAGTGACCATTCGGTCTCTTCGAATAAATTAAAAGCCATGCGTTGGCAGTGGAACATTTTGAGAAATGAGATGGATTTGCCGGTGTATAAGGCTGTTTATTATTTTATTCATTATGCGATTAGAGCTTTTGCTAAGGCTATGAGGTGATCTTACTCAGTGAAATATTTGTATGCCTTAGATCTAGTGCTTACTCATAGACAAACTGTCTTGTAAAATAGAGGGCGATATTCTACTTCCAGCTTATGGAAAGTAAAATATCGCCCTCTATTAGTGTAGAAAAAATTGAGTATTTCATAGAATGAAAACTATAATCGGAGACTTGTTCCGGAAAAAAGTTCTATCTTTGTTCAACAACAGGTGTGGTAAGAAAAAAGGTTATGACGACTATGCGTAAATTACCGATAGGAATACAGAGTTTCGAAAATATTCGGAATGAGAACTATTTATATGTGGATAAGACTGCCTTGATTTACCAATTGGTGACGAAAGGTAAGCCTTACTTTCTGAGTCGTCCTCGCCGTTTTGGGAAAAGTTTATTGATATCTACGTTAGAAGCCTATTTCCAAGGGAAAAAAGAACTGTTTAAAGGATTGGCTATCGATCAGCTAGAGCAGGATTGGAATGTTTATCCGGTATTGTATTTCAGTGATTTGAACCAACTCAATGATATAAGTTTAGACTATGACTATGCGACCCTTTGCGGGATTACCCATGCGGAGTTGGTCGATAATCTAACACCGGAATTAGGAATGCGAGGGGAAAGATTAGGGGTGTCTTTATGTTAAATCCCATCCGTATGTGGGCGAGTTTTAGTATATTTGTGTTGACTTTAAATGTAAATAGATTATATGGAAAAACAAAAACAACAACCCCAGCGGTTGCAATCATTGGATGCCCTTAGGGGTTTTGACATGCTCTTTATTATGGGCGGTGCTTCTTTATTTGTCGCTTTGGCGACATTGTTTCCGAATCCTTTTTTTCAGGCGATAGCCGGGCAGATGGAACATGTGGAATGGAACGGATTGGCGCATCACGACACGATCTTCCCATTGTTCCTCTTTATTGCGGGTATCTCGTTTCCGTTCTCACTAGAGAAGCAACGAGGAAAAGGTATGACGGAAGGGGCGATTTATAAGAAGATCGTCCGTCGGGGGATTACCTTGGTTTTCTTGGGATTGGTATATAACGGGCTATTGTCGTTCGAATTTGACCACCTGCGTTGTGCGAGCGTGCTGGCGCGTATCGGGTTGGGATGGATGTTCGCAGCCTTGTTGTTTGTCCGTTTCGGTTGGAAAGTGCGTGCGGGGATAACGGTTCTTATTTTGGTTGGCTATTGGCTGGCGATGGCTTTTGTGCCTGTGCCGGACGCCGGTGGAGCGGGGCCATTCACGCTCGAGGGAAACTTGGTAGGGTATATTGACCGCCTGTTTCTTCCCGGACGTTTGCACGAGACTGTTTTTGATCCGGAGGGTTTATTCTCCACCGTCCCTGCGATTGCCACGGCAATGTTGGGTATGTTCACTGGTGAATGGATTAAGTTACGGAAAGAGGGGCTGACCGACCGAAATAAAGTGCTTTGTTTAGTAGGAGCGGGAGCTGTATTGTTGATCGTCGGCTTGTTATGGAGCTTGGTCTTCCCTATCAATAAGAAGCTATGGACAAGCTCTTTTGTCTGTGTGGTAGGTGCTTATTCCGTTTGGATGTTTGCTTTGTTCTTCTATATCATAGATGTATTGGGGTGGCGTAAATGGACCTTGTTTTTTACCGTGATCGGCATGAACTCTATTACGATCTATTTGGCACAGCGTTTCATCCGTTTCTCCTATACTTCCGAGGCTATATTCGGAGGGTTGGCGAAATTGATGCCCGAGACCGCCCAGCCTTTGGTTAGCGCTATCGCATATATCGCTGTTTGTTGGGGATTCTTGTATTTCTTATATCGCCAACGTATTTTCTTGAAAGTATAATAGACGGATGGAGAAGAAGAAATTAAATCGGTTGGAGTCATTGGACGTACTCCGTGGCTTCGACCTTTTTTGCTTAGTGGTGTTGGAGATGGTGTTGCATCCGCTGGCCCATGCGATTGATATGCCTTGGTTTAATTCTTTTATGTGGGGATTCTCGCATGTGGAATGGGAGGGATTTTCTACGTGGGATCTCGTGATGCCCTTATTCTTATTCATGGCGGGAGTTTCCATGCCTTTCTCTTTGTCTCGTTATAAGGATATGCCCGATAAGATGGCGGTATATCGGCGGATCGGGAAACGGGTGCTACTGCTTTGGGTCTTCGGTATGATGTGCCAAGGTAATTTATTGGCTTTGGACCCGGACCGGGTTTATTTGTATTCAAATACTTTGCAGTCGATCGCTATGGGGTATTTGATTGCTTCCTTGTTATTCTTGTATGTAAGGATACGGGTACAGATCGGTATAGCGGCGGCTCTTTTATTAATCTTTTGGGGAGCGATGGAGTTTATTACGGTCGGTAACTATGGGGGAGGTTCGTACACACCGGATAGTAATTTGGCCGAATGGATCGATCGCACAGTACTGGGACGTTTCCGGGATGGGGCGACGGTGGAGAACGGGGAGGTGATATTCGCTACTTGGTATCGTTATACATGGATACTGAGCAGCTTGAATTTCGGGGTAACCGTGTTGACCGGGTTGTTCGCCGGATATATCCTAAAGAACAAATTATATTCCGAGCGGCTCAAATTACGGATGTTATTCGGTATTGGTCTGGGTATGGTTATCGCCGGATGGCTTTGGGGTATCGAGCTTCCCGTTATTAAGAAACTGTGGACTAGTTCGATGGTATTGGTGAGCAGTGGGTACTGTTTCTTGCTTATGGGGTTGTTCTATTATTGGATCGACTATAAAGGGCATCGAAAGTATACGACTTGGCTGAAAGTGTACGGCATGAATTCAATACTGGCTTATATGCTTACTAACGTGGTAAGTTTTAGGTGTATCGGCGAATCCTTGTTTTTCGGAACCCAGCAATATTTAGGAAATTATTATCCGGTGCTCATTGCCATGTGCAATGTATCGGTAATTTATGTACTTTTGTATGCGTTTTATAAACATAATATTTTCCTTAAAGTATAGAAACAAGAAAACTTAGATCGAAGAAAGATGGAATCAATCAAACAAATATACCGGATGGGTCATGGCCCTTCAAGTAGTCATACTATGGGGCCGATGCGTGCGGCACAAATGTTCTTGGAACGTAACCGGGGCGCTGTTCGTTTTAACGTAACCTTATATGGTAGTCTGGCGGCTACGGGAAAAGGCCATATGACGGACGCGGCTATTCTTGAGGTATTACAGCCGGTCGCGAAGACAAATATTACTTGGGAACCCAAGACTTTCTTGCCGTTCCACCCGAACGGCAAGAAAGTCTTCGAGTCGTATAATGAGAGTGGCGAGGAGCTGGATACGTGGACCGTATATAGTATCGGCGGGGGAACCTTGGCGAACGAGTCTTTCAATGAGTTGAGGACGGAGCAAGTATACGATATGCATACGATCAAGGAGATACAGGCTTGGTGTGAGAAGACTGGCCATTCCTATTGGGAATATGTCGAGCAGCACGAAGGCCCTTCTATCTGGGATTATCTGGCTGAGGTATGGGAAGTGATGCAGGATGCGGTTCGTCGTGGTCTGGAAGCGGAAGGTATCTTGCCGGGAGGTTTGGGCATTCGTCGTAAGGCTTCCGATTATATGATCCGTGCGAAAGGTTATGGCAGCAGTATCAAGAGCCGGGGAATGGTGTATGCCTATGCCTTGGCGGTGTCTGAGGAGAATGCGTGCGGTGGGAAGATCGTGACCGCTCCGACTTGTGGTTCTTGCGGTGTAATGCCTGCGGTCCTTTATCACTTGAAGGAGACGCGTGAGTTCCGTGATTCCCGTATATTGCGCGCGTTGGCTACGGCAGGCTTGTTTGGAAATGTGGTGCGTACGAATGCCTCCGTATCG
>OJMK01001475.1_pt1 | contig 18808 bp, 17 predicted proteins | sample 1597201 | NCBI WGS metagenome assembly OJMK01 (sample SAMEA2452125, study PRJEB22498) | human gut metagenome | reverse complement strand
GAGATGGAGGGATTCGAACCCCCGGACGGTTTGACCCGTCAACTGATTTCGAGTCTTTTAGTCAGTGTGTCAACTTCCGGTCGTTTTGTGCCAGTTTCAGGTCGTTTTGTCTGCGCCGAAAGCCGCTTAAAATAAGGCTTTTTCGCCCTTGAAGCCTTGTTACAACTGCATTTTTTCAAAGTGGGTTCAAATCGGCATTTTTGCCGATTTTGGAGAGAAATTAGGGGAGACAGGAGAGAAATCACGAGAGAAGGCAATACAAAATTCAATACACCGCAGAAAGGACTTCAAGCCGACGAAATCTATTTTTTGAGGTGTATCAGATGAAGAATCTACCGATTGATTGGGACAGCGTGCCCGATGTGATGAATAAGGATCAGTTTTATCGACTCTGCCATATCAGCAAATCCACGGCGTTGCATTTACTCAAAAGCGGCAAGGTGCCCTGCGAGTGAACGGGCAAGAAAACTCGGTGCTATAAAATTAAGAAAGAGGATGTTCGGGCGTACCTTGAGGAGCGAGCCGTTTACCCCGAGCTCTATTCCGCACCAAGAGGATGGTATGGCGATCATTATGTGGCAAAGCTTTCCAAAGAACTGCCCGAGGATGTACTTAGGCAAATGCACGGCTATTACGCCAAATTGCTCAGCAAATATAAGGATGTCGTGACCGTTCAGGATGTTGTCGCCCTGACCGGCTACGCCAAAACCACCGTAAATAATTGGTGCAACCGTGGGGAGCTTAAATCGTTCCGCAAAGGACAGCTCTTTTACATACCGAAAATCTTTCTAATCGACTTTTTCTGTTCGCTGACCTTCCGTTCCATCACCCGCAAAAGCCTCTGGCATATCCAAACGCTGAACGATTTTCAGCGGAAGATGAAGCAGAAGAAGTAATGTGCGATTTGAAAATTCGCATACTCGCACCTGTTTTTCGATTTTGCTAAACTGTAATCGAAAGGCAGGTGCATTATTTATGCCACGGTTTATAGAAGAATTTTACTACGGAAATATTGATCCGCAGGCACGTAGTACAAAAGAAAATAAGACGGTGCAAAAGCAAATGGAAATTCTGATGAAGAACGAAGATTTGCTGACCAACGCCCTGACCGACAAGCCGAAGAAATGGTTTCTCGACTATGTGAACGCTTGGGGTGTTGTCAACGGCGAATCCAATCTCGATAGCTTTATTATGGGCTTCCGCCTCGGCGCAAACTTCGCCTATGAAGCTTTATATCAACCGAAACACCGTTTCAAGATTTGCTAAAAGAGTAATTCTGTTCCGGAAAAACGCCTAAATTTCAATGTTCGTCGTAAAAAGTGTAATGAACAGCAGAATATTCGTTGTATTTTTTGTAATTGAGCATTTTTTGCAATTAATTAAAGCTCAAAGGAGGTTCGCTATATGAAATCAATATTTGAACAAATCGGCGGCACATACACAAAGCAAGGTGACTACTGCCTACCGAATCTTTACTTACCACCCGAGGAAGAACGGCCTATCGGCATTTACGGCCAGCGCCGACTGCGATACTTGAAGCAACACCACAAAATCCTGTACTACAATCTGCTCACTTCCGGCAAGCTACATTCCCACCTCGCCGATGTAGAGGAAGAAGCACAAGCCCTCTTTTCTCGGCTGGTAAAAGAATACGCCGAAAAGGAAGGTGTCACGGAACAGCTCAAATCCGCCGACCAAATGAAGTGGGTGCAAAAGATGAATAGTATCAGAGTATGTGTAACGGAATCTGTGATTAGAGAACTGATTTTTATATAACGAAAATGGACTAACAACACTGAGTAATGTTAGTCCATTATTTGTTATGCACCTACTTGGCTAATCCAGTCACGTATGTTTATGCCTATTCTTTCGATATCACGTTCACCAAGTTCGCCACTATGCATGATAACATTTCTAGATTTTTCAAGGGTAGTAAAGATTTGCTTTGCCCATTCTAACGAAACAATGTGCACTTCAAACAAATCATAATTTTGTCCCATTATGTTCGCTAAATCAGCAAAGTCAACATAATTTATCATAGAAGTGCCTCGATGCGTGTGCCATTTAATCTTATCTTCTTCTGCTTTTCTACTATCCGCAGATTTTCTGATTTTATCAGATACGCATTCAGTCCACCAATTTTCGCCTTTGTTTTCCATTAATATTTTTACTACAAATTGACGAACCATATTTTCGAAGGCTGCAATTGCTGTGTAAACAGTAGCCATTACTTTTGCTGATTCAACACATTCATCATCTAGTAAATCTAATGATAGAGAATCAATATATTTTTGGGTTAGTGCAGCAGATGAAGAATGTTTGCTTACGACCCCCGAGTCTTCAAGTGATACCTTAGTCAATTCGCCTCGCATAATAAAGGAATATAATTTATCTTCGTTCATTTAATCACCATCACATTAAATGTTTTTTCAAACTTTGAAAAATGGCATCGTAAACAGCCATATTAGTTGTTTCAGGTAAATGTATTTGGATATTATAATGAAGATTCATGTCAGTAGTAGTCGGAACTGTTTTTGTTTGAGATTTTTCTGTATTATCACTTTTTAAAACAACATGAGGCGTTTCAATTTTATTTGTTTCTTCTGTTCCAACAGAATCCCAGTCAGCCAAATCACAAAAAGCTCTAAAAGTCATAGCCATTAATCCTAAAATTTTATCACTTTTTTGACCTTGTGTGATGGTTTTAAGTTTATTTTTCACTTCATCATTTGTTAAATTTTGAGCATCTTTACGAAGATTAAATAAATCTTCGTAAGCTTCCTCAATGCCTATTGCAATAATTCTACCAGTTTGAGTTTGATCCAAAAACTCATAATATCTCTGCAATGGTTGTCCGTTGTCATCTAATAAGCCTAAGGCTTTAAACATACCTATTACAAGACGATCATTACTACTCTTATATCCAAGGTCTTCGAGAAATTTATTCGTAAATCGTTCAGGAGCTTTTGCATTAATAACAGAGTTTATTATACTTTCTAGGTTTTTGGTAGAGGTTAAATATGAATTTGTAATTGCCATTTTTTATTTCTCCTTTTTAAAAACTTTCTGGTACTAAAGCCAGTTTGTTAATTGACTCATGAGCTCTTACGAGGGAATCGTAGACAGCCAAGACGTCTTCGGAATCCCAAGTGCGGAGCGATCTCTCGTCAATAACTCCTGCACTTTCGCTTATGATCTTTGCAAGTTGTTCTTCATCGGCAACGGCAACAACTGCTTGAACAGCAGCGTTACTTTGCGCTTTTTTGAGGTTCAGAATAAGGCTATCTATTGAGCCTTTGGACTGCACCTCAAATACATAGATTGCCTTGCCCATATTGCCGATTTTGGCTTCCCAAACAGCATCTACAACCGCACCGGTAGTAATCTTGACTTCGGAACGGCTATCAAAACCGAGCAATTCGCCTATGGCAACCAACTTTTCCTTAATCTCATCGTGGAGAGATTTTGAATCCTTCACGGTAACGGGTTTTTTGACTTCAGGGGTAGCAGAAGATACAGGAGACTTCTTTTCAGCGAGTGGTAAAATTTCATCCCACATAAAGTAATCTACTGCTAAAAGATCATAATCATCTGCACCGGCTTTTTTGAGTTCTGCGGCGATCTTTTTTGCAATAGCACATACTTCCGCATACTTCTTTCCGGTGTACTGATAGTTGTATTTCGGCATATCGGGGATATCAAGATAGCCATAACAAAGGATAGTTGTCTTATTAAAGATTACATATTCCTGCGGGTTTGCGTATGTAAGTAACTCGCTGATAGTTGCAGGCCCCATACCCTTTATAGATTTCAAAAATACATCCCAACGCTTTTCAATAGGATTTGTACTATATAACAATTCAGCCAACTGCTTTTTGAGCATGGAAAAATCGTTGTCGGCAATCATTTTGTCAACAACATATTTCTTGTTACCCCAAATAAGCATAGACCACAGCTTGCTGATGTACTCTAAGAATGCCTCCTCAGTCATAGCCAAAAGCTTATCCTTGGTAAACGACTGGTAATACTCTTTGCGCTCTTTGCGTTCAGCCCAGTTTTCCTCGTAATATGCCGTATTGGACTTCTTTTTCTTTGTAAACTCAGCTATTGCTGAATTAAGCTTTTGTGTATTCATACAGCTTGCTCCTTTGTCAATTCAACTATTTTATCAAGTAATGGAATAAATCCATTGAATTCATCTGCCTCAAATTGATTGATTCTTTTTTCAAGCTCTTTTTTAATCTTATCTGGCAAATTAGGTAACATCTTAATTGGATGCTTACGATCTGGTATAACATCTTCTACAATCGCTTTGATAGTATCATCCCAAGAAAAATAATCTTCGATAAGGAAATCACCTGCGGTTACACCATCTTTATATGGAATAAAAGAAGTAGTTATATTATCTTGAACAATATCTTGATAATGAGCAACCCTTTCATCATTTTTAGATATACCTGTAATTGCGTGAACTCCATCTTTCCCTGCGTTGTCACGATCAAAGAATACTACTATTTTTTTCGAATCAGGCACAAAAGATTTAAGATTATCAATAAATGATTTTACGTTTCCCGCACCATTGGCATTTAAAAAATCTACATTTAATGATGCATAATCAGTAACCCTTGATTTGAGCATTTCCAATGCACGCTTAACATACATGACATCTGTTTTACCCTCAAAAACCACAAGAGGTCTGCTTGATCTTAACATCATTCCTTGTCCAATAACATCCCAAGATGTACCTGACAATTTCTTGATTTTTTCGATTTTTTCATCAGTTAAAATGGTTGATTTGCCGTTTTCAAGTTCTAACATCAGTAATTCTTTTTCGTTAGCTATTTGAGCCATAATTGGGGAATGAGTAGCTATAACAATTTGTCGATTAGGATATTCTCTCATCATGTTACAAAGCGCAGGTTTTCTTCCTTCGTGCAAATGAGCATCAGGCTCGTCCATAAGCACCAGAGTTTTCTCATCTGAAAGAATTTCAAGAACCGTCTTTACAAGAATAAGTTTCTTTTCACCTTCGCTCAATTGCTCAACGGTAATATCATCATCTATCTGTATAATAATATCTTTTATAATTTTCTCATTCTTGGGCATATACGCTTGCGTTAAATTTTGAAAAACTTCTGTATCTGTTATACCAATTTCAGCAAGAAGTTTATTTCCATTTTCGTCCACAAGTATATTACCATTTTCATCTGTGAGCGCACTATAAAAAATACTATTGCGCAAATCTTCTAAATTGCACTCAATTTTACTTTTGTGATCAGGATTGATTCGGTTTATAAAAGTTTTTAACAGCTCATTGACATCATCAAAATATTTAAAATTGAATTTTAGTTCTATCGTTGAAATTGAAGTTATGCCAAGATCATTTTCGATAAACGGCTTCAGAGTTTCATTGCCGGATAAAAGCAAAGTTAGTAAAGCAACATTCCAATAATATTTGTTTATAAGCATTAAACGCATACGTTCTTGATGACGGTTGGTTTTTATCCGCTTTATGTATGATTTATAATATGTTTCATAAAACGAAGTCCACAATCGGTCTTCTTCACCGCTATACAGACCGATTATATTGTGGGGCGCATTTTCTTCGATAAAATATTCTCGACGTTTGAATTTTGGACCATAACAGCGAAGAAAACCATTGGTTTGCTCAATTACACAATTGATCTCATTCAAGGTGTATTGTAATTTGTAATCACACTTGATTTTTCTACTATCTTTACCTTTGAATAAGTCGTGAAAAATACCGCTAATAGCTTCTAACACATTACTTTTGCCAGATCCATTGTTGCCCACAAGCATAGTAAGCCCATTACCTAATTCAAAATCAATCGTTAAAGGAGAGAGATTTTTGTATTTTTCAATATATACGCTTTTGAGCTTCACCGAAAACGGCCTCCTCAAATTCTTTTTTCGCCCGTTGTGAATGTAAAGGTATTTGCAGCTGTAAAGTTGCAATTTTTCTGCGCACTTCAGAAATATAATCAACTATTTCCTGTTGTTTTTGTGGAGATGGTAAAGGGATTTTTAATCCCATAAAATCACTTTCGTTAATACGTGGCATACGTGCTCCACTATACAAGGGTGTTAATTGTTCTTGAATAATTGTGGAAGAAAGAATCTCCATAAAATATATCCGATTGATATTCTTTGTATCAAACACAAAGAATTCAGATGAACATACTACATTTTTTGTTGCAGACCTATTCTCCCAGTACTTATTTAAATAAGGTCTAAGTTTACCATAGATAATATAATCGTATGGCACACGAACAGTTTGACTTAATATATCTTTGCCGGATATCTGTTGCATGAATACTTTACCTGTATTTTTTTCAACATGCTCCATTCCGATATAAGCGAATTTTTTGTCCGGATCTTCCTTGGTGTTAATGCGTAACCTTTTCCCGGATGTGTCAACCATAAAATGAGCAATCACAGCTGCCATATCAATCATTTTTTCGTTTGAGTTAATTATTATTTTGTTGGAAAGATAAGTCGGATCCCATCTTGTTAAGTTCTTATAATATGTAGTACCTATTAAACCGTTAAAGGATGATCTCTTGAACGATATTCCTAACTTTTTTAATATGTACTGTTCTATTTGATACTGTAAATTATCAATTGAATCCTGGTCTTTCTTTGCTTCAGCTAGTTGAGTATTATATTTACGTATCAAATCTTTCTGAACATCGGCTTCGGGCATAGGGATCTTATAATTCAAAAATTTTTCTTCCTGTAAATACAAGCGATTGCCACTACCATTACTACAATCCTGCCAAGCTTGTACAAATACGTTAGAAGATAATAATAAAATCAAATAGTCAATATTTGCGATTTCGGGATTCACATCATAAACCCAAAAATTACCGGTAATAATAGCGCCATCTGCTTCAGGAGGAACAATGCCAAATGCACCGTTTCGAGCGTCGATTTTTGACACTGCTAACTGACCAGCCTTTACATAGTACTGTTTCTTGGTTTTGATATCTTTTCCTAAAACCTCATCTCTGACAAAAACACCACCGCAATTTGTTTTGATTGTAATACGCTTGTATCTTTTGTCATCTTCAACAACCATTTGATCTTTTCGGCGTGTTATTGCTTTTCCTATTCTTTTTAACTCAAAAGATGAATTAATCGAGGTGGAACTAAAGAATTGTTTTATATTCCAATCGATGGTTTGGCTAAATAAAATAGAGGACAACACTGAATTTGTATTTACCACTTTAGTTCAACCTCCTTACCATCGCTGGTACGGAAAAGCCTTCCTTGCGAATTTATGGTATAGGAAACAGCGCTATTGGCTTCGTTCCATAGCTTCTTTGCAATTCTATATTCTTTATATTCATCTTGAAGTGTAGGAAGCTGATTGCCTGCGGAAACAGCACCTGTAGAAGTAATGCCCGCATCCTCAACCATAGCTATAGGAATTTCGTAATGGAAGTATTCTTTGGTGAGCGGTTTAGCTTCTTCGATGATAGCCTTTTCAAGATCTCTGAGTTCTTTTTCTGCTGCTGCAATGAGCGCTTTAACCTTAAGTTTCTTGGATTTTTCTTCGACTATTTTTTCTTGCAAAGCTTTTATTTGGCCGATGTACTTCTGTCTAATTTCTTTTTCTGCCCTTGTTTTTGCACCTAAGTACTGAAGCTCTTCTTCTTCGGTAAAACGCTTGAAGAAAACAAGGCTGGGTTTTACTGTGGCACCGGCAGCGATAAATACATCTTGGGGGATTGAACAAATCAAAATGATTTTAGCCTTACCTTCAAAATACTCACGAATTTTCTGAAGGTTTGATGTGTTAAGCACACCTTCAGGCAAAACCATACCCATACGGCCACCTTTTTTAAGCAGTCTCAGACAACGTTCCATAAAGAGAACTTCGGTAAGACCGGACATGGAACCTACGTCGTACAATGAAAGCAAGGACTTACCAATGTTGTCATTTACCTGCTTAAGTGCTTTTTCATAAGCTTCGCCGTATTTTTCTTTATATTTTGCGATTAAAGCTTCATCGGTAAATTTATCTGCTTCGGTAATTTTTTGGGATTTATCAATTCTCGCACCAAAAGGAGGATTGGTTAATATAACGTCGAAACGCTCTTCAAAAATACCGTTAACATTCAGCAAGCCATCGTGATGATGAACGCCACCGTGTCCATCGCCGTGCATAATCATATTCATTTTTGATGTTCTTGCCATACGAGGGTTAGCATCTGTCCCGTAAATGCAATTTCGTGACAGATTATACATACGACTACCTTCTACTTGGGTATCAAGTTCTTTGTTAAGTGTGGATTGCATAGCTTCGATGCGTTCGTTGATAACTACCTGTTCTTTTTCGGACAGTGAATCGTAGTTCTCTCCTTCAATAACGGAACGCAATTCGGATTTAGCTTTCTTTACGTCTTCCTCGATTTTTTCACGCATATATTCGAATGCTTTGATTAAGAAGCCGCCACTACCGCAAGTAGGATCGCATACAGTTTCATTCTCTTTGGGATCCAGAATGTGTGTCATAAAATCAACTATAGTACGAGGCGTAAAGTACTGACCTAATTCGCCACGGAAAGTAGTACCCAAGAACTGTTCAAAGGCTATACCCTTAACATCATCCTGTGTGTCGGAAAGGTTATAGGTTTCAAGTTTTTCGAGAATTTGCTCAAAACTGTTTTGCCTAATTTTGATGATTTCGTTTTCCTCAAAAAGTTGGTCAGCCTTAAACTCTTCCTTGGTGTTGTAAAACAAGAATTGCATATAAGGAAGGTCTTTGGGAGTTCCTTTCAGGCTTGGACGAATCTCTTTTTCGAACCATTTTTCTTTTTCTACAAACTCATTTTTCGTAAAAACTTTTGCACCACGCTGCTCACGTTCGTATTTGATTTTCATAAAGAGAATTTTGCTGATTTCATCAAATGCAGCTTCGGGAGAAAGCTTATCATTATTACGAATAATGTTATGGCAAGTGCGAAGAATCTTTGTAAAATCATCTCTCGTAAATGTTTTAGTTTTGGAAAGAATATCTTTTACTTTTTTATCATTCAGTGCTTCTTCAGCGGTAGGAATAGCAACAACCTCTACTAACTCCTTGGGAAGATAATCTTTGTCAACGTTAAAGTATTTTGTTTCTTTTTCGTTAGTGGTTACAAAGAAACTTGCACCAGCCCAAGAAGCATAATTGTATCCCTGATAATAATCTTCTTCACGAATACGAACATTTTCCGCTTTACATTCAACAACAATAAAAGCGGCTTTGCTTTCGATTTTATCCTGTTTTGATTTCCAAATAACAATATCTGCGCGTGCTTTGCCTTGACCACGTTGAGAGTTATTGACCTTAATTTCTTGTGCCATTTGGTCAAGAGAATATCCATAGTTCTCTACAAGGATTTTTATGTATTCTTGGCGTACTTTCTCTTCGGGAGTTTCAATATGCCAAGAATCAGCTAACGGGCAAAAGATTTTTCCGTTTTCTCTTTTAATCTTTAATGTGCTCATAATAAAGCCTCCGTTTTTTGTTGTCCCTCAAGCATCAACAAATTTCGCATAAAAGATGCCGTGAATATGGGCTTGAGGAAAGGATATATGCGGGATAATAAGATTAAATCGCTCATGCCCTAAGCCAAAACTTCCCATTTGCCGTAGCGTTTGCCGTCAACTCTACGGAGATATTGCTTCTCTTTCAGAGAGTCTGTAATGCGCTTTATACTTCTGACGGATTTTCCTGTTTGTTCTGCAAGCTCGGTTTGCTTAACAGACGGGTTCTTTTTTATTAAATCTAACACGGCAAGTTCTTCTAAAGTGCATTTCAAAGTGTCAATTTGGCACTTTGGCGTTTCGCTTTTGGCACTTTGGGAAGTGTTTTCATCCACAAAATCAACATGCATATAGCGATTTTTTAATTCGTAGTTTGTGCCGAGCAGAAGGTTTGAGAAAAACAATTCCAAAAACTTTGTGGTGGAATGAATACCTTTTTGCAAATCGTTATAGTTTGCTCGAACCAATGCATTGCGGAAATACCAGGAGTTTTCACGGAACGCATCGTTATTGACACGGAACCCAAAGGTTTTCATATACTTAATCATAAACACGGCGGTGGCTCTTGTGTTGCCCTCACCGAAGGGATGAATCTGCCAAATGTCCGATGCAAATTTTGCAAGGTGTTTCACCGATGCTTCAACCGACAATCCCTCATAGGAAAACTGTTTTTCGGTGGCAAAATCATAATCCAAAGTATCTTTTATGCTATTAAAATCAGCATAGATAACCGTTTCACCATTCAGTATCCATTCCTTTTTGGAAATGTTATACTTACGTATTTGTCCGGCGTGGTCAAATACGCCCTCAAACAATCTGCGGTGAATGGTAATCCACTCGGCAGGAGAAAACTGAAACGTCTTTTCGCCCAACAACTTTGCGATTCTGGCAGAGACAATATCTGCTTCTTTGGTTTCGTTCTCTATTTCGGTGCGGGTGGTACGCTGCTCATAATAGCTATGAATGCGCTGTTGGGCTTCATCGATGGTGATTTTGCCCTCGATGTGGTCCTTGGCCGTATCCAGCAGATAGGCAGAGGTGTTCAGCCCGTCCACCGCCTGCAAGCCAATGGCGGTCTGCCACGCTTCACTTTTTTCGGCCCGGTCCGGTTCGCCCTGCTTGATATATTCTTCCAGTTCAAATTGCCAATTCTGATCCGGCATATCTGCACCTCATTCCTTGCTCAAATCTTCCGCCTTGAATGTCGTGTACCCTTCGTAATAGTAGCTGTGGTCGATGCCGTTCCTATACACCTCACGGCTGCCGACCTCATCGGTCAGTGCCGCTTTCAGAAGCACCTTGATCTCCACATCCTTGATGGGGCTGCGCTCCATTGCAAGGAGATAATCCTCTTTATCCACCTTGCTCCAGTCCACGACCTTACCAATTTCGGTTTTCAGGATATGGTCAAGCCAAATGCGGGCGCTGCGCCCATTGCCCTCCCGAAAGGGATGGGCAATATTCATTTCCACATATTTTTCGATGATCTCGTCAAAAGTGGACTGCGGCATCTTGTCGATGTTGGCCAGTGCCGCCTCCAGATAGATCAGCGGTGCAAAGCGGAAATTGCCCTTCGCCAGATTCACCGTGCGCAGCTCACCGGCGAAGTCGTAAATATCTTCAAACAGATATTTGTGAATTGCCTGCAATGTTGAGAATTTACCCGCTGGGAGCGTGTCAAGTACGCCGTTTTCAAACAGTTCTACCGCCTTTTTCTTGCTGAGGCGTTCTTCTTCCCGGGCAAGATCGGCGGAGCTTGTCAGCCCCAATTTATTCTCCAGTGCCATCGTGCATCTCCTGATTAATTTACAAGGTGTTTAAGCACAAAAACCAGTCCGACAAGCACTGTAATAATCAATAACACAACCCATCCGGTGGCTTTTTTCGCTTTCTTTTTTGAGTAAACCGGCCGTGCGGAATATGTATATTGTGCCTGCGACGATTGGCGGAGCGGTTTTGGCTTTGCGACAGGAAGAGGTTTTGTCGCCTTTTGATACATAGCAAGAGGATCACCTTGCTTCATAATCCTATCATAAAAATTGTCAATCCATTGTGCGTCGCTGAGGCAACACATGTTTTCCTCGCTGCTATTCGGGTCGTGTACAATTTGGTTTCTGACCCAGCGGTAATGCTTAAGGCACTTGAGATCTTGGACCCAGCCTTGCACCCAATATGAACCATTTGGGGTACTTTCCATCTCAGCTATATAAGCGGAGACACCGTGCTGAGTTTGCAGCATATCGCCACACAGCTTTTCGAGATGCTTATACGAATCTATAAAGCCCATAGCTCATCACCCAATCCAGATTACTTATCCGCCGCCACGCCGGACTTCATCCAGGCGTCTACTTCGCTGATCTTAAATTTCCAAAGGCGGCCTATTTTCGCAGCGGGCATATTTCTTTTCTCTATCCAGGCGAGTACCGTATCACGGCTGACGCCGAGGTATTCGCAAATCTCTTTCATTGAGTACCAGCGTTCGATGGTCGGTTCCATTAAAACATCCTCACTTTCGGGCAGGGTTCAATAGCCACAATTATACAATTTAAATATATCACGGCGAGGCGGATTTATCAAGGATTATTGCGGATTTACGATGGATTCAGAAGAAAATCTTATAATTAAAAGTGAAAGGTTTCCCCGCTCAGTTTACTGATTTGAGCGGAGAAACCTTTTTTGCTGAGAATTTCAAATTGTTCCCGAAAACACCCCCACAAACGGCGCCCCTTATTCAGAGTAAGTGAAGGGAGAAATATTTTTGCGGGGAATTTTGAAAAACACCCTGCCAAACGGCACCCCTTATTCAGAGTAAGTAGAAGGGTCTTTTGAAAAATTGATGGAATTTTTTCATATTACTTTGCCAAAATCTCAAAAATTTCCCCAATTGGTTAGTAGGAGGGGCACTTAAAAAATTTTTTTAAACCCATTTGTTATTTGCCCGAAAAGTTCCCAGTTGATTAGTAGTAGGGTTCGCAGAAAAATTCTCAAAAGTTTTTTCGTTCAAGTCCGAAAAAATTTTCCAGTTGGTTAGTAGAGAGGATTTCAAAGAAATTTTCAAAGTTCCTTCGTACAAATCGAAAAAAGTTTCCCAGTTGATTAGTGAGGGGGGGTAAAAACCTGGCCTTCTCGCTGCCTACCTATTGAGGGGACTCTCTCCCTGTGCACCTTGAAAATTGAATCGCCGCCTCCAAAGGATATGCTTCCGGCAAGTGATGCCATGACTTCCCGAAAAAGAAACGAGCGCACCGAAGAAGCAATACGCCGTGGTGAGACTCCGGGGCAGGAACGATGCGGATGAGCGGCAGCAAGCAAAAACCGTCGCAGAAATGCGGCTTCAGAACAGACAAAGGAGGTTCAAACCTATGAAGAAAGGAGAGCTCAGAGAGCTTTATCAGATGATGTTTCCGGAATACTCGGACATCGTGACCGTCAAAGAGCTTCGGGAGATGCTGGGCATCAGCCGCAAGCTGGCCTACAAGCTGATCGACTATGGGTACATCCACGCCGTGAAGATCGGCACGACGCTGAAGATCCCGAAAATCAGCGTCATCAACTATGTGATGGAGAAGGAGGTGAAGAAAGTTGGATGAGATCAAGCGCCTGACGCCCGCCCAAAGGGCACGCTGCAACCGGCTGATCCGGAGGCTGTGCGCCAACTATGATGGCGGCAATTGCATACCGCTGGACGATGGCGAGGGCTGTGTGTGCGTGCAGATGATTTCTTATTCGCTGCTGTGCAAGTACTTCCGGCGGGCGGTTCTGCCCGCCGACAAGGTACTCTGCGCCGATATTTACCGGCAGCGTACACGGACCTGCGAACGGTGTGGAAAGTCCTTTGCTCCCGGCAGCAACCGGCAGAAGTACTGCCCGGAATGCGGCCGCACCATCCGGCGCAAGCAGAAGGCGGACTCGGCCAGGCGGCGGCGCAGCGTAGAACATTAAGCACCGGGAAAGCCTTGATTTCCAAGGCTTTTGGGATAGCAAAGCGGGGGCGGGTGGCCGTTTCCATCCGCCCCCGCCAAAATCCATTTCTAACATTCTACAAAGGAGAAAAATCTATGAACAACAAACTGAAAACCGTGGACGCAGAGACCCTGCTGTCCACGCCGATGAGCAAGACGATGTTCATCGTAGACGGCCTTATTTCGCAGGGTGTCAATGTCATCAGCGGTGCCAGCAAGATCGGCAAAAGCTGGCTGATGCTGTGGCTGGGGCTGCAAGTGGCGCAGGGAAATTCCGTTTGGTGTTTGCCCACGCTGCAATGCGATGTGCTCTATCTGAGCCTTGAGGACACTCAGCGACGCATCAAGGATCAGCTCTACAATCTTACCGACAGCGCCCCGGACAACCTGTATTTTGCCGTGACCTCCGGGCTGATCGGCGGCGGGCTGGAGGAGCAGATCACGGATTTCCTGACCGAGCATCCCGCCACCAAGCTGGTCATCATTGACACGCTGCAAAAGGTGCGGGACTCCAAAGGCAGCGCCGGAAAAACAGGAATGTACGGCAACGATTACGATGACATTTCCTCCATCAAGCACATTGCCGACGGCTTCAACATCGCCGTTTTGCTGGTGCATCACCTGCGAAAGCTGCAAGACAGCGACGATCCCTTTAACGATGTCAGCGGCTCCACCGGTATCATCGGCGCTGCGGACACCAACTTCATCCTGCGCCGTAAGCGCAGCGGAAACGCCGCTACGCTGCTGGTCAGCGGGCGGGATGTGGAATATCAGGAACTGACCTTGCAGTTTAACGACCTTGTCTGGGAGCTGGTGGAGCGCAAGAACAGCGAGGACATTCATAAGGCGGAACTGCCGAAATTTCTGTTTCGGGTGGTGGACTTTATGGAGTGCCGTACCGAATGGGTAGGCACGGCCACGGAGTTGCTGACCGAAATGAAGGAGCAGGAGGTCACGCCCAATATGGTCACAAAGTATCTCGGTCAGTTCGCCTATGAGGTGCTGGAGCCGCTGGGCATCGAGTATCGCACCAAGCGCACAGGCAAAAGCCGACTCATCAAATTTCTGCGCCGTGACGGCGATGACGCAAATGACGCCGGGATCGCTATATAAGGAAATCCCCGTCACAACCGTCATTGCCGTCACAAACCGAAGAAAGGGGGTGAACAAATGCGCAGCAAAAACTACGGGATCAATGTCCGTGTGACCGAGCAGGAGAAGCAGAAGCTGCTGGAAAATGCCCGGTTCTGTTCTCTGCCGCTGTCGGAATACTTGCGGCGGCTGGGGCTTGGGAAAGATGTCAAAGCGGCCATCACGGAGCGGGATTACCGCCTGTTTCGGATGCTGAACGGCCTGAAAGCGGAGCTTCCACAGCTTCAGAAAGAGGAAATTCTGAGCAGGCTGGAAGCAATTTTGAATGAATTAAAGTAAGCGAGAATTACGCCTGCGCAGTCTAAGCGAGCAGACTGTTTTTACTCCTGTCGGAGCCAAACAGTGTATCCGCTTGCGATGCCTGCGTCATCTGAGCGAGCAGTGCGCTTTTACTCCCGGCAGGGCCGGAGCGCAAAAACACTCGTTAGGGCGTGCCCTAAAACCCCTGAAAGAAAAAGCTATGAAAGTGAGGACAACACAATGAGAAAATCGGATTTTACTTTACCCACGCTGGACGATCTGTTTTCCACGCAGGCGGAGCGGGACGATGCCAAGCTGGAGCGGGTGCGGAATATTCCACCGGCCGAGCTGCACCCGTTCAAGGGTCACCCTTTCAAGGTGCAGAACAACGAGGAGATGCAGCGGATGATTGAGAGCATCCGCAAGGTGGGAGCCATCACCCCGGCGCTGGCAAGGCCGCTGCCGGACGGCGGTTACGAGCTGATCTCCGGTCACCGGCGACTGGCGGCGTGTCAGGTGCTGGGCGTCGAGACGATGCCTGTCATCGTCCGGGAGCTGTCTGACGATGAAGCGGTGATCGCAATGGTGGACGCCAATTTGCAGCGGGAGACTATCCTGCCCAGCGAAAAGGCATTCGCCTACAAGATGAAGCTGGATGCACTGAATCATCAGGGTATAACTTCTGGACAAGTTGGCCAGAAGTGGTCGAGAGAGAAAATGGCTGATGAAGCCATAGACAGCGGACGGCAGATTCAGCGATATATCCGCCTGACCTACCTGATCCCCGAACTGCTTTCAATGGTGGACGACGGCAAGATCGCCTTCAACCCAGCGGTGGAGCTTTCCTACTTAGACTCGTATCAGCAGCGGGCGGTGCTGGACGCGATGGCTCTGAACGACTGCACCCCGTCCCACGCCCAGAGCATCCGCCTGAAAAAGCTGGCACAGGAGGGCTTGCTGGATGACCAGATAGTCTACGCCGTGCTGGCGGAGACGAAGCCCAACCAGCAGGAGCAGCTGAAATTCAAGCGGGAGGAGCTGCGGAAATACTTCCCCTCCGGCTATACCGAAGAGCAGATGCGCCGGGACATCATCAAGGGGCTGGAATTGCTGAAGCGGCAGAGAGACCGGAACCGGGATGCCCGCTGATTCGTACTGATACGGCTACGATAAAACAATTCGCAGAATAGAGAGAACCCCAAACCGGTGGTATACTGATGCTGTCGGTTTGGAGTTCTGTTCTGCAAATACAAAGGACAGGAGGAAATGAAATTGGTAGCAGGACATCTGACTTTGAAAAACGACAGGTATTACGCCGTGCTGAACTATAGAAACGCCGGAGGGCAGCGGAAAACGAAATGGATCTCGCTGGGGCTTCCCGAAAAGGGCAACAAGCGCAAGGCGGAGGCGGAGCTGGCGAGGCTTCGGGCGGAGTTTGAGCCGCCCAAAGAGGTGGGCGACCTGAGCAGCGATATGCTGTTTGCCGATTATCTGTTGGAATGGCTGGAAATCGCCAAGGGACGGCTGGCGGTGGCAACATACAGTTCTTACGCCGCAATGATCAAGAAGCCAATCGGGCCGTACTTCCGCCAAAGGAATCTGACCTTGCGGGAGCTGGAAGCCCGACACTTGCAGATGTTTTATTCCGAAATGTTCAGAAAGGTAAAACCGAATACGGTCATCCACTATCACGCGATTATCCACTCGGCACTGAAATATGCGGTCAAGACCGATATGCTGGTGCAGAATGTGGCGGACAAGGTGGATAGGCCAAAGAAAAACAGCTTTCAGCCGGTTTTCCTTTCGGTAGAGGAGATGCAGAAGATGTTTGAAGCTCTCCGGGGCACCAAGCTGGAGCTGCCGGTGCTGGTGGCCGCTTTTTATGGATTCCGTCGGGGTGAAGTGTTGGGACTGAAGTGGGACGCCATCGACTTTGAGCGTGGAACGATTTCGGTCATACGAACCGTTACGACCATTACTCTTGATGGCAAGCAGACGGAAATTGAACAGCAGTCTGCCAAGACCAAGTCCAGTCTGCGTACCCTGCCGCTGATCGGCAGCTTCCGGGAATACTTCTTGCAGGTGAAAGAGGCGCAGGAACTCAATAAGCAGATCTGCGGCAACTGTTACAATCACAAGTATGATGGCTTTGTGTTTGTGGACGAGCTGGGCGAGCGGATGCGGGCCAATTATCTGACTTCAGCATTTCCGAAATTTCTGGAGAGTCACGGCCTGCGCCGGATGCGCTTTCACGATTTGCGTCACAGCTGTGCCAGCTTGCTGCTGGCCAACGGCGTCCCCCTCAAACACATTCAGGAGTGGTTGGGGCACAGCGACTTTACCACCACGGCGAACATCTACGCCCACTTGGATTACAAGTCCAAGATCACTTCGGCGCAGGCGATGGAGACAGGGCTTGCTCTGCCGGAGGGCGGCGACTTCAGCAGCCGCTGGAGTTCGATCAGTGCCGGGGAGAACAGCTGATTTTCTCCCTTGAAAACTGAAAATCGTGCGGGCTTTGCCCTTTAGGCAAAAATTAAAAAGCCTGTAAACGGGCTTGTTTACAGGCTTTTTGTGGCGGAGAGTTAGGGATTCGAACCCTAGAGACCTTTCGGTCTACAGCATTTCGAGTGCTGCACCTTCGACCACTCGGACAACTCTCCGTATCTATTTTCGTCCGGTTTTCTTTCCAGAAATTTGCTCAAAAATTCGTTGGAGAGAAAACAGGAGAGACGGCAAAAAATATTCGATTTTGAGATTTTCTGTGTTGAGGAATATCAAGGAGAATCAGGGGGACGAAATTCCCAGCTTCTGCCGAAATTTCGAGTCAGTCCCGCTATGACCGCTTCGATACGTTTCCATATTCGGCTAAAGCATGGGAAAACACGCTTTGCGCATACTATTTTATCGGTTTTGAGAGAAAAAGTCAAGCGTTTTTTGGCAAAAAGGTTGACATATACAGGGCAATGCGGTTACAATAACTGTGTATTATGATGTTTAGACCTTTTGTTTTCGCACGGCTAAAGCTGTGCGGATATGACCCGGAAAGTGAGGATGCCGCTTTTGCGGCGAATGCTTATGGATATGAAAAAATGGATGCGCTGCGCTGCGGCGGTCGTTTTGAGCGTTTTGGTGGCGTTCAGCGCGACGGCGTGCTCGCAGCCGGCGAATATTGAATCAGGCGCCGTTTCGCAGGAATACCCGGTGACCGTGAACGAAGTGACGTTAAACGCAAAACCCCAGAAGGTGGCGGTACTCTCCGGCAGTTTGGCGGATGTGGTGCTGGCGATGGGGTACGAGACAAGCTTATCGCTTGCAAGCGATGACTGCACACAGCCCGATTTACAAGTGCTGCCGAAGGTTTCCGCAACGGATGCGCAGAGTGTGATCTCTGCAGGTGTGGATCTCGTTTTGGCGGAGACGATGGACGACAGCGAAAAGCAGACGCTTGAAAACGCGGGTATTACGGTGCTCCTTTTGACGCGTGCGAAAAACCGCGAGGATTTTGAACGCCTGTACGCGCAGGTGGGCACGGCTTTGAACGGCGGCTCTACGGGCTATAATGTAGGCGTGAAGGCAGCGCAGAAGATCTTCTCCTCGCTCGACGACCTTTCGCGCTTGGCACCGGAAAGCAACACCGTGGTGACGGCGTGCTATATTTCGGATGTAAACGGCTCTGCGGTGACGGGCGATGAGCTTGGCAGCGTGATGATGTCGTATATCGGTCTGACGAACATTTTTAAGGGCCTTACGGGCGGCACGTTTACGTTTGACGATTTGCGATTGAGCGACCCGACGATGATTTTCTGCTCAGAAGATGTGCGCGGGCAGATCATGCAGGACGCGCAGTACGCGAATCTTTCGGCGGTAAAAAACGGCCGTGTTTACGCCGTCGACCC
>OJMK01001474.1_pt1 | contig 18829 bp, 17 predicted proteins | sample 1597201 | NCBI WGS metagenome assembly OJMK01 (sample SAMEA2452125, study PRJEB22498) | human gut metagenome | reverse complement strand
CTGCCGCAATGGATAAGGGCAAGGAAGCCGAGAAGTCCGCTCCCGCAGCTTCGACCAAAGCGGCACCGGCTAAGCCCGCGGCAATGCCTGCCGGTCCCGCCGCCGTCGGTCCGACCGGAACGGCCATCACACAGGTATTTGATGCACGCTTGAATCCACCGGACGAAAAGGCGCTCAAGGACCTGCCGATCCCCAAAGAGGGCGAAAGCTACTTCATCACGCTGCATCCTGCCTATCTGGAACGCTCAAAGTACAACAATTTTTCCGTCGATAAGGACAGCGACAACTTCAAAGAGTTGTACAAGGCGGTGGAATTGACCGGTATCAAGGACCCCGTACTGGCGCGCCCCAAGGAGGGCGGCGGACTTGAAATTCTCTCCGGCCAGCGCCGCCACCTGATCGGCACAGAGCTGAACTATCCCATTCCCACCATCATCCAGCGTATTGATGACGCCGACGCAAAAATCCTCGTCGCGGACAGCAATCTGCACCGCGATAAGATCAGCACTTATGACCTCTCCCGCGCTCTGAAAATGAAGATGGAGGGCATGAAGCAGAAAGCCGGCCGCAAAAAGAAAGGCGAGCTGGGCGAAAAGCTGAATACGGATGAAGCTATCGCAAAGGAAATGGGTATCACTGTCAGCAAATTCAACCGTATGCTGCGTATGTCTGAAGCGACCAAGGACGTGTGCAGCAAGGTGGACGATGGCACGCTCGCATTATCCATCGCATCTGCCCTCTCATTCCTGAAGCCCAAAAATCAGGATATGGCGGTACGCCTTTCCGACCTCGGCTATAGGCTCTCGACGGAGCGTGTGGAATACCTCAAGCGCGTGGAGAAAGCGGGCAGGCTGACAGAGGACGCCATGCGTAAGGTTCTTGAAGGGGAAAATATTCTTGATCCGCCCAAAGTCGTTCCCCTGCCGGTCAAGCAGGAGAAAAATTCCCCTGCCGCAGTGCAGCCCGCCCCGCAGGTCGCAGCTACAGCGCCGTCCCCCTCGCCCGTGATCCCATCGTCCCCTGATGTGGCGGTCCCGCCTGCTCATGTGGTGCCGACCACGACGGTCCCCGTTTCCGTTGTGAATCGAGATGCCTCGTCCGACACTGTGCCGGAGCAGGAGGACGATCCGTTCAAGGGAAAGCAGGAACGCGCTGAAAATACCAAAGTCATTCTCAGCGGCGACCGCCTGCGAAAATATTATCCCGACGTCAGCATGACACCGCGCGAGATCGAGGAGGACATTTACGGCAAGCTGGAACGCTGCCGTCAGATGGACGAAAAGCAGAAAGCAAAGGATTCCATTTTCAAGAAAGGCTCTACGCAGCAGCGATAGAGCCTTTTTTCATACCCGAAGGAGGAAGGCGAAATGAAGGTATTAGTTGTGGAGCCGGGGTACGCCCCGTATGAAAAGGACATCGAGGGACTGCATGGGATGCAGGAGGTCGTAGGCGGCACGATCACCGCCATCTACCCCTTTGCTGAGCCGGTCGCTGTGGTAGGCAACGATGACAGCATTAGTTTAGGAATGCCCTTTAACCGCAGTATGGAGGGCGGCTACGGCGGTGTGTTCGGCCCGTTCTTTGTCTGTGCATTGGAGGAGGATCACTTTGGCAGCCTGACGACGGAGCAGATGGAGACCTACAAGAAAAAATTTCACATGGCCGAATTGCTGATCGGTGCAAAGGGCAACACGCCGATCACACTCAGGGTCGAGCCGAGGCAAAAGGCGCAGGTACCTGACCGAGACAAGAAGCCAAAGAAACGGGAGCGTTGAGGCATGGCCAGAACCACCGATGAGCGGCTGGATTACCTGATGGAACAGCTGGAAAAAGGCACGCAGAATATTTTTGAGAGCGGACGCTATGCGGAATACCTCGCTGTCATGTCCAAATTCCACCATTATAGCTTTCGCAACACCATACTTATTTTTCTGCAAAACCCCAATGCGTCTCATGTGGCTGGCTTTCACGCGTGGAAGAAAGACTTCAGCAGAAGCGTCAAAGCAGGCGAGCACGGCATCCAGATTCTTGCGCCTTGCCCAAAGCGGAAATGGATGGATCACGACAAGATCGACCCAGCTACGGGTCTGCCGGTCAAGGACGAGAATGGAAACACGATGCAGGAACGCACGATCATTACCATCCCTCGTTACCGCGTCGTTACCGTCTTTGACGTGAGTCAGACCGAGGGCAAGGAACTGCCATCCCTCGGTGTCGCTGAGCTGTACGGCGATGTTCCGAACTACCAGTGCATTTACGACCGCCTTGCGGCTTTTTCTCCTGTGCCTGTGAGCATCGAGCCGATCGCGCAAAGCGGTGCAAAGGGCTATTTCAGCGACCGCGAGCAGCGTATTGTCCTCCGTTCCGGCATGAGCGAGGTGCAGACCGTCAAAACGCTTATGCATGAGATCGCACACGCCGTGCTTCACAACGCGGAACGCTTACAGGAAACCGGGAAAAAGACGCGCGGTCAAAAGGAAGTCGAGGCGGAAAGCGTCGCCTACGTTGTCTGCCGACATTTCGGCATCGATGTGTCCGATTACTCCTTCGGCTATGTTGCGGGCTGGAGCAGGAGTAAGGAGCTGCGAGAACTGCATGAGGCGCTCAACACCATCCGCAAAACTGCCGCGGAGATCATTGATGCAGCTGCGGTACCCACGCGAGAGCATGAGCGAAAGCAAAAAATATATAGCCATTAAGGAGAAGCAAGATGGAACGCATGAAAGAAATCGAGATTTTCGGTATCCCTGCACTTTTTACGGAGAAGCGGATCGACCATGACGCCGTGTATCCTGGAATGTACCGCTACGAATTGGAAACGGTGAACAACGGTCCCAAGCGCGTGTCCGACACGGCATCCGGCACTTTCCTCGGCACGGTGCTCACACCTGTTCCTATCCCAATGGACAACGGGCAGCGTGAGCTTGCACCGGACGACCTGATGCTGGATGCGGAGGCCGGAAGCTGGACACCGCAGGAATTTGAAGAAAAGTACCTGTCTCCGAATGGAGAGAATGGCGGGAGATAGGATGCAAAAAGAAATCGACCTCCTATCCTTTCTCTCTCGTGTGACAGAGAAGAATACCAAGCACTATCGCTCGGACTTCCTTTACGACAGCAGGAAGCTGCAAGAAGCGGCACAAGCCGCTGCACCGGAGGAACGCTGCTTTTTCTGGATGAGCAGGCCAAGCGGAACATGGTGCGTTTTGGAACGCGAAGCATTTATCCGTGGCAGCAGCGCACATAACATCTGGACGCATTATGCGGATGAACCGGAGGGGATCATAGCATACCGTGTGAATGTTATAGGGGAAAAGGGTAGAATCGTGGTCGGGACGGTGCATCCGCTGGACTACCGTGAACAGGTGCGGCGTGTTCTGACTCACGCGATCCCTGCCACATTGGTGACGCTGCGCTATGAAAGCGGTCTTACCGTCACGGTCCCCTTTGCGGACTACCCACGGAATCTTCCAATCATTCGGCCGCAAAACGGAGGCATCCAATCTGTGCGCTTTGAGGTGCAGGATGAGGCGGCATTGGAGGCTGCACTCTCTGTAGAGCGCCAATCGGAACAGAAACGAGTGACAAAAAAGCATTGTTCCCCGACCCGATAATTGATCCCGCAGTCACAGACAGCGCCGCCGATGGCGGTGCTGTCCCAGCAAGTATGTCATTTGGTAGCACAAATGACGCTTGCTGGGGTGTACCCCAGACCCCCGGTACGAAATGAAATCTCACCGTGAGATATGAAAGGACTGATGAGCATACAACATGAATTTTCCCCATGGGGACAAATGGATGAGGTCATATTCGTTCTCCCCGGCATAGACCTTGTTTCAACACCGAGCCATGGCGGAGCGAGAGTGACGCGCGAGGCAGCCATGCTGCTCTCTCCGGAGGCAAGGAAATTTCCTGTCGAAGCATGGAGGTGATTTTCTATCAGCGATAACTGGATCATACGAACACTGGAAAATGCGCTGGATGGCTGGAACGGCAGACTTGCCGAGATTTGGACGCTGCTGACGACCTCGCCGGAGGGCTTCAAGGGCGGCGACATCTGGGCGCTGATCGTCCAGATCAATACCGCGCTGCAAGGTGTCGGGTACGGACTGCTCGTGCTGTTCTTTGCGATGGGCATCTTTCAATCTGCCGCGTCGTTCCGTGAGATGCAGCGGCCCGAATTTGCCCTGCGGCATTTTGTGCGCTTCCTGTGTGCAAAGGTCGCCGTAGGACATGGTATGGAGCTGATGCTGGCTGTATTCAACATCTGCGGCGGCATCATTGGTACGGTCGTGGGCGGTATGGGCGGCGCGGTATCGGAGGTGTCTGCACTGCCGGGCGAGATCGTAACGGCGATAGAGGATGTGACGATTTTGCAATCCATCCCACTGTGGCTTGTTTCCGTATTGGGAAGTCTGATTATTACCGTTTTGTCCTTTATTTTGATCCTGACTGTCTATGGGCGCTTTTTCCGGCTCTATCTTTATACGGCCCTTGCGCCGATCCCGCTGGCTGCCTTTGCCGGCGAGGGAACGAGCGCCGCGGGCAAGGCATTTTTGAAGTCCTATACCGGCGTGTGCATGGAGGGCGCGGTGATCGTGCTTTCCTGCCTGATCTACTCCGCCTTCCTCTCCAGCAGCACACCGGCGGCAGATGCAGCGCAAACGGCAGGAGCGCGCAACAACATTGATTCAACGAACCGGTGCGAAAATTCTTGACTGGCTGCGGCGCGGTGCGGCTGTGACGACAGCAGGCGCAAAGGCTTTGACCTCGTTCTTTCTCGCAGCAGGCGGCGCCGTGACTGCGTTCGTGCTCTTTAGCGGGATCGTCCTCGTTGCGGCGCTCATGGCGTCGCCGTTCGGCATTCTCTTCGCCAACGAGCCGTCTCCCGATACGATCCCGCTCAATGCTGCTGTTGCAGAGGTCAGCAAAGAGGTTTGCTCTACTTTGACGGAGCTGCAAGACGGCAATTACGACAGCATTGACCTGACCGGCGCACTCCCAGGCTGGCGGGAGGTCATAGCGGTTTTTGCCGTGAGGACCGCAGGCGCAGAAAACGGCGTGGATGTTGCCACAATGGATGCTGACCGTGTAGACAGGCTCAGGGCCGTCTTTTGGGATATGACCGAGATCACGTCCGAGGTCGATACGATCTACCATGACGGCGGTGAGAATGGTGAGGACTGGACAGAACACATTTTGCACCTTGCCGTCGCAGCAAAATCAGCGGAAGAAATGAGTACAGACTATCGCTTCACAGCGTACCAGAAAAGGCTCTTGCCGAGCTGCTGGATGATCCTGCGCTCCTTGATGCACTGCTCCATGACCTCGACAGCCTGCAATACGACGCCGCCATGCTGCGACGCGCCCTGCCAAGAAATCTATCCAAAGAACGCCGCGCCGTGGTGGAACGGGCGTTGTCGCTCGCCGGAAAGGTCAACTACTTCTGGGGCGGCAAAAGCCTTGTGTTCGGCTGGGACGACCGCTGGGGGCAACTTGCCAAGGTCACAGCGGACGGCAGCTCCACCACCGGCACTTACCGACCATACGGTTTAGACTGTTCCGGCATGGTAGACTGGGCTTTTTACAACGCAACAGACGGCAGCTATGTTATCGGCCACGGCGGGGGTGCAGCTATGCAGCATAGCTACTGTACGCCAGTCCGCTGGGAGGACGCACAGATCGGCGACCTCGCCTTTTATCCGGATGATGAACACGTCGGCATTGTGGCAGGCTGGGACAAGGACGGCAGCATTCAGATCGTGCATTGTGCGAGCAGCTACAACAACGTGGTTATTACCGGAAAGGAAGGCTTTGTTGTGGTCGGTCGTCCCGTATACTACACAAATGATTGAGGGCTTTCACATACGCTGTGAAAGCCCTCAACAACCCTATGATACAGCAATTATGCAGAGGCGTCAACCCAATCTTGCGTGTCTGCACCATATTTCATTGCAATAGACATATTTCTGAAAGAAAAGTTGTTTGTTTCTTGCATTGATTTCTTTGCTTTCTTATGCTATCTTATAGATATAGAAAGGGTGAGTCCAATGAACAGCTAACCCCATCAACTCAGGAAAGCGAGGTTAAATTGATGTTAGATACCAAGAACCAAGGATGAGCCTTGACTGCTTCGGTTGGTAGTCAAGGCTCATCTTTTTTTGCTGTTATAGGCCCCAAAAGGGGCTTTTTTATTTGGCGCGGCAAATCGGAATTTCTATTTCTGCCGCCATGCCGTTACATAATCTTTTTCCCCAATAGGTTTGTCCAAGCTGCGAGACATGGCGCCGCCGAAGCTCTGTATCGCTTGACAAACGTGGTACAATACAAATGAGCTTTTTCCGTTTCTATACCAAACGGAAAAAGCTCATTTTTTGTTTGGGGGATCAAAAATGAAGAGAACATTCAGCACGGAGCTTGCCTATGTACTCGGCATCGTATTTGTTGCATGGGGAGTTGTCCTGATGGAAAAGGCCGACTTCGGCGTTTCCATGGTGGTAGCGCCTGCATACCTTCTTTACCGTTGGCTGTCTCCTGCGTGGAGTTTCGTCACCTTCGGCATGGCGGAATACTGTTTGCAGGCGGTGTTGCTGCTCGCCATGTGCCTGCTGCTGCGGCGCTTCCGCGTGTCGTATCTCTTCTCCTTTGTCACGGCGGTCGTCTACGGCTTTGTACTGGACGCCTTCATGCTGCTTGGCGCCATGCTTCCGGCGGGCAGCGTTTGGTTGCGCGCGATCTACTATGTGCTGGGGATGCTTTTTTGCGCTGCTGGTGTTTCCGCCATGTTCCACACCTACATTTTACCCGAGGTCTACGAGCTTTTTGTGAAAGAGGTCTCTGCCCGTTTCGGCGCAAATATCAATCGGTTCAAAACCGGATATGACTGTGTGAGCTGTCTGATCGGCGTGGCGATGAGCTTTCTTACCTTTGGGCTTTGGCACTTCGAGGGCGTGAAGTGGGGGACGATCCTGTGCGCGCTGGTCAACGGCTATGTCATCGGACGATTCTCCGCATTCTATGAAAAGCACTGGACGTTCTGCGACCGTTTTCCGTGGCGGAAATATTTTGTGCCGGATGCTGCAACGCAGATGTCAGCAAAGTAAAACGGCTTTTATCTCACTTCACGCCGGTGCGCTGATATTTGTACCCATTTATCACTTTCTCGGCTTTGTCGCCGTCAGCTCGTAACTCAGATCCAGCAGCACCTTGAGCTTTTCGTCCGGCACACTGCCGTCCAGAGCGACCGTGATCCAATTCGCCTTACTCATGTGATACGCGGGAAAGATGCCGGTGTCGTCCCGCAGCGAGCCGACCAAGATAGGATCGCATTTGAGGTTGACGACATCTACTATATCCGTGCTCGGCAAGCCGAGCTTGCTTTTCGGCAGGTCCATTACCAAGGCAAACCACTTTTGGTTATTGCTGTGACGGAACACCTCAAAGCAGGGATGGTTGAGCCACGGGCGGTCCGGCTCTGCGCTGTAGTTGCTCAATACGAATTGTCTCAGCTCTTCCCGATCCATCGAATCACACTCCGCAAAACATATTCTCGCATCATCATTATAGCACAAGCTCTGACTTCCTGTATACCCACATTCTGCCTACTATCAAGGGCGGGGACGCTGTCCCCGCCCTGCTTTTTTCATATTGGCCTAAAACAATAACGGCCACCGGCGCAAGTGCCGACAGCCGTTATTTGAACGATACAACATCATCCGGCGTGCAGCCGATGATCCTGCACAGCTTCTCCAGTGTAATCATCGTGATGTTCCTGTTTTTCTTGAGAGAATCCAGCGTATGGTTATCAATGCCGCTCTGTAAAAGCTGATACTGCGTCACATTATTCCGCTCCATGGTCTCCCACAATGGTCCGTAATCGACTATCGCCATCACCACATTTCCTGCCGAATAATGAAATTATATGTGGTATTTTGAGAAAATCATATTGTGAATAAACCCACAATATGGTAAAGTGAAAATTGAACCGTCATGGGCGCAGACACAAATCGTCGAAAAATGCGTCCCACCGTGGGACGCATTTGGGAGCTTACTTTGATTTCAAGATCCGATCCGAGAATACAGAGGCATTGATAAGATCGGCAGGATCGACCTCCAACGCATCGGCAATATCAAAGAATACATCCAGAGAGAACCCGTGGGCCATGTTCGGCGCTTCGATCGTGCTGATAAGGGAGCGGCTGACGCCGGCTCTTTCCGCCAACTTCTCCTGAGATAAGCCACGCATTTTTCGAAGCGCCGCGATAGCGATCCCAAGCTGTACGAAACGGTCACGATTTTTGAAGGAAACTTCTTTGCTCATACGGTGTCCTGCCTTTCCGATGATAAGCAATTATACCGTTTCCTATTATTTCTTTCTGTACTCAATAGAAAGCTATTGATTTAATTAGTAAGCAATATTATATTAAAAGAAAGCACATGATGGAATTGGTAGAGGATACAAATAGAGAGAAGGAACCGTTATGAAGAACTATCGTTGTGCGATTTTCGGCCAGAACACGATCTGCTTCAAATGGGGCTTCGATGAAGATGACGAATATTGCATTGCCATGAAACAGGAGCTTTTGCAGAAAATCATGGAGCTGCGGCAGCAGGATGTAACACAGTTCTATACGGCCTGTGACCACGGCATCGGCCTTTATGCCGCTGAGCAGATCAATGTCCTGATGGAGAGGGATCGCGACATGAAGCTCTTCTGCACCGCGCCGCATGAGGAGCAATCCACCAAATGGGCACCGTATCTGCGGGAGCGGTATTTTAAGATGCTGGAGAACTGCACGCGCACGGAGTATGCCGTCCCATTTCCGCAGACCGGTGCACAGCTGTTGGCCTACAAGCGGATCATCGACCTTGCGGACATGATGCTGACGGTCTTTGACACGGAAGCTCTGCCGACAGGCCGCACCGAGGATCACGCGCTCTTCTATGCCATAAATCAGCATAAGCCCGTTTTCAACCTTGATCCCTATGCCCTGACGATGACCAGGATCGACGAATTGGGCCTATAAAAATAGATCCCACCGTGGGACGTAAAACCGCATAGCCTATCTCCTGCAAGGTAAAATAAGCACAAATCATTTGCAGGAGGTAGATTATGAACGAGCGGAAAATCACAGTGGCCATGGTCGAGGCTTACGACCGCAAGCTGAAGGAGGACGAGCACGCTGCGGCGACGCGGGAGAAATACCTGCGCAGTGTCCGCGCCTTTGCCGTATGGCTGGACGGCGCGGCAGTCACAAAAGAAGCCGTGACCGAATGGAAGGCATATCTGGCCGAGCGGCGGCAGGCCCCATCCACCGTCAACACCGCGCTTGCCGCGCTGAACGGCTTGTTCCGCTTCCTCGGCTGGGAGGATTGCCGCGCGAGGTTCCTCAAGGTCCAGCGCCGCATTTTTCGCGCTCCCGAGCGCGAGCTGACGCGCGCGGAGTATGACCGTCTGCTCGCCGCCGCGGAGAGCACCGGCGATGCCCGTCTTGCGCTGCTGATGGAGAGCATCTGTGCGACCGGCATCCGCGTGGGCGAGGTCAAATACCTTACCGTCGAGGCCGCCAGTCAAGGCCGTGCCGAGGTTTCGTTGAAAGGGAAAATTCGGACGATCCTGCTGCCCGCGAAGCTCTGCCGCAAGCTGCTGAAATATGCCAGGAAGCAAAAAATCGCCCACGGCGAGATCTTTCTCACCACGGGCGGGAGGAGTATGGACCGGCGGCAGATATGGAGTGCAATGAAGCGCCTATGCCAAAAGGCGGGCGTCGCGCCGTCGAAGGTGTTTCCACACAATCTGCGGCACCTGTTCGCCACAGCCTACTATCGCGCTTACCGCGACATTGTGAAGCTCGCGGATATGCTCGGCCACAGCTCCATCGAGACGACGCGCATCTATCTCATTGAGAGCGGCGCGGAGCACCAGCGGCAGCTGGAGCGGCTGGGATTGGTCAGTTAGGACAGAATCCGTATTCCGTCTAAATTATATCTCGGTGTACATCGTATTTGTGTCGTTTTCTGCTGAAAATATAACATAATCGTCGCTCAAAATCAATAGGTAACGGCTCGAGCGCATAGAAAAGTCAGTCTCAAAACGATGTGTTTTTGAGACTCGAGCTTTTATACGCAAATTTTCCGCTTTCTCGGCTCTTCCAGCTGTTTTTGAGGTAGCTCCTATCTGCTTTTTCCGCTTTTGGCAGCAAAGCGAAGAACGGAATACGGATTCCGTCCTATACGGGATGTGAAAGAATGGGGAAGAGCCTGCGCGAGTTCTGTACCGAAAACGGCCGCGACACGCTGCTGCGTGAGTGGGATGCCGCGAGGAACGGCGGTCTGACCCCGTCCGACGTTTCCTTCGGAAGTCATCAAAAGGTATGGTGGCAGTGCTCTAAGGGTCACAGTTGGCAGGCGAAGGTCTACTCCCGTTCGGCGGGCAGTGGCTGTCCGTACTGTACCGGACGCAAAGAAGTGCCTGAAAACTCGCTGGCGGTGCAAGTCCCCTCGCTTGAAGCCGAGTGGGACGCGGAGAAAAACGCCCCGCTGAAGTTCGCCGACCTGACCATCGGCAGCCACAAAAAGGTCTGGTGGCGGTGCCCTGCGGGACATTCCTACGATTCGGTCGTCAAGAGCCGTGTGCTGGGCACCGGCTGTCCCGTCTGCGCGGGACGTGTTGTTCTGCCGGACGAAAACTCCCTCGCGGCAAGGTATCCCGCACTTGTTGCCGAATGGGATACCGAGAAGAACGCTCCTCTATTGCCGACGCTGGTCGCCCCGGGAACGGTGAGAAAGGCCTGGTGGCGCTGTCCCAAGGGGCACAGCTACCGTGCCGCCATCTCATCCCGCGCGGGTGGTGGAACAGGCTGCCCATTCTGCGCAGGGCAAAAGGTCATACAGGGCGAAAACGACCTCGCTACCCAATACCCGCAGCTTGCCGCCCAATGGGACCGACAGAAAAACGGCGCTCTGATACCGGAGGCAGTGACTTCCGGCTCCAACCGCCGCGTGTGGTGGCGCTGCGAAAAGGGACATTCCTATCCGGCTGTTATAGCTCACCGCGTGCGGAGTGGAAGCGATTGTCCGTATTGCTCCAACCACAAGGTTCTGCCCGGCTTCAACGACCTCGCGACGATAGAGCCGGTCGTTGCCTCGCAATGGCACCCGACGCGCAACGGCAGCCTTACACCGCAGCAGGTGACGCCCGGCAGCCGCCGCAAGGTCTGGTGGCTCTGCGATAAGGGTCATGCGTGACGGGCGGTCGTCAACAGCCGCACGGGAAAACAGCACTGCGGCTGTCCGATCTGCGCGGGCAGACCTTTGAGCCAATGCACGGCGATTCTAAGTGAATCTCCGGCAGAGCCGGTGAAATAAGTGCCCAAACCGCGGGGAGCCGCGGAAAAAATACAGTAGGAGGACCAAAATGAAACGCAAAATCTTATCCCTCATTCTTGTGTTCGCCATGACAGTTAGTCTGCTCACGGTCGGCACAGGAGCGGTCGAACCGACCTAGGGCGACACCGCAGGCCATTGGGCCGAGAGCTCCATCGAACGCTGGAGTGGCCACGGCATCATCCAGGGCAGCAACGGTCTGTTTGACCCCAACGGTCAGCTCACCTGCGCGCAGCTCGCGACCATCCTCGCGAAGCTCCTCAAGCTGCCCGCCGCGAAGGACGCGGGCTTCACCGACAACACGGCGGATGCCTGGTACTATGATGCCATCAACCGCTGCGCGGCTGCCGGCATCCTCAACGGCAACGGCGACGGCACCGTGACGCCCGAAGCGCCCATCACCCGCGAGCGTGCCATGGTCATGCTGGCCCGCGCGCTCGGCATTGAGCCGATCCGCAAGCCCGACCTGACGAAGTACACCGATGCCGCGCAGGTCTCCGCCTACGCGCGTGGTTACGTTGCCGCGCTCATTGAGGCCGGCATCGTGGGCGGCGTGACGGCTGACGAGCTTGCCCCGCAGGACAACATCAACCGCGCGTCCACCGTTACCATTCTCGACCGCGCCATCAGCACCTATGCCGATAAGGCGGGCGAGACCGTCAAGGTCGACGGCAAAGGCCTCGTGCTCGTCGTCGCCGACGACGTGACCGTGACCGGCAGCGTGGACAAGCTGCTCGTGCCTGCCAATGACATCGAAGTGACCGTTAAGGGCAGCAAGAACATTGATGACATCACGGTCAGCGGCGACAACTCCAAGGTCATTCTGGACAACGCCTCCGCGGACAATGTGACGCTGGACGGTGAAAAGAGCGCAGTTGAGACCAAGAACGGCGCCAAGATCGACAATGTGATTGTAACCGAGAATGCTCCCGGCGCCACGGTCGATGTTGGCAGCGGCACCACCGTCGGCAATGTGGAGAATCATGCTGAGGATGCCACCGTCACCGGCAACGGCACCGTGAAGAAAGTGGAGTCCGACAAGGACATCACCGTTGAGACCAAGAACACCGACGTCAAGAACATCGGCGATGAGAAGATCACTGTCACCGATAAGCGCGGCAAGGATACCACGATTGGTACCACCGGCTCCGGCTCCTCCACTACCGTGAATAAGGGTACTACCAGTTCCGGCGGTGGCGGCGGCAGCTATACGCCTCCGGCGCAGCACACCCATGCCTGGGCGACGGCGTGGAGCTACGACGAGACGCACCACTGGCATGACTGCATGACGGCGGGCTGCCCCCTGGGCAATGAAGGCAAGGACGGCTACGCGGCGCATACCTTCACTAATGGTGTGTGCGTGTGTAGCGTGAAATCACCGGAAGTCAAGGCTACCGAAAAGGCTTGGGATGCTTTGAATACGAAGCTGGCGGAGATCAAGGGAAACAACAACGCGGCGTTGGTTACTGCGGCGTACCATGGTACTGCATACACGCTGCTGCTGGATGTGGATGCGATTCAGTCCGGCACTGCGGCGTTTGGAGACGACTTCCTTAGCGGTCTTGCTACCAATCTGAAGGCCGCTTTGGATGATAACTTTGACAGCTATGTGCTGACTGCGGATGGTCAGGATGTTTACAACAAGGGTACTTTCCAGAACACCGCACTGAAGGACGCCCTGTTCTCTGTGGCGAACGGTTTCTTCTACACGCTCAATCACATGACAGAAGAAAACGGTGTTTATACCTATAAGACTGTCAACGCCAAAGTGACCGGCAACAATACCTATGAATTCAGGATTGCGGTACAGCTCAAGGGCACGGATGTTGCTAAGGTGAAGAGTCTTGCCGGAACGCTGGCTGCCCATCTGAAGATGGAGATGCTGGCCGGTGAAGAGGTCACCCGCCGTTACGGTATCTCCGTTGGTGAGAGCAAGGCTGTTGTGGTCACGATGGAAATGCCGGACAAGCTGATGCGGACGGCCGGGGGGATGCTGAAGGAAGGCGGCATTTCTGCCGCAGGCGCACAGGCTAAATTTGATAATGTCCCTGTTAGTATGTTCTTGAGCCTCATGCAGGGTGTTAGCCTGGAAGATGTTATCGGAAGTAATGCCAGTGATGTGAATTCTGTGCTGACGACGGTCAATAGCAACGCTGATGTTGTAAACAAGGTTCTGAGCAAGATGACCGCTAAGGTTACTCCGAAGAATGGAACTCCGGCTAACTTTGTCATGACCTTTACTCCCGGCAATGAGGAGGACAATGCTTGGAAGAACTTCCTGGCTGGCGTGATCGGAATGGTCGGCAGCAGTGAAAGTAGTGTTGGAGCCATGAAACCGAACCAGTTCAAGGTTGCTGCTGCAGGCGCTTATAAAGATGTCTACTATGCTGTTCCTGTGACTGTGACAATTGATCTGGAAAGCTCTATGGGCTTCCAGGCAACGGAAACGGTCGTGGTGGTTATGCACATTGACTTCTCGCAGTATGTTCCCAGCAATGCGCCGGAGCAGCCTGCCAAGGGTAGCGGAAATCTGAGTGGGAGCAATGCGCCTGAGGCTGAGGGCAATGTCAATCCTGTTGCCAATTCTGTTGCGGAGGGTTCTGACGTGGAGAACAGCGTGGGGAATCCCGCTGAGTAAAATCGGCTAAAGAAACGGCAAAGCGAAGAGAAGTGCTGAATTAGTGTCCCGTGCATGGGGCAGGGACAGACCATCCCTGCCCCATGCTGCTTTTCTGCTTCTCCCAGCACTGGTGCAGCTGCAGCAATGCTGAGAGAAGTAAAAAAACGACATATAGCCTGAGGACTAAAGAAGATGTGAAGGGGGGTGATGCAAATTGAGGGGTACACAACTGGCTGAATTATCCATGTCATGGACGAAAGATTATTCCCTGAGTGCTCTTCTCTTGCTTGGAACGATCTTTAACATATTTTGGCTGTACAGGATGCGGCGGCAACTCCAAATGAAATGGTACGCCGTGATAGCATTCTCGGTGCTGCATACGGTATGTGGTGTTTTGAGTGTAAAAGCATTTGCGTTTCTGGAAACCGGAGATGCTGGCAACATGAGCTTATTCGGCGGAGTGTTCTTTATGCCAGTGCTTTATTTTATCAGCGCAAAGGTTTCAAAACGCAATATCAAAGCTGTTTTTGATATTTTTACGATTTGCATGATCTTCACGGTGATGTGCGCTCGGATCAACTGCATCGTCTCTGGCTGCTGCGCTGGCTTAGTCATACCGGGAACGCACGTTCACTTCCCAACAAGGGAACTCGAAATTCTCTATTACATTGTGATGCTGATTCTGCTCATCCCCAGAGTGAAAAAGAGCAAGAACCCCGGCAGCATTTACCCACTTTATATGGCATCCTATGGAGCGTTCCGCTTCATTGATGAATTCTTCCGAACGTCCTCTACGGGGATGCTGTTCCACCTCTCTCATGTCTGGGCAGCCATCGCATTTGCGGCGGGACTCAGCATTTACATAGAAATAAACGCCAGAAATCATCAAAGAAAGAAGGTAATAAAGAAATGAAAAGCACATGGAAGCGATTCCTTTCGCTTGTGCTCTGCATGTGCATGGTCATGGCACTGTTACCCAATGTGACCATGACAGCGTTTGCAGCAACCAGTGGAACTGTGACAGGTTTAGCTGACGAGAACATTGGACTGAGTTTTACGGGCGACGCAGACAACGCGTGGACCGCCACCGGTACCCAGATCATCGGTAAGGCTCGGTCTACGTCTGGGTCAGGCTGCAGCGATGGCAAAGACTATAGTTCTACGCTGACCATCACCAACAACAAGACCACAGAGGCGACGCTGTCCTTTGACTATACCGTCGTGGTAAGCGACGGTACGATTCTGGTGAACTACACCACGACCACCGCAGACGGCAGCTTCAGTCAGAAGCTTGCAGCCGGCGGCACCGTTGAGGTGGAGATCAAATCCGGCAGCACCAGCGCCGACACCATGATCACCATGACCAATGTGAAGCTGGTGGCCGATGTGAGCGCCACCGTGACCTTCCAGCCCTCCGAGAACGGCTCCTATACTGTGGACGGGAAGACTATCACCGAGGTGTACACCCACACCCAGAGCTCCATAACCGCCTATCAGGTGGAGGCGACCCCGGCGGAGGGCTACCGCTTTATGGGGTGGTACGATGTGGCCAGCGGAAAGTGCATCAGCACCGATGCCAAGACCGCCCTGAACTTTGACAGTGACCGTACCATCACGGCGCGGTTCGTCAGCAAGGAGCTGGCGCTCTTTGAGACCGGCGGTCAGGTGTTCGACGACCTGAACGATGCGGTCACCTATGCGCAGGCAAACGGCCAGTCCAAGATTACCTTGGAGACCGATGGTTCTATCGGCGGCAGCTATACCATTCCGACTGGAATTACACTTCTGATTCCGTTTGACGAGGCCAAGACCTGCTATACCACTACCCCGGCGCCCACCACCTCCCAAGCGGGCGCCAAGGTATTCCGGACGCTGACCATGGCGGAAGGCAGTTCCATCACACTTGAGAATGGAGCAGCCATCAGTGTCGGCGGACAGTACTATGCTGCTGCTGGCGGCAGTGTTGGAAAGATGGTCGGACCCTACGGCTGGATCAACATGAAATCCGGCAGCGCCATCACCGTGCAAAGCGGTGCGACCCTGTATGCCTGGGGCTTCATCTCCGGCAGCGGCTCTGTCACCGTGGAATCTGGCGGTTCGGTGTACGAGTGGTATCAGATCCTGGACTTCCGCGGCGGCTCGGCATCTTCTGAAATGGGCAACAAGGTGTTCCCCTTTAGCCAGTACGCCGTGCAGAATGTGGAGGTACCCCTGACCCTGCACGCCGGCGCCAGCGAGACGGTGTATACTGCGGTATACGCCATAAGAAAGATCAACCCCACCTCCATTCCCTTTATCGGGGACGAAGGCATGTTCAAAATCGTCTCCGGCAGTCTGACCAAGGCGTATGACGGCGCCACCGACCGCATCCATTATACCATCGACGGTGTGGCGGAGGTCAACAGCCTGAACCTGAAGCTGGCAGGCATGAGCGTCAGCTCCAGCAGCTATGTTCTGCCGTTTACCAACAATATGACCGTTGATTTGACCCCGAGTAGTAAACTGACCGTGAACCAGACGGCAGCACTGCTCCCGGGAGTGGAAGTGACGATTGCCAAGGATGCCGAATTGGTGGTACCCAGTGGCAAGAGTCTTTACGTCTACGATGCGGATGAGTGGGACGGCTACTGCGGCGCGAGCGATGCGCCATTTATCTCCGTGCCCTATGCTCCCGGCCGTACTGGCAAGCGCGCGCCTCTAGCGGATGTAAAGGTGGACGTCAACGGTACGCTGACCGCTATCGGCGGTATCTACACCACCGCAGGCGGCGCAGACATCTGCTCCAGCACCGGTACTGGCGTCTACAACCAGCAGGGTACCCCCGGAACGGAGACCAAGACGTATCAGTACACGCAGAAGGGCAGCGTGACGGCACATGAGATCCCCATCACCGCTGCCAAGCTGCACAACGCAGACGGCACCTACACCGAAACTGCGACCGCAAACACTGGCGATGTTATCAACTATGTCAATGGCGTTTGGTGCGGTGAAGCGCCTACGGAGCTGACGGTTACCTTTGAAGCCAACGGCAGTGCAGAATACCCGGTCAAAGGCACGATGACCCCACAGACCGTAAATGCAAAGACGGATACCGCACTGAACGCAAACTCTTTTACCCGCGAAGGCTACAACTTCCTGAACTGGAATACGGCGGCCGATGGTACTGGCGACTCCTATGCGGATGGTGCGACTGTTAATCTGACCGAGAACACCACTCTTTATGCCCAGTGGACTCAGGACCCGGTCATCACCTTTGACGCCAACGGCGGCAAGGGAACCATGGGCACGCAGACCGTGAAGCCCAATGAGGCGACTGCCCTGACCGCCAACACCTTCACCCGCGCGGACTATGATTTCACCGGTTGGAACACGGCGAAGGACGGCACCGGCACGGCCTATGGCGACAAGGCAAACATCGCCACCAACGAAAATGTCACCCTCTACGCCCAGTGGGCTCTGCACAAGTACCATGTCCGCTGGCTCAACGGGAATAGCGAGATCCTAAAGGAAGGTTACTATACCTGTGAGGAAAACGCATGTTACGATATGTGGTTTGAGGAAGACCCGGAACCCACAATGCCCGAGGATGAAAACTACACCTATAAGTTCCTGAATCGCTGGACTCCCTATAATGAGACAAAGGGGATCAACGGCTGGGGCTTCAACCCGCATGAGGACGTTGATTTCACGGCGGTGTACAACAAGTTTGAAAAGCTCACCGTCACTTTTAATGCCAACGGCGGCATCGGTACGATGGATTCGGTAAAGATCGCCAACGGCGGCTCCGGCGAGTATTACATGCTTCCCGAATGTGGCTTTACTCGCGAGGGTTACACCTTCAATGGCTGGCTGATTACCGGCATGGTCAAGATGAACGAATGGGGCGACGAGGAAAAACTCAATGATGAGCTTTGGAGAAGGTCAGAACTGCTTGCTCTTTCCAATCTGACCCTCAAGGCCAACTGGGCGGACGACCATTCTCTCACCAAGGTGATCAACAAGAAGGATGCCACCTGCACCGAGGACGGCTACACCGGTGATACAGTCTGCGCCATCTGCAACAAAGAAATCACCAAGGGTGAAACCATTCAGTCCAAGGGCCACAGCTGGAATGAGGGCGAGATCACGACCTCTCCTACCTGTGAGAACGCCGGTGCCAAGACCTACACCTGCACAGTTTGCAATGCAACCAAGACCGAAGCAATCACTGCCACTGGCCACACCGAAGTCACTGACCCGGCCGTCGAGCCTACCTGTACCAAATCCGGCCTGACCGAGGGCAAGCACTGCTCCGTCTGTAACGAAGTCCTCGTTGCGCAGGAAGTAATCCCCGCCAAGGGCCACACCGAGGTCATTGATCCGGCAGTTGCACCTACCTGCACCGAGCCCGGCAAGACCGAGGGTAAGCATTGCTCCGTCTGTAATGTGGTCACCGTTGCTCAGAAGGAAATTCCCGCGAAGGGCCACACGGAAGTGGTTGATCCGGCAGTCGAGGCAACCTGCACGGAGCCTGGCAAGACGGCAGGCAAGCACTGCTCCGTCTGTAATGCGGTCACCGTTGCGCAGGAAGTGATCCCTGCGAAGGGCCACACGGAAGTGATCGACCAGGCAGTCAAGGCGACCTGCACGGAGCCGGGCAAGACGGAAGGCAAGCACTGCTCCGTTTGTCATGCGGTCATCGTTGAGCAGGAAACTGTTCCTGCGAAGGGCCACACGGAAGTGATCGACCAGGCAGTCAAGGCAACCTGCACGGAGCCTGGCAAGACGGAAGGCAAGCACTGCTCCGTCTGTAATGCGGTCACCGTTGCGCAGGAAGTGATCCCT